>Ga0207906_1000287_pt1 | contig 24117 bp, 26 predicted proteins | sample LinPmetageLP37_FD_184050 | JGI IMG/M metagenome (GOLD analysis project Ga0207906, IMG submission 184050) | Marine viral communities from the Pacific Ocean - LP-37 (SPAdes) | ecosystem: Environmental > Aquatic > Marine > Oceanic | place: Pacific Ocean | collected 2010-06-16 | reverse complement strand
AACCAAACCTTAGCCGAAGAACAACCATGGCCGCCAAGGGACCCGCACGGGCCTCGCTTCGCTATGCGAAGGCTCCGCTCAGCCCGCGCTACCAGTGGGAGTTACACCAACTGTTGGGACACTGCTCCAATCAGGTTCTCACAAATATTTCGGCCCGAGCCGAAATGAATTTGCTTACCTGAACAATCATAACAGACATTCTAAATCCTTCTGAGTCGCTCTGATCATTGCTATCTAGCTTGCGTGAAAAGCCTCAGCTTGTGAAGAAACAGATAATCTCCAAATCGCGAGCTATAGCAATTCTTCGCCCTGCGGAATCTGGCTGCGGCTCGCAGCGGCCTCATTGTTGAGCCAACTCGTATGTTTAAACCGGTCTTCGAATAGTCGGGCTACTTTGGAGATAGTAGATTTTCAAGTTCCTGTTTCCGATTGCTGGTGGTCCCGTTTCAGGAGCTTCAACCGGATCGGCAGAAAGGAACGCCGCGTTGGCGAATTGACCGCGGTCATTTTTAGATGCTGGGTAGATAACCGGCTCGGCATCCGGGCTCAGCCACATGCAAGCCGGGATATGATCCGACACGCTTTCACGCCCCTAAGCATGGGTGACGCCCAGAACTTGGTTCGGGAATTCCAGCCTACCGCTGGCCTGAATAGGAAGGCTCACGCCGCGAGGCGTCCCGAGATTATCATAGAGGTTGGCGATGAGTCCGTTTTCCGAGCTGCGTGTAGTGCCGCCTACGCTTATCACAGGTGCCGCGTTTTGGCTGACTGGGCCCCATACCGGGTTCGTCGGAGGCAGGTTGAAATCGCCCGCAAAGAAGGCCTGGTTGCCTTCAAAGCTCTCATTCAGCCAAACGAGGTAGGAACGTAGGGTAGCGTTCCCACCGATCGCTCAGCAACCGATTTCCCATATTTTAAATATACCGCGTCCAAGACGAACTTAAACCCATCGGCGGTCTCGAAGTGCGCAGAGATGGGCTCTCGCACGAAGACTTCGCGATCATCCAGATAGACAACAGCGTTATCGACCCAGGTTATTCGTCATGTGCAGTAAAGGAAGGCGTAAAACACTTTGTAGGAGGCATGGGATAACAGAGCGTCCCATCGCGCCGGTCTTAGCCTTGAGCGCCTAGAACAGCTGATCCGCGCCTTTTACGGTCATGACTTCTTGAACTGGGATCAAGCCAAATTGGCTCACTACCTGTACGACCGCGGTCAAATACCTTCCCTTAACCCATCCTAGATCTTCGATATGCTAACTTGTAATAATGGCGTCCGCATAGACCGGGGAGGAAAGCTGAAATACAAAGTAGAGTTACAAAAAACTTTCGGATGGTAGTATCCGGTATTATTTTTCCCAGACGCGAGATAACTTCTTCCTACCGTCTTCCGCGCGGGGCAGGGGCCGCAGAAACGAGATAGCGGCGGGAGAAGAGGTTACATGATGGCTGTTCTTAGCCCAAGATCGGCCTCCATTGACCGAGACTTAGCGTTGGCATATATTGCCAATAAAGGAGACCTGACCCATGGTGACACGCAACGTTGTCCTGACCGAAACCCAAGACCATCTGGTTCAAGCACTGGTGGCGTCCGGGCGCTACCAGAATGTGAGTGAAGCCATGCGCGCTGGCCTGAGGCTGCTCGAGCAGGAAGAGGCGCAGATCACGGGCATCCGCCAAGGGCTTCTCGAAGGTCTGGCGCAGGCCAAGGCGGGTGATCTTGCTGAGGGCAGCGGCAAGGATGCGATCCGTAGGGCCTTTGCGACCGCGCGCGCGCGTTCATGAGCCGATCCTTCCGGCTCACCCGTCGTGCGGAAGCCAGTCTCACTGAAATTGCCAGATGGACGATCGAAACTTTCGGACTGCGCCAAGCAGAGCTTTACGAGGCCGAATTGCTCAACCGTTGTGAAAGTATTTTGGATGGCCAGGCCCATAGTCGGAGTTGCGCAGTTCTCGTTGATGATGTCGAAGACCTGCGATTCATAAGGGCAGGGGAGCATTTCCTAGTCTTTCTAGATCGATCGGACGAGGTTATCATCGTGGATATCCTCCATTCCCGATGCGATCTCCCTCGCCATGTTGCCTCGCTTTTGGCCTTGAAGTCCGAAGACTCCTGATCCTCGTCACAACCCGGCTGCCTTCGTCAGGTTCACTCGGAAACGGTCGCGCCGGCGTTGATAGCGGCGGGTCATTTCGGCCGAAGCGTGCCCGAGCTGCTTCTGGACATAGCGTTCATCAACCTCTGCCGAACTGGCGAGGCCGGCACGTAGCGAATGACCGGAAAACAGCGCGAGCCGGTCCTTTTCGGGCAGGTCGGACCGAATTCCGGCGTCCAGGACCGTGCGCTTGATCAGCCGCACGACATGCTTGTCGTTCAATCGCGTCTCAGAAGCCCTTTTGCCATCCCGCGAGATGCCAACAAAGACCGGACCGAAGTCGATCTTGGCGAAGTACAGCCATTGTTCGAGTGCGTGCACGGGGCAGGTCTGGTCCTTGGAGCCGCGGCCAATCTCGACCTCGCGCCAGCCAGTCTTAGCATTGAGGGTGAGCAGGGCGCCCTTGTCGAAGATCTCGATCCAGCCGCCTGAATCCGGCGTGTCATCCTTGTGAGCGTCAAGGCTGATGATTTCCGACCGCCGCAGACCGGCCAACGATATCCCGTGCGGTTTGCAGATCTGCGCCATCCGTCGATCACCCTTGCGGAGCATCGCTGTGCGCGGGCGATTTTGCGCGAGCGCGGGCGCGCTCGAAGACGAAGATCTCATATTCGCAGTGATCGAGGAACAGCGCGCCCTGGTTGATGCGGCCAGCAGTAGAACCCGGGAAGCCAGACGGTTTCTCGAGCGACGAGACCGAGCGCTTGATGGGGTAGGGGCCTACGAGGCTGAGGATGCCGATCCGAGACCAGAGGAAAACGAAAATGTGCTCAGGGACCACCCGGGTTTCTATGTTGAGGAATGGTCGTGACCGAGGACAGCGCATTTGCACATCTCGACCTGGCGTACCGCCGGTTCGCGGCACTTCCGGACGATGAGCGCATCGCCTGGATCCGGGCCGACCGCTGGATTGGATTCGAGAATTCCGGGGCAGCCATGGCACGTCTGGAGAACCTGCTGACCTATCCACCGCGTGACAGGATGCCATGCCTGCTGATCTACGGCGAAACTGGCATGGGCAAGACCAAGATCGTCCGCAAGTTTGAACGCGACCACCCGCCGAAGTTCAGCCAGATCACCGGAGTTGACCATCGTCCGGTGGTCGTCGCGCAGGTACCTTCTGAACCCATTGAGCGCGATCTGTACCGCGAACTTCTGGCCGCCTTGGGGGCACCGGCGATGGCAGGCGGTACGCTCGCCCGCGAGAAGGATATCTGCCGATCGCTGCTACGGACCGTGGGGGCGAAGATGATCATCCTCGACGAGGTGAACGGTATGCTCGCTGGTACGTTCCGCCAGCAGCGCATATTTCTCAACGCCATAAGGTTTCTGGCCGATGATTTACGGATCCCGCTGGTTTGTGCAGGCACGGATCTCGCGCGCCAGGCGTTGCTGACCGATGCACAACTGGCCGAGCGCTTCGAGGCATTCCATCTCAAGCCCTGGCAGAACGATACTGCCTTCGCCGGGCTCTTGAAAAGTTTCGAACGCATCCTGCCTTTGCGCGAGGCCTCCGATCTGATCAGTGGGGAGGCCAGAGAGCGGATTCACAAGCTGACCTCCGGTGTGACGGCGCGCATCTTCCGCCTGATCGAGACGGCGGCAGAAGATGCGGTCCGGTCGGGCAAGGAGCGCCTCGATGCGGATAGTTTTGGCGACAATCTGGTGCTGCCGCTGGTCTCGATGACCCAGACCGCTCGGCGGCGGGGGAAGCCCGTGCAACAACGGGTCGGGGCATGATGGTGCCGGCCAGACTGCCAGTTGCGCCGCGTCCGTTCCGGGACGAACTGCTTTCATCTTGGGTGGTGCGGGTTGCCGCGCGCTACGGGGCGGAGCCCCTTGAGGTGATGATCTACCTGGCGGGGCAGGGGGGTAGGGACGCAGGCGCGCGGCAGGTTGACGATGTGGCGCCGGATATGGAGCTGCTCAGGCTTTGGGCGAAGGCCTGTAGGATTGATCCGGAACGGCTTCATCGCAGGTCACTGCCTTCCCGATATCCTGCTCAACCGCGGGATTGGTTTCTGACCGAGACGGTGCCAACCTGTATTGCTTGTTTCGATGCGGATGTCGCTGCCGGTCGGGATGCCTATCTGCGGGGGCATTGGCGATTGGCAGAACAGGTGGTTTGCCAGTCGCATCGGACGATGCTCCTGGACCGCTGCTCCGCTTGTCTCGGTCGCCTGCGGCCTTCCTTTCGCATGCTGAATGGCCTGCTGCGCCCCTTCTGTCGCAGATGCGATGCCGTTCTGACCGGTGGAGGAGGGGAGGTAGAGGACCCTTTGAAGGTGGATTTCGCTGCGGAAGTTCTCGAGCTCCAACGCCAGATTAGCCGGATCGTCAGAGGTGACTCAGCCCGTCTCGATCGACTTGATTATGCAATTCGCACTCTATGGGCGCCGCTTGATCGCGACGGGGCGGCCCGACCGGTTCTCGCGCTCTGGTTCGAGCAACCGGGATGGAATTGCCCCTTTGAGGCTCGCGCTGCCGTGGGTAGCTCTGCACCACTCCAGCACCTGTCGGTGCGCTGGCGTGCCCTGACGCTGGTGATCCTGCATGATATCTTCGGGCCTGACCTCGTGCCCGGTGCAGTCTTGCCGGAGGCCGCCCTCGTCCTGTTCCGGCGTGCGGCCCCTATGCTGTGGCTGGCGCACAGTCGAGATGCGCGGAACCGCAAAGGAAAGCGCGCGATTGACGTTGGAGCGGACCGAGTCCACAGATTGAGCAAGAGGCGTTTCCACCGATTAAATAGAAATTTCCTCGACGAGAGAGGCGATTTCGGCCGAATCCACCCATGATGTCGGTCTGCCGGAATTTCTGAGACTGCGTTCCATTTGTCTTCAATAGCTTGCCTGTGTCGCATTTCTGAAACCGATTCAGGGTATGTGAGACTGGACGCCGGTTTGAGTCACTATTGGTGAGACTATCCAGCATCCATGCATTGAGTAACTTATGTCCGATAATTTTTCGACTGACAAGGATTGGGAAGAGGCTGGGTACCGCGCCCGGGTGCTCGCTGAGCTGCCGGCCCAGCTCACTCAAGGCAATGTCGACTGGGCCATGCGCCAGTTGAATGTGAGCCGATCGACGCTCTTTCGTCTGGTGAAGCAGTTCCGCGAGGACGGGCGGACCAGCGCACTTCTGCCGGACACTCGGGGGCCCAAACCTGGCATGCGGCCGCTGAACCCGGCGGTGGAAGAGATCGTGACCCATCATTTCAAGGCGTTCTATGCCACCCGCCGCAAACCGACCAAGACCCGATTCTGGCGCGAGGTTGCAGCCGACTGCAAGGCGAAAGGGCTGGCACCTCCTTCAATCAGACGCCTTGGCCGCTGGCTGGATCGGAAGGATCAGGCAAAACTCATGGCCAGGCGGGAGGGGAAGGACAAGGCTGAGCGCCGCTATCTGGCCACGCCTGGGATGCTGGTCGCCAGCGATCTGCTGGATATCGTCCAGATCGACCACACCAAGGCTGACGTGACAGTGGTAGATCCGGTGACGCGACGCCCACTCGGCCGGCCGACGCTGACGGTCGCGATCGACGTGAATACCCGCATGGTTCTCGGGTTTTACCTGTCGCTGGAGCCGCCATCGCTACTGGCCGTCGCACTGTGTTTGACCCATGTGGTTATGGACAAATCGCATTGGCTCACAGCGCGTGGAATCAGCACGGATTGGCCAACGCGGGGCATCCCGAACGCGATTTACGTGGACAATGGCGCGGAGTTCCATGCCCGGGCTTTTCAGCTTGCCTGTTCCGAATACCAGATCGACCTGCAGTACCGCCCGCCCGGTACGCCGCGCTATGGCGGGCATATCGAGCGGCTGATCGGCACCGTGATGGGCGCGGTTCACCTGCTGCCGGGGTCGCATTTTTCGAACATTTTCGATCGCGGCGACCTCGACGCTGAAGCCGAGGCGGTGATGACGCTCGATGAACTGGAAACCTGGCTCGCCTTGGAAATTACCGGCTCCTACCATGCGCGGGTCCATAGCGCGCTGGAAACCACACCTGCAGTGGTCTGGGCCACGCGGGTGGAAGAGGCCCAACTCCGCATGCCCGCCGATCTGAGGCAGTTCCTCGTCGATTTCCTGCCCTCGGAGCAACGTGTCCTGCAGCGTGACGGCCTGCATCTCTTCCACATCCGCTACTGGGCGGACGAGTTGCGCTGGCTGATGGGCCGGGAAAGCCGCAAGTTCACGCTTAAATACGACCCGCGTGATCTTTCGCGCATCTTCGTGCTGACAGAGGGCGGGATCATCGAAGCCCGACCGGCGGATCTGACACGGCCTGCGGTCACGCTCTGGGAGCACCGCGCGGCGCGGCGCGCCTTGCGCGAGGCCGGGCGCCGGTCGGTAGATGAGGAGCTTATTTTCAGGACGATCGAGGCGCAGCGCGACCTCGTCGACAGCGCCGAGCGGCAGACAAAGGCGATACGGCGCCATCAGGCTCGACGGTCGCATCTCGCCCCTCTGCCGATGATCGATGTGACACCGGATATCGCCGCGCCAGAAGCTCTGCCTGCGCCGGAAGGGGAGGGGAGCCCGTTCCTCAGTCATCCTGGCTTCAAGGTCGAGGAGTGGTACGAGGATGATTGAGTTCCCGCATCTCTATCCGGGGGCTGGCGAGATCGCCGCGCTCAGCTTCGAGGAGCGCATTCACCGGATTCGCGCCGACCGCTGGATCTCCTATCCCAGGGCCGAGGCTGCCTTGGAGAAGCTGGAAACGCTGATGTCCTTTCCCGAGCGCGCCCGCATGCCGAACCTGCTCATTGTCGGCGACAGCGGCATGGGCAAGACGATGATCATCGAGAAGTTCACCCGCGATCACGCATCGTGCTTCGACGAGACCAGCGGACGGCTGCATATGCCGGTCGTCGCCGTGCAGATGGTGTCTGGGCCTGATGAATCGCGCTTCTACCGCCGAATTCTGGCTGCAATTGGTGCCCCGGAACCTCCCCGCGCAACGCTTGCTGTCCTTGAAAGCCTGGCACTGCGCCTGCTCACCGAGTTGCGCCCTCATATGCTGGTGATCGACGAGATTCACAGTCTGCAGGCGGGGACGATCCGCGAACAGGCGCGTTTCCTGAACATGCTGCGCTTTCTGGGCAACGAGCTGCGCATCCCGCTGGTCTGTGTTGGTACAGCGCAGGCTCGCAACGCGTTGCGCACCGATGATCAGTTGGTGCGCCGGTTCGAGGCCTTCGCATTGCCGCCTTGGCGGGAAGGCGAGGATCTGAACGGGCTGATGAGCACGCTCACGCGCACCCTGCCGCTTCGGCGCCAAAGCCAGATCGACGAAAAGGCACTCACGCGGATGATTAAGGTGACCGGCGGCATTACCTCGGGCATCTTTTGGATCTTGTCACAATTGGCGATCGCCGCCATCGAAAGCGGCGAAGAACGTATCCTCTCGCGCGATATCCTGGGCGGCGACCGGTTACAGGCTGTCCTGGGAGAGCCGGTGTGACGGGGGGCGGGCGCCTGCCGGTCGTATACTCCCCAGAGACCGACGAGCGGCTGTCCTCCTGGATCGCGCGCATGGCCCCGTTCTACGCCATGACGGTTGCCGAGTTTGTCGCCGAGCTTGGGTTACAAGGGCAGGACGTGTTCGACCTGGAATGGCGGCTTTCAGAAGGGGAGGGGGCCCTGATTGCGGCCCGCACCGGTCTCGCGCTCAAGACCGTGCAAGCCATGACATTCCGGGAGTTCGGGCCACAGGTGCGTATGATGATCGCGCGGAAGAACCGGTCTCCGTGCCCGCATTGTCCCGAAAACCTGCATCGCAAAGCGGATGCGCTGCGGTGGCGATTTCGCTGCCCGGTGCATGGTGTGGAGTTTCGGGACGCCACCGGCGAGACCCTGTCCGACCGGTTCGGAAGCGATCACTTCAAGAAACTTGAAGGGCATGCCGAGGCCGGGGCCACTTACCTCGATGCCTGGGCGCGCGGTGCGGGGCAGCAAGACCTGGAAGCGCTCGAAGTGCTTCAGATTCTGACGGCGCGGCATCGCCGCGCCTCGCCTCCGAACGTCGACGAGCAGCCACGAATGACTCTGAGAGACCGGCGGGACTATCATGATTTTCTGACCACGCCGATCCTCCGGCAGGCGCTGACGGTCATTGTCCCCGAATACGATCAGGTGGCGCCAGTGCTTGCCAAGGCAGTGCGCCCCGGTTTCCACGCCCTGGCGCAGGGCTCGCTGTTGCAGTGTTTCGCGCTGACGGTCGGCGTCGGGCGGATCATTGAGGATCCGGTCCAATGGGTGATCTCAGTCATGCTTGTGAGCGATGCGGAGGGGCAGGGACGGGTCCGGCAGGCAGTTAGGTCATGGCCTCTCTCGTTAAGACGAAGCATCGCGGCCCGGTTCTGGCGCGCTGAGCGCGAGGAGACCGCACGCCAGTCTGCAGAAAAAGCCGCGAGACAGCGCCAGTCTCACAAATACCGCCCCATCCAGTCTCATAAATACCGGTACAGAATCTCATGAACCCCGACTCAGTTTTCAGGGAAGTGCTTGAATCTCATGAATTCCAGTTATTCGACAGATGTTCGTTGTTTTCTGCCATGGCTGAGAGAGTATTCCATTATGTCCGATAATGTAAACTTATTGGACATGACTTTGACCAACAAGCTGCGGCGGTTCATGCGCTATTGTGTGGAAATAAGCGCCGCGTAAGTTTAGTCTGTTAGGATGAACCCGACCGCTAAACTTATTATAAGCGATACCATGAGCCTACAGCTTCTGCCCCGTTGGATCACTCTGCAAAGAGATGAAGACCCTGAAACTGTTGCTTTTTTATCTGGTGCGGCGCTGGCTACGCTAGATGCGGTGTTACGCGACCCAAACGGTACATTGCCCTGTGCCTTATTGCGGGATCGAATGGCTCTGGATTCTGCTGTGGCTTGCCTAAAGCTCGAGGGTCGCAATGAATCCGGGTCCGATATCCGTGACGCGGTGTGTTTAGCGCGGGCAGGAGATCAGCTGGGACCTGCGGGCGAGATGTTTATGGGGTGGCGTAAGCTGGCGCGGATTAACTTGGGTGTCAGTGGATGGAAGGGGCGGGTGGAGAATGGGCTACCAACAGCGCTGGCCCATGAGGCTGTGTCCATTCTTGGAACTTCATCAGGAACACCGGTGGGACAAGCAAGCGACACCTTAGCAGAGCTGCTGCTCCGGTTCCCACGAGAAGAAGCGGGAGCATTGATGTTGGCGGATGTTGCTCTGGCCCGTGCGGTCGGTTGGGATCGGCCTGTACCATTATTGGGGGCGCATATGGCGCGCAGGGATATCCGCGCGATTGCGACTGGGGCGGGTGAACCTAGACTTTTTGTACATCGTGCGATGGTTGCTGCTTGCGACACTGCCATTCGTTTGGCGGCGGACCTAAACTTGCGCGTTGCAAAGTTGCGGTCCGTTGCGCCAAAACTGCGGGCCAAAGGATCAGACGCTGCGTTGGCTTTGTTCCTGAGCCACGATGCGGTTTCACCGTCAGGCATGTTAAGCCCGATAATCCAGGGCACATTGATGCCGATGACGGATCGCGCGGCGCGCCGTCTGTGTGACCGTTTGGTGGAACTGGGCGTCGTGCGGGAACTGACTGGCAGGCCGACGTTCCGACTGTACGGGGTATAAGCATGGCCAAGGAAACCTCAGAGTTAGACACTGAATTAGACGACCTGCCCCCGGAATTGCGCTGGCGTGAATGGATGGGCCGGATTGAAGCGGTGATTTTTGCGAGCGCTTCGCCAGTGCCGCGCGGGGACTTGGCGCGCGTTGTGGGGCAGGGGGCCTCGATTGACCTGTTGATTGAGGATATTCAGACCGATTTGAACGATCGCCCCTATGAGTTGGTCGCCGTAGCAGACGGCTGGTTGATGCGAACGCGGACGCGATTTGCTGATGCCATTCACGCGGCGGCCGATGTGGGCGACCAGCATCTGGATTTGGACGAATTTGAAGTCGTTGTGCTCGCATCGATTGCCTATCACCAGCCGCTGACGCGGGATGGGTTGAAGGATATTTTTGGCAAAGACATCAGCCGGGATTTGATCGGAAGGTTAAGAGCGCAGGAGTTGATTGCCACGGGTCCGCGTAGTCCGAGGGCGGGGGCACCCTATACCTATGTGACGACGCAGAAGTTCTTGATGGCGTTTGGGATGGAAAGTCTCCGTGATTTGCCCGACCGCGGCGAGCTAGAGGATGCTGGCTTGACAAGTTGATCCACCAAAAGTCCATGTAGGACGCAAATGGTGAGGTACATAATGAACAAATGGTGGGGTCTCTAATAAGCAACCAGGGCAAGGAACCTGACCTCTCATACAAGATGCGTTCTGCAACGCTCGGAAGGGAAGCACTGGTCCATGCGTGATCCAGCAGACTATCTATCATGACACCTGATTTCAGGGCTTAGGGACGGGGTCTCATCAGCGCATGTTGTTGACCTCATCGGCCCGAGATAGGTTGGTCAGCCCAACATTGACGTCCTGGTCGACGGAGGCAGCCCGTTGGTTTGCGTCGAGATCAAAGCCCCTGCAGAGGTGAGCAGTGATGATTTCAAGCGCATCAATTGGTTCTCAAAAGACGGACCGGGTCGCAGCAGTTGTGCGGCTAACGATCAAGGTATTCTGCCGCTAATAACTGAATGGTTTGAAGTTGGACGTTCCGGCTAAGCTTTCTTAGCCAGGAAAGCCTCGTCGCGGACGTCAAGAAACGCGGTCTTAATATCCTACCGCGCGGAATGCGTCAGGTCTGCCCTTCCCGTTGCACTCTTGAAGGGAAACAGCCAACCTCGACCCACGCAAACGCAACTGGGAGGAATTTGATGAGACAGATTATCACATGCGCGGTATGCCTGACACTGTCGGCAGCCCCCGCGCTTCATGCCCAAGAAGCCGCGATTTTTTCTGGCAATGACCGTGTGCACCCCGTCTATGCGGAGAACGGTATGGTGTCGGCCCAAGAAGCCGTGGCGGCCCAGATCGGGCTCGATATTCTCGAGGCTGGCGGCAACGCGGTGGACGCAGGCGTTGCTGTGGCATTCGCGTTGGCTGTGACCTTGCCACGCGCGGGCAATATCGGCGGCGGTGGTTTCATGATCGTCCATGACGCGGAGACCGGCGAGACCAAGGCCATAGACTATCGTGAAATGGCACCCTCATCCGCCGAACGGGACATGTATCTCGACGCCGAAGGCAACGCCGACAGCGAGCTTTCGCGGTTCACAGGATTGGCCGTTGGCGTGCCGGGCACTGTGGCGGGCATGCAGATGGCATTAGAAAACTACGGCAGCATGACGCTTGCCGAGGTGATTAAGCCGGCCATCGCGCTGGCCCGGGATGGCATCGCGGTCACGCCCGGCCTTGCTGATAGCCTCAAAGGCCTTGAGGACCGGCTGAAGAAATGGCCGAGCTCTGAGACCATCTTTTATAAAGAAGGTGGCGGTTTCTACGAGCCGGGCGAGTCTCTTGTGCAGACCGACCTTGCCAATACTCTACAGAAGATCGCTGATGATGGGCCGGATGGCTTTTACAAAGGCGAGACCGCAACCAAGATCGCCGAAGCGGTGCAGGCGGCAGGCGGGCGCATCACAGTGGAGGACATGGCGAATTACAAGCCGGTTCTGCGTGACCCGGTGCGCGGCACCTACCGCGGGTACGAGATTGTCTCCATGCCACCGCCCAGTTCTGGCGGGGCGCATATCATCCAAATTCTCAACGTTCTCGAAGACTATCCGATCTCTTTCCTTGGTCATAACACGGCCGACACGATCCACCTTATGGTCGAAGCGATGAAACGAGCCTATGCGGATCGTTCGGAATATCTTGGCGACAGTGATTTCGTAGATGTGCCCTTAAGTGAGATCACCTCCAAAGCCTATGCCGAGGATATTCGCGGGAACATCAGCCTGAATGCGACGACCCCGTCGAGCAGCATCAAGCCGGGAGAGCTCGCGCCTTACGAGTCCGACCAGACCACGCATTTTTCGATCGTGGACAAGGATGGCAACGCGGTGTCCAACACCTATACGATCAACTTCTCCTATGGGTCCGGGATGGTTGCTGACGGCACCGGTATTCTGATGAACAATGAGATGGATGACTTCGCGGCCAAGCCTGGTGTACCCAATGCCTATGGATTGATCGGCGGCGATGCCAATGCAGTGGAGGGCGGTAAACGGCCACTTTCTTCCATGTCGCCAACGATCGTGATGAAGGACGGTGAGGTCTTTATGGTCACGGGCTCACCCGGCGGCTCGCGCATCATCACCACCACGTTGCAGGTCATCATGAATGTCATCGACCATGGGATGAACATCGCCGAAGCCTCCTTCGCGCCGCGCATTCACCACCAGTGGCTTCCCGATGAAATCCGGATTGAAGACGGGATCAGTCTCGACACGGTGGGCTTGCTTGAGCAACGCGGTCACAAGGTCAGCGAAAAATCGGTAATGGGTTCGACCCAATCGATCCTCGTGGACAAAGAAACCGGCTATTTGTTTGGAGCGTCAGATCCCCGGCGCGTCGATGCAGCGACCTTAGGTCATTGACCATTGAGACATTGAGAACTTGGCCCCGGCGGTTACGCCTGACGCATTCTCACTTATAGGACCTTGACGAAAGAGGTTGCCGGGATAATTCGCGGCAACCTTTTGTTTTCTTGCGCAATATTTCTATTAAATCTGCATGTGGTGTTGTCACATTAACTCGCGCATTCGGCAAGTCGTGGTACAGATGGTACATCAAGCGACGTTCGCCGCGGATTTCCACATCTCGAAAGCTTCGAGCCGATGGTAGCGAATGGTGAGGGCTGAACGAATGCCAGCGTGACATTACATACCGCAACAATCGGAGCAGCTATCGCCACGGTCTTGCTGGCGAGTCCTGCCATTGCGCATGACTGTGCCGGACGTATCAGATGAATCTGAGCGGCTGCTAGATATCGCCGCTAAGGAGGCGATCTCAGCCTCTTCAGGAGGCCAAGCTGTTGCTGGCGCGCGTGAAGCGCAAGCGGCTCAAGATAGCGGCGCCGCAACCGACGCTGAGGAGACCGGCACGTCACCGAAGCAAGACAGTGGCGATCCGGTGGTCCCCTTCCAAGATAAGGCGGAAGAAGCGGCCGCGGTTGAAGAGGCCGATGAATCAGCTAATGCAGGCGAAAATGTCATTGACGCTCGTACGCAGTTGCAAGAAGCCCGAGAACTGGCGGAGAGCAGGAATGAGGAGACTTGTACAGAAGCCCTCGATAAAGTGATCGTCCAGCTCATCGCCAAATGAAGGGGTTTCCAACTTGGTCAGACTCTGATGATGTACCCTCCCAACCTTGCAGTTACCCATAAGTTTGGTTACAGTATCAGCCCCATCTGTTACCCTCCCAGGGTTGCGCGGTGGAGGTTTGGCCTATGGGGGAACGAGATCACCATACCAATCGGCGAGAGTAGCAATTTCATCATCCGTCAGGTCCTGCGCCGCTTTGCGCATCAGCTTGGCCCGCTCGCCGCCGCCTCTGTGACCCTTCCGCCAAAGCTTCAACTGCGCCTCCAGATAGGCTTTGCTCTGGCCCGCAAGCAGAGGTGCGATGGGCGCATCGGCCCGCCGCCCCGGCCCGTGGCAAGCGGTGCAAGCGGGCACATCCCCATTGCCGCGCTGTGCCAGCAACGCGCCCGGCGTCTCGGTCTCAGGGGCCTCTTCCCCCTGCCATTGGGGCGCTTTCGGTGATCCATACTTTTGCGCCATGGCCGCAATCTGGCTATCTGACAGCAGCCCTGCCGCCTCCTGCATGATGCCGCTTTCCCGCCGCCCATCGCGATACTGGCGCAGCGCCTCGGCGATCTGGCCGGGGGTCAACAGATCAAGGCGGGGGATATAGCTGTTGCGGCTGTTGCCGTCCTCACCATGACATTGCGTGCAGCTGGCCCGCTCGCGCCCTTCTTCGGCCAAAGCGACCTGTGCTTGTGCATCCGGCAGCGCGTTGAGATAGGCGACGACGGACCAGACTTCATCCTCTCGCCCCGGCGCGGGCCAATGGGGCATCCCGGTCATCTTGACCCCCTCGTTTACGATCCAGAACAGCTCCTCCGCCTCCCAACCGGAGACCGCATCAGTGATATAGGGTGGCGGCGGCTCCATTGAATGGGCGGTGGCGCTTTGGGCTTGGCCCGGCAGGGCGTGGCAAAAGGCGCAGGCAGTTTTGAAATGCAAAGCGCCGAGCGCGACCCGATCAGGGTCTTGGAAATCTTCAGGCACCATCTTTGCCTCTGGCGCGCGCAGATTAACAGACTGCTTGTAGGTCGCATGAAGCAGCCAACGGACCCCCGGCAGATGCCCCTCGCGGGCCGACACATTATAAAGGCCGACCCCGACGACAAGCGTGGCCATCACAGTCCCGCACACCGCCAAGACAGTCAAGGTTTGGATCACCCGTTTCATGCCATATCCTCCTGACGGTTCAGCGCACGCGCCACCAGACCCAGCCCTGCGATGAGGTAAATCGGCGTGCCAATCCCCAGCATCAACAACCCGCCAAGCTGCTGCGCGCTGAGGTCCGCCGCACGGCCACAGATCTCCGCATAGAGGTCCCGCGGAGCGAGAATGATCAGCGCGCCGAGCAGCGTCATATGCATCGAGGTCAACAGCAGCCCCCCCGCACCCGCCAAGGCATCACCACGTAGGCAGCCCGCCCAGACCAGTAGCCCCGCGAGCGCAAAGCTGCCTTGCTCCAAGACCAGCCCCAGCCAGCCGCCATCGGCCCAGCCGTGCAGAGCGGGCAGATGCCACCCCCAGACCACGGCGAACTCAACAACCGCCCCCAACAGCGGCGAGAGCGCGAAAGGCGCTGTGGCCGTTGGAAAGCCAAGAACCAAGAGCGGTGCAACCACAGTGACCAGCCCCATATGACGGAGCATGTGATGCGGAAAATCCGCCCCCAGCCAGCGCCCCAGCGGCAAAAGCCAGAGCGCCGCTAAGAGCCCGAGACCGAGATATCCCAGCCGCCCTGTCATGCGCAGCTGCCGATCAACAGCGCTGGCAAGACCACATAGACCACGCCGATGAAAGAGATCACAGCCAGCAAGAACCCTGCGTGCCCCAGAAACTGGTGCCGGTCCTCACTGGTGCCAGCGTCGTTCTCCCATTCTCGGTCGCGCCGTAAATCCCATTGCCGCCAGGCCTGCAGCCCCAGCCAAAAGATCAGCGCCAGCGCCAGCAGCGTGCCCAAGCCGATGCCCATCCGCAGCCCCGCCACTGCGCCGGGCGCGGCCTTGGCACAGACCAGCGCCGCGGCGCCATAGGAGGCAACGAAGTGCAGCGCCCAGATCAGCGGGCCAAAGATGATCCGCCAAAGGCTCAACGCCTCGGCCCGAAACTCATGGGCATCTTGTTGGTCTCGAATATCGCTCATGTCAGCCACCCCGGCGCGAGGCCCAGCACGGCGGTCGTCACTAACGCTTTGACCGCCATGAAATGCCAGTAAAGCGTCACATTGCGCAGGTCCGCATCATGCCGCGGGGTCATTTTGCCAAAGATGCTTCCGGCAAGGCAGTAGCCCTGCATCAACACGCCCGCGCTCAGATGGACCACCAGCCAGACCATCAACGCCCAAAGGATCGCGGGATAGACATGGCTTGTCGGGTCCAAATCGCGTACGGCGGCCCAAGCCGCCACGCCTGCCGCCCCAGCCGCCAGCGGTGCCAACACCAAGGCCAGCCGCGCCAGCGCCACCTGCCCCCGTGCATTGGTCTCCCGCGCCGCAACGGTCAGCGCCCAAGCGGCAACCCCGGCCAGTGCGGCCACAGCGACCCAAAGGCCCACAGGATGCGCCGCGCCTTCGGGCGGAAAGTCGGACCGTGCGGTCCAGTAAAAGAAGAACCCGAAGACCACACTGGCAAACGCCGTGGCATCGCCCAGCATGGTGATCCACATCCCCCACCATCCCACGGAATCCGGCCCCGAGGCATAGGTTGGCAGGCGTAAGCCCAGCCCTGCCTCGCGCATGTCGTCTTTCGGCGGCCGCGCCGTGCTGGTCCAGAGCCAGTACATCACGCTGACGATGGCAAAGGCCCCGCAGATGATCGCGGGGGTGTAGATGTGGAAGGTCGGAAAGATAAACGCGCCGCCGGTGAAGATCGCGGCGAGAATGGTGATCCACGCAGGCCCGGTCACACGCTGCACATGCACCGGCTTGGCGTCGATCACACTGGTCACGATGGTTTCACGCTGGTGGTCAGGCGCGTCGGCCAGATAGTAACGCCCGGCGTCCATGCGCGCCACCAGTCCCGGCTGGTCCCACAACGGATAACGCGAGGTGATATGCGGCACTGACCGCGCGCCCCAAGCCTCTTCGGGAATGTCATGGGAGAACTCGAGTGTCCCCGCGCCCCAAGGGTTCCGCGCGATCTGGCCTTGCGCCTTTTTGGGCCGCAGCAGATCGAAAAGGAAGACCGCAAAGCCCGCCGCGACGATGAAAGCGCCCAGTGTCGAGATCAGGTTGAGCCAGCCCCAGCCGGAGCTTTCGGGATAAGTGAAGACCCGACGCGGCATTCCCATCAACCCGGTTAGGTGCATTGGCAGGAAGGTGATGTTAAAGCCCGAAAAGATCAGCCAGAAGGCCCAAAGGCCCAGCTTTTCGCTCATCAGCTTTTTGGTGAAGAACGGATAAAAGTAATAAACCCCTGCGATCAGCGGAAAGACCATGCCCCCAAAAAGCGTGTAGTGCAGATGTGCGACAATGAAATAAGTGTCATGCACCTGCCAGTTGAACGGCACGATCGCCAGCATGACGCCCGTCAGACCGCCCGCCACAAAGATCGCCAGCGCGCCCGCGATCCAGAGCATCGGCAGGGTCAGTTTGACCCGGCCGACCATGAGCGTGGCGACAAAGGCAAAAATCTGGATACCGGTGGGGATCACCACAGCCTCAGAGGCTGCTGAGAAGAAGCCTAGGCTAATCTGCGGCAATCCCGTGGTGAACATATGGTGCACCCACAGGCCAAAGCTGAGAAACCCCGTGCCGACAGCACTCAGCACGATCCAGGAATAGCCCACGATGGGACGCTGCGCGACCGTGGGCACGATCATGGCGGCGATGGCGATGGAGGGCAGAAAGACGATGTAGACTTCCGGGTGGCCGAAAATCCAGAACAGGTGTTGCCAGAGGATCGGATCACCGCCCCGCGTGGGGTCAAAGAACGGCCAATCGAAGGAGCGTTCCAACTCGAACAGGAAATCGCCTGCAATCAGCGGCGGGAAGGCAAAGAGGATCATGCCGCCGACGACCAGCACATACCACGCATAGAGCGGCATGATGTTCACGCGCATCCCCGGCGGGCGGCACTTCAGCGCGCCGACGATCAGTTCCACCGCAGCGGCAATCGAAGCGACCTCAATGAAACTGAGGCCCAAGAGCCAGATGTCGGGGCCGATGCCTTCGTCCTTGGTGGCCAGCGGCGGATACATGAACCAACCCGCTTTTGGTCCTGCGTCGAACAAGAGCGAGCCCATCACGAAGATGCCGCCAATCAGGAAACACCAATAGCCATAGGCGGATAGCCTCGGAAACGGCATGTCGCGCGCGCCCAAGAACGCAGGAAGGATCAAGATCGAGATCGCCTCGAACATCGGCACGGCGAAGAGAAACATCATCGCGGAGCCATGCATGGTGAAGAACTGGTTGAACCGATCAGCGTCCAAAAAGGTCATGCCCGGAAAGGCCAGTTGCACTCGCATCGCTAGCGCCAGTAGGCCCGCGACCAGCATAAAGGCCAGCGCGGTCAGCGAGTACCACTTGCCCACCTCGGAGTTGTTCACGGCGGTGACATAGCGCCAGCCCTCAGGCGTCTTCCACGCGGCGCGCAGCTCCTTGGTTCCGCGTTCCTGCTCGGCCTCGGACACGGGCGCGTTCAGCATGCCCTCGGTCGGCGGATACGGACCTTCGGCGGTGGGCAGCAGATGCGGTCGGGTCATGTCAGCCCTTTCAGGTAGGCCGCGAGGGAACGCAGGTCTTCGGGGGGCAAGTGGTCATAGCCGGGCATGGCGACCTCGGGTTTGATCTCTTCAGTATGGGCGATAAAACGACTGAGATCGTCCTCGGTCATCTGCAAAATACCTGCGCCAATGCTCTTGCGGCTGCCGACATGGGTCAGATCCGGCCCCACCTGCCCTTGGGCCTCTGTGCCGCGCACCATGTGGCAGCCGCCGCAACCCTCGCGGACAAAGACCTCCGCGCCGCGGTAGGCTTCGCCGCTGGCGGGCTTGGCGGCGTCAGAGGCTTCGGCCTCCACCCATTCAGCATAGTCCTCGGGCGTCATCACGACCGTCTCAAAAGCCATCAGCGCATGGGACGCGCCGCAGAACTCGGCGCATTGGCCCCGGTAGATGCCCGGTTCTTCGGGCAAAAATGATAGATAAGTTTCGCGCCCCGGGATCATATCGACCTTGCCGCCCAGTGCCGGGACCCAAAAGGCATGGATCACCTTATGCGCATTCAACACCAGCCCCGTCCGCCGCCCCGTGGGCAGGCGCAGTTCATTGGCCGATGTGATGCGGCGGCCGTCGGGCAGTTCATACTCGACCCGCCACCACCATTGCTCGGCGGTGATATGCGCCTTTAGCCCCTCTTCCGCCGCACGCTGCGGTTTCATCATCGGCAGGCTATAGGTCAGTAGCGCTCCCAGCAGGATCACGGGGAAGATCACACCGCCGCCGATGATCAGCGCCTCGCCCCAGCGGCGCGGCATCTCGCGCGGCTTGACGCGGGTGACATAGACAAAAATCACCCCCAGCAGGAACCACAGCAGCACCGCTCCGCCAAACATCAGCCAGATCAGCGCGAGCACATCCTGTGCGTCGCGGCCTGCAGGGTACAGTACCGATTGTCGGCCCTCGCAGGCCGAGAGCAGCAACGTTCCGAAGAAAACGATCAGCCTACGCATCACAGCTAGCCATTCTGGGCGGATCTCTGGGGGGGCCATGATAGACCTCACCCGCTCATACTGTCCCTCCCAAATGGACAGTTCGGCCCTGTCCCGTCTGGAAAATTTAGGAAAGCCACATAACTAGAAGTAATCGCTTTTGCAGCATTCAGCGTGCGCTGCATAGTGGAGCTGAGCGCCGTCGATGCTGCATCAAACTCAGCGGACTGGTTCAAAACGAGCGGGTTAACACTCGGACTACCGTGCATCGTAAACTCCCGTTCATCAATCCTGTTTGTAGAACTCGCAAGATTAACGGTTGTTCCTCATAGCGGCTGTTGAGGGCATCCACATGGTATAATCGCGGGAGCGAGTCGTCTCGAGCTGACTTGAATGGGGCTTGGTGGCTATTCCCGGATAAGATGGAAATACGGACTCATGACAAGGTGTCTGGCCCAAGCATCTCAGGAGAACAGCCATGGAAGACTATATCGGCATCGATGTATCAATGAAAGAACCAGCGCTAACTATTCGACGGGGCGGTCAGCGCGTTTGGCGTGGAAAATGTGTATTTGATCCAAAACGCATTACCCAAATTGCCCGAAAGCACGCTCCGTCGGCCACACGCATTGTTTTTGAGACCGGCGCCTTGTCAGTTTGGTTTTATCATGCCCTCTGCAAGGCAGCGTCTTCGCAATAGACCGCGCATTCACGGTCAATCAGGGTTTCAATGATCCCTGCTTGGCCCGCCGCTGGCAGGTCTGGTGGTAAACCCGGGCGGGACAGCGCCCACATCAAGGCCTCATAGGTGGCATTGGTGCGGGCCTCGAAATCGGAAGGTGTCGGACGTGCGCCCATCAGAAGGTCTCCATATCGACGCGGGTGGCCTCGACGCGCTTGAGGCGGTCGGTGTCTGCAGCGGCGTGGGCGGCAGCCTCTTGGTCAAGAAATGCCGTGCAAACCTCATGTGAAACGCCACTGGCCACGGCGAGATCGATCAGCGCCATCGCCATCGCCGCCTCAAGATCGCGCCCGCGGCGCATCCCGTAGCCGTCATACCCGCCTGCGGTGTTACGGGCCCCGCTGACCAATACCTCGTCAAGGTGAAAGTTAACGCCGTGGGCGGTGTCCAGCATGGGCAGCATCACCAGCCCCGTGCGGTTCTCCAGCACCGCGATATCGCCCAGTTGCGGAATGAGAGTTTCGGCAAAAGCCTTGATCCGCTCTGCATCCGCTTTGGCCAGAATGCTCAGGATCGCGTCATGTGGGTGGTTGGCCAGAGTATACGGGTCAGGGCATGGCCTAGTCCTCTTTGTTGGGAATGTTGAATTTTACGCGGGCGGCAGACCAGATCATGCGACTGCAGGCGATGGGGGTGCCATCAAGCAAGGTATCCACGGTACGGATCACGATAACGGGCATGTCGGGGTGCTGTCGCAGACGCTGCGCTTCAATGGCGCGGGCGGGCCTTGCATTCATTTCAGTGGAGCCGCGCAGATAGTCGTCAATGCCGTAGGATTTGTAGACCGCACTGACGGAGCCCATAACCGCGCGGCGTTCTGGATATTCAGTAAAGCGGGAGGCATCATGATAGAGCGTGCCGAAAGCGATCGGTTCCCCATCTGCAAGGGTCATGCGGCGGCTGGCAATGACCGGCGCGTCAGGTTCAAGGCCAAGATCGGCAGCGATTGTTTGGCGTGCCTGCAGCTGCTCAACACCAAGGTATTCGCTCGTGACATCCACACCCTGTGCGACAAGGTTGGAGCGCAGGTGGGTCCGCGCGCCGATGGTGTATTCCAACACAGGACGCGGTTGCACGAAGGTGCCGCGTCCTTGTTCGACACTTAGCAGGCCCTCTTTGGCAAGCTCAGTGATCGCACGGCGCACCGAATGGCGGCCCGCCTGATAGGCCGCGGCCAAATCCGGCCCGGTTGGCAATTTCGCTCCTACGGGAAGCACGCCGTCCATAATGTCCTGCTCGAATTCAGCGCGAATCTCGCGCCATTTGTTTCTAATCATCCGAATGAATTTATAGGGTCGGTTTATGACTCGGATCAGGCGGAATGGGCCTGCAAAGCCATAGGTCTTCACAAACGTTTGCGCGTGAAGCGGTCGGCGGTGTCCGGCGCACCTCTTGCCGCCGTTCATCAGCGCCGAGAAAATTCAATGGTAGAAGGGCCTTCATGCGAAGGGCAGTCCAGAGCGTCGCTTCTTGCTGCGGTGCTTGATGGCGCATATGCAGTGCGCGCGTTACAAAAATTTCATGCGCCTGTCGCGTCCCAGTGGTGAATCCACGAGAATCATCCGAATGAATTTTCAATGGAGGTTGTCATGAAAATCAAATCAATCGTGCTGGGTCTTGGCCTGACGGCTGTATCCGCATTCGCGGCTACGGCAGAAACTTGGCAATACCATTAGGAGGAACCTAGAGCCCGAGTCTACAGGAAGATCAGCACGACCGAACCAGCGTAGAGAAGAAGCACGAGGGCGCTCTCAAACCCGATGTTGCCTAGCCCCGCCTTCTGTCGACGGATCATTCCGAGAAGGAGAACGGCGGTCATCAGCATAGCGATCAGACCGGTGGTGCGGTCCTGTTCGCTCATGGCTTCGTAGATCGAGCCGTCGTAGAACATGTCTGCAGCGCCCAGGAACATCACTTCGAACGCGTTGCCGCCGATAATGTCCCCTAACGCCAGGCTGACCGCCCCGATACGTACTGCGGCAATGGCCGTCACGAGCTCGGGGAGAGAGTTGGCGACGGCGGCGAAGATCGTGCCCACGGCAGTTTCCGAAAGCGCTGTCTTGTCGACGATCCCGATGCTCGCCTCGCTGATGATGTAGCCGGACGCGGCCGTGATCCCGGCATAGAGCAGAAAACGCATCCAGAGTGACCGGTCCGAAGCGGCGTCCTCTCCAGACTCGGGTTCGGAGATTTCCTCGCGGGTTTCGTCGGTCTGAACGGGCTTCCACAAGGGGTCATCCTGAATTCTGGAGAGGAGCCGCAGGCCGAAGCCGTAGGCGACCGGGATCACGAACGAGACCGGATGGATGCCCCACACCGTCACGGGCGGCTCGGTGGCGGCAATCAGAGGCATGGCCAGCAGCGCCATCAGAATTAGGTTAGCTCTTCCATTAGGTTTGGGCAAACCACTGACGCTGTTAGACGCTCTGGTACGTGGTGCCCGCAACGAACCAGAGCGGAAGCTGTCTATTTTCACGGCGCTGACACTGGAACGACCTGCATTGTCACCGGACATGGAGCAGCGATTTATCGAGCCAGCGCTCGACCGACTTTTTGGTGCCTATCCCGGCCCCCTCTATGCGAGGATGCTGCGCGAGGGGACCTTGCCAAGCAACGTCACCGTAAGCGAATTTTTCCTGTTTCCTGTTTCCTGTTTCCTGTTTCCTGTTTGCTGGTCGGTGGCTTGGGGTGGACGCAATACAGCAAGCCTATATCGCAGCGAACTACACCCATGCTCGCGACGTTCTGCTGGATCGACAGCCCAATGTTCTGCTCCAACTGGTCGCAAAGAAAGACGGTCAGTTTTCGCTGTCGTCCAACACCGATATTTCCGCCGATCTGTTTGCATTTCGCGCCGCGGGTAAGGTCGATTTCCAAGTGGCATTCGAGGTGCATCCCGAGATGCCTTTCATGCAGGGCGATGGTGCCGTATTGAACGCAAATGAGGCGGATCACGTCCTGCATGGCACTCCCGACTACAATCTTTTTTCGGCAGTGCGCCGCCCAATTGAGGACTCTGCGCATGCAATCGGGCTGCACGTGAGCGGCCTCATCAAAGACGGGGGGACGCTGCAGATCGGCATCGGGGGCATCGGCGACGCTGTGGCGCATGCTTTGAAACTCCGAGATGAAGGAAAAATGCACACCATCCAACGTGGCTGCCCATTCCCGCAAGGGGATCGACACGAGGCGCCGTTTCGAGAGGGCCTTTACGCTGTCACTGAGATGCTGGTTGGCGGGCTACTGGCACTTTTCGAGGCTGGGATTATAAGGCGCGAAGTCGATGGAGCGGTGATTGATGCAGGTTTTTTTGTCGAAACGCGGGATTTTTACAAACGCTTGCGATGCTTGCCCGAAGATCAACGCGCGAAAATCGCGATGCGGCCCGTGAGTTTCACCAATTCCCTCTATGGCGATGAGGAGGCGAAACGTGCTGCGCGCGTGAACGCAAGGTTCGTCAATGGGGCCATGCAAGTGAGCCTTTTGGGCGACGTCATGTCTGACACGTTGGATGACGGGCAGGTGGTCAGCGGCGTCGGCGGGCAGTTCAATTTCGTTGAACAAGCCTTTGCACTGGAGGGTGGGCGTTCCGTAATTACACTTCCTGCGTGGCGGATGACTGGGGGCACGCCGTGTAGCAATATTCGATGGACCCTAGACACCGTGACGGTGCCGCGTCACATGCGCGATGTGGTTGTGACCGAATATGGTGCCGCCGACCTGCGCGGACTATCCGACGCGCAGGTGATCGCTGCTTTACTGAACATCACCGATAGTCGTTTCCAGAGCAAACTGATGGAGCAGGCCAAAACAGTTGGGAAACTTCCCGATAATCATGAAATCCCGGAAGCCCACCGCGAGAACTATCCTCAACGGGTCCGCGCATGGATTGAGGGGCATCGTGCGGTGCTTCCAACTTTCAGCAGTGTCCCAACAGTTGGTGTAACTCCCGCTGGTAGCGCGGGCTGAGCGGAGCCTTCGCACAGCGAAGCGAGGCCCGTGCGGGCCGCTTGGCGGCCATGGTTGTTCTTCGGCTAAGGTTTGGTTTGCGGACCTAACTTTGACCGAGGAGAACTACCATGACCAAGAACAGTCTATCAGATACTGCCGCGCTGCGTGCGCTTTTGTCAGAGACATCTGACAGCAACCTGCTTGCCGAGATGCTCGGGTTCGTCGCCGACCGCCTCATGGCACTGGATGTCGACCAGCTCTGCGGTGCCAGTGCGCACGAGCGAAGCAGCGACCGCATGAACCATCGCAACGGATACCGGTCCCGAGCTTGGGAAACGCGTGCAGGAAGGGTCGACGTGAAGATCCCGA
>Ga0207906_1000286_pt1 | contig 24304 bp, 23 predicted proteins | sample LinPmetageLP37_FD_184050 | JGI IMG/M metagenome (GOLD analysis project Ga0207906, IMG submission 184050) | Marine viral communities from the Pacific Ocean - LP-37 (SPAdes) | ecosystem: Environmental > Aquatic > Marine > Oceanic | place: Pacific Ocean | collected 2010-06-16 | reverse complement strand
TTTATTAATATTGTTGCTTCCATTAATAAATGTTTAATAATTCTTTCTTTATGAAACATAACTTTGAAGATAATGCAGATTTAATAACCCACCTTAAAAAGGGAAACGAAAAGGCATATTCTTTTTTGGTGAAATGTTACAATCATAAATTATGCGTATATGCCAATAGTTTGATAAATGATAGTGCTATGGCTGAAGATATTGTACAAAATGTATTTATTAAAACTTGGGAAAGACGCCATTATTTAAGTCCTGATTTTTCAATTAAAAGTTTTTTGTATAAATCTGTTTACAACGAGTATATTGACCAGTATAGGAAAAACAGGGCCGTAACCAAATTGGAAAAGAAATACATTGAAGCACTGGATAATATTGTGGAAAATGACAACAACATTTTAGAGCGGTTGTTTTTATTGGTGCAAAAAGAGATACAGAATTTACCCCCAAAGTGCAAGGATATTTTTATTTTGAGCAAACAGGAAGGCTTGAGCAATGTTGAAATCTCAGAATACCTGAATGTTTCCCCAAAAACGGTTGAAGCCCATATTACCAAAGCCTTTAGCATGATACGCGAAAGGGTGAACTATAACTTTAACATGAATACCTATACGTTTCTTTTGTTAATAAAACCGTTAATGCTGTTTTTTTAGTTACTTCTTGTTGATGCTTTTTTAATTTTTTAGGAAAAAAAGTGATGGTTATATTATAGTTAAACCGCATCCAATGATTTCCTGTTCCTATTTACCGCGCTTTTAAACTGCGTGGGCGTCATTCCCGTAACCTTTTTAAACTGATTGCTTAAATAGGCAACACTGCTATAATTTAACTTAAAGGCAATTTCGCTTAAAGTAAGCTCATCATAAACTATTAATTCTTTGATACGTTCAATCTTTTGGTTGATAATATATTGCTCAAAAGTGATGCTTTCTACTGAGGAGAAAAGAGAACTTAAATACTTATAGTCAAGGTTGAGTTTATTACCAATAAAATTAGGCCATTTAAAATCAATCACTTCATTGGAATGATGGATTTTTTCGATTACAAGATTTTTCATGTGCTCAATGAGCTGGCTTTTCCGGTCGTTGATCAAACTGAAACCGGAATCTTGAAGTACTCTAGATAAAGAACTTTTTTTTATGGAATTGAGCGTTGAAACCAATTCGACTTCTCCTAATTTAATCGAAGTATATGAAATAGACAAAGCTTCCAAAATACCAGATACCGCCGATATGCATCGTGGGCAAACCATATTTTTTATGTTAATGGTATGACTCATAATCCATGGGTATTAAGATTCCAGAAAAAGCTTCATTTAGCGTTTTCAAGGCAAAATATATAGTCGCAATTGCCGTAGCAAGAAATATGACTATTAAAACACTCCTAATATTTTATCTTTTTTGGTTACTTTGTTCCCAGAAAAACGATTATTCTCTTTACGCATTCTTCTAGTCTTCTCTTTTCATCCATTCAATTTCAAACCACCTTCTTCTTGGTTATTTTTCGAATGGTTAAGGAGGACGTGTACCACAATAAGAATCCACTCAAAACTGTAATGAGTCCCAAAAGGGAAAAGCCTCTTAAAATAATGGTATTAAAATCATCTCTTCCTTGATAATCCATGGTGTGGGTCATCCATAAAAAATCAAACCATCTCCAACTTCGGTGCCTCACTGTTTGAAATTTTCCGTCGTTTACTGAAACATATGCTTTAAGCGCTTCGTTATTAGAATATGAAATAACATAGGCCGGCAATAGCCTCTCACGATACTCGTGTTTTTTATCAACTTCAAAAATACGCTCAATGCTGGTAAACTTTAAATCTTTACTTATATGGTCTTTGGCAATGGACAAAGCTTCATCTTCTGTTATACCTTGTTTCAATGTACCATTTGAAGCATTATAAAGCTGTTTGTTGTTAACCCAATAGTGGGGTACATTATTAATTTCCCGTAATTCAATGGTATTGATCCCTCCAGGAATATCCAACTGTGATGGACTGACAAGGTTTTGAAATGATTTGGGTTGGTATTCTGAATTTTTGAATTGGTCGCCGTGAATATCATCAATATCCGTCCAGCTAAAATACAATCCACTAATGGTCCACATCAAGAATTGAACCCCAATAAAAAGACCAAGATAACGGTGCGTTTTCCTGATTTTTAATGCTGTCTTTCTGTTTATCATTTATTGTTATTTAACGTGAATAATGTTTAAGTGCTATCATGTCACTTCGAGTTAAATTCTGAAAGGATTTAGTATCGAGAAGTCATTTATAGATAAGAAATTCACTTGTTTTCGATACCCCAAATCAGAGATTTAGCACTCTAACTGACATAAATTTCTTATCCATTATTCATGCTATTTATTATTTCTTGAAGAGGAATGTGTCTTTATTATTTTCCATGTGCCATCCATTTTCTTCAGAATAGAAGTTGCCACTCCTTTTTTGCTTATTGTTCTTGTTTCCCCTTTTTCATTTGGATTGAGAACAATGGTATAAATGTAGGTTTCTGTGGTAAATGCATAAGGCGTATCTACTTGAATTTCAATGGTATAATCAGAAAATGTGAAACTTTCGAACTCGCCTAATTCAGGACCCAAATGATGCTCTACATAATGTGCAAAAGATCCTTCAACACCTCCCGATTCATAAACCTGAGAGTCTTCAGCAAAAAGGTGAGAAGTACCATTGGTTGTTAGGTTTTGTATGGCGTCTTTATAGGCTTTCATTACCGAAGTGACTTGGGCTTTTTCAACAGAAAGGTCTGCAGATTCTACGTTGGAAGTTGTTGTGGTGTTTGATTCCTGTTGTTTGCAACCAGTAATCAGTAGTATTACGGAGAGCGTTAACAACGTTGATTTTAGTGTTTTCATGTGTTTAATGTATTGATTTTTGGTTTTTAATGATTTTAATACTCATGAAAGGTCCAAAACTTATTTCTCTGCGAAGAAACAATTGTCCTGTACCACTCCAAGTCTTTAAATTTCAGGTGGCAATTTAAGAATTTTTTACTGGTAATATGTTAATATTTGTGATTGAAAATTAATTGTCTGTTAAAGAATCATGAACGCAGGGAACAGCGGCGCAAACTGGTAAAACATTTTATTTTCCGGCTAAATAATAACAGTATGATCCAATTTTTGTGTTTATATAATCTACCTCGGTCACGTTTTTAAAACCGGCATTTGCCATAAAGCCTGGAAGCAACCCTTTTACGTTATCCGTAGTTGTTTTAAAGCCGTCCAAGATTTGAACCAGATAAAACAGCCACCGCATGGGTTTGGATTTTGGCTTTCCCCAATCCCCAATTAGCAATTTTCCACCCGGTTTAAGGGTTCTGAAAATCTCATTCAGGCACGACATTTTAGTGTTCCTTTCCAGTTGGTGAAATACCAAAGAGCTAAAGATTTTATCAAACCTGTTATCCAAATAAGGAAACGCATTCCCATCATATAGATCAAGCGGGATATCAATGTTTTTCTGCTTCAATTTATACTCGGCAATCTGTTTAACCTTTGGGTCTATATCCAATCCCACCAAGTTTGAATGGTTGTTTTTTTGATGTGCCAATATTAAATTTTGCCCTGTACCAAATCCAAATTCAAGAATCTGTTCGCTGTTATTTGGGTTTAATAATTGAATTAATTTGTCCCTGAACTTTTTTTCCGGCATTGTGATTTTTATGGTGAAGTCATAAAACCCAGTCAACCAATTATAACCCAAAGCAGGAATAAATGGTTTGTTTTTTTTATTTACCATCTTTGAGTTGTTTAGTTAGAGAGCCCTTATTTTTAATTGTTGCTTATTTGACTTACCAATGCACCAATAACAATTGCAGCAATGATTGCGTAAACCACATAATTGAACCACTTTTTAAACCCAAATTTATTAGGTTCATTCTCCTGTCCATTCTTGCAACAATCTTTCATCTTTCATGTATTTATATTTGTTTTTTTAAATGCCATGCTTCGACAAGCTCAGCACGGGTAACTTCGACAAGCTCAGCACGGGTAACTCCGACAAGCTCAGCACGGGTAACTCCGACAAGCTCAGCACGGGTGTGTAATATCTATAATCAGTTCCCTGTGTGCTTGAAAATTAATCAGGGATGTTTCATTACTAATTATTACTTTAATTTATCGGTTTTTGTTAAGCCTGACAAAGGAAGAGAATTGCTATTAATCATTAAGGGGAAAGAATATCCTCTTCCTTATTTGTACAGGCCACTACCAATTGAATTTATTTTGTTATTTTTACCGTTTATTGTGCCTGTCAAGGGAAGGGATTAAAACACCCAACACTAATCATTTCCTTCCCTTACAGGGCTTTAACTTTAAAATATGGATAGGGAGCAACAGAACCAATTCTATGAAAAAGTTGTTTTCCCTTTCAGTCATCTTCTATTTAATTTCCTTCTGAACTTTACCGCATGTAACCATTTTACTTCCTAAATACGGGTTTTTGATTTCGTCACTTGTACTTAACCAAGTACTTCCATTGTCATACATTGGGCAAAACTGCTCATATATAAGGCTTTAAAAGAACCAACCAATTTAGAACTTGCTCCTGCTGCTTATGGAAAACATTTTTATTTTCTATGTCCTTAGCGTCATTCATTGAAAACCTCTTTAATGCTACTGATTTTTTATCCATTAATTTTTACTGCCAGTGCCGAATGGATATTTTGCAAATATCTTTGCAACCGCCTCCCTGATTTCCTTTTGTTTATCATCCGTGTTCGCGTGAAGCACATCAGGAGCAAAACCTTGCCATACCATTTGGCGCTTTGCCCTATCGATGAGTTCGACAATGACACCACCTTCCTTGTGCTCCTCGGATGACTGGTAACCGCCGTAATAGCCATAACCGTAATAGCCAAAATGACCATACCCATGACCATAATAAGGAAAATAAGGGTAGCCACCACCGGAGTTTATATTTCTTGTTTGCACTGCGACATATGAATCTACCAACAAATCAGGATTGGTTTTATCCATTACATACCCTTTGTTTTCCATTTGGGGCTGTATGGCCGATTTCAGTCTTTTTTTGATCAACGTATTAAAAAAGAGAGGTTCTTCTTCCCTTCCATTTTCCATCTGAAAATCATCCGACCAATAAAAGGTCTTGTAATCGTTAAAGCGGGCATCACGATCATAATCGGTGACTATGGCCGAAGAACTGACCGAACAACTTGCTGCGGTAGCCCCTATTAAAAGGCAGGCTACCATTGTTTTTAATGTTTTCATAATCTATTTATTTAGTTCAACAATCTTTTTTTTTCATTTAAAATTCTACCGCTATTAAACTTGGTTTCATCAATGAACTACCCCGAGGCAGAGCCATCGAGGTATCAAGTGGAAAAAAGTTTTTTTTAATTGATGAAAACCTAAGGTTTTCAAACTTTCCACTTAACCCCGACGCAAAGCGTCGAGGAATTCTATAGATTAAATTGAAGGATATTGAAGCGCTGTGGTCATTTTCCGGTGCATCGTCCCCAAATAATTTCCAGCCAGACCTAAGGCCTGCAAACAAAATTACCAGTACTATTAAAGCCATAACAATAAGCCTAGAAACCAATTGGGCTTGTTTTTTATGATGGGTAATGGCTGAGCCAGATTCCGCAAGCCCAAACATTTCACTGTGTATTTTAGTTAGAGGAACTTGCAATTTTCTTAGATCCTTGATTACTGAGTTGATCATAAGTGGCGGACCGCATACATAATAATCATTCTGCGAAAGAGTGCCCGAACAGTGTTTTTCCAATAATTTGGTGTCAAATCGTCCTTTTTCACCTTCCCAATTATCTTGCTTGCTGAGTATATGTACTACTTTCAATTTAAGGGAGGTGTTTTCTGAGATATGGCTCAACTCTTCCCTAAAGGCAATGTCCGATTCGGTAGCATTAAAATAAAATAGCGTTACTTCCCGCTGCTCGTCATTGTCTGCCATATATTGCAACATACTTGCAAAAGGTGTTATACCAATGCCTCCCGCAATAAATACTATGGGTCCCGAATGTGATTTTTCTACATGTGACATCTTGCCGAACGGTCCTATGATCTTAACTTTATCACCTTCTTGAAGTTGGTGTATCTGGCTTGTAAAATCCCCTGAAACTTTTATGGTAGATGCCAAATGCAACTTTTGGCTTGGGCTTGAGGATATGGTAAATGGATGTTCTTCAGGCTTTAAATGCTTACAATCTGTAAATTTTATAAAGTGGAACTGCCCTGGATTATGTGCATAGGGTTCATTGCCATTTATAGGAACAAACTGAACACTGTATGTGTCGTTAGCTTTTTTCACGACATTCAGCACTTTATATTTGGGTGCGAAGGTGAACAAAAAATACCGTTGCCATATAAAAAATACGATGGCAGTGGGTGGGAGAATGAACCATAATACCTGTAATGGCAGCAACTCCAAATCGTCCCCTGCATAAAAACTGTGCACGAACATCAATAGGAGAATGCTGATAGCAAACACATCGTGCATAATACGCCAACACTCATAGTTGATACTTATTTTTTTGTGGCCGATACTCAGTAAAACCTGCGCTAAAAGTAACAGAAAAGTGATTTTGCCAAGATTGATGTACCAAGGTTCGTCATACCCCAATAGCATATCCACGGATTTCTCTGATAAGGTAAGCACCATAAAATGAACCACAATAAACACAAATGCCCAAATGCCCATTCGTCTATGAAAATCGATCAAGTTGTTATATGCGAACAGGCGGTCAAGCCATTTTATTCTGGCAGAAATGATAAATTGAAAGAACACCATCATTATACTGGACAGCCCCATAAGCATCCCTATTTGCGCAATAAATCCCTCTTCAGAAGTTGGCATAAGCCCATATACCATTACCAATGGAATGGTCATAGCCATGAAATATGTACTTACTACCGCGATGTGTTTACTGTTCATCAACTTAATTTTATAATCATACAGATTCGTTGGAATCTATTTAAAGAAACTTTCGCAATGATATTCAATCCTACCACGAATGTCGAGGGGATAATTTGATATTAATGTTTAAAAAATGAAATAAGACCGTATGACATAAGACCCTCCTGTGGTGGGCAGGCGTAAGACCAAAAAACAGCTGTTCGTTTAAAAGATATGAATATTTTGAATGGAGCCTATCAATAGTCCTACGTCTTACGTCCTTTGGTCTTATGTCCAATTTAAAATTACTTCATTTACTTCAACACAAATAATGGTAGAACCTGATATTCTTTACCTATCCTCTAATTTTCTCTTACTTTTAATGTGAATGCCCGTCACTTTAATCGTGCCCTTCTTCGATTTCATTTCATATGGTTTTTAAATTAGTTTCCCTTTAATTGAAGCCATAATGCACCTATAAGAATAATGGCTATAATTGCATAAATGGTATAATTGAACCATTTTTTGAAGCCGCTTTTCTTTTGTTCGGTTTCACTGCTGGTCTTGCAACAATCTTTCATACTTTTTTATTTTTGTGCCTAACGGGGAAGGGTGCAACATTGACCATCAATATTGGCCCTTCCCGAATTAGGACTTTACCGATACATAAAAAGGAAACGTTTAGCTACTAACCATTTAACTATGAAAAAATATTATTTCCCTTTTAAGCACCGGATAATTAATCACTAATTAGTGATTTCCTTTTGCACTTTGCCACAACTTGGCATTTTTTTACCTAAGTATGGGTTTCTAACTTCTTTACTAGTACTTAACCAAGTACTTCCATTGTCATACATTGGGCAAAACTGCTCATATAATGTATTTGCAGTTCCGGTAATGGCAACCATATCGGTAATGTCTATGCTCAATGTTTTGAAATGTTCTCTTTGATGATCTATTGGGCTTTTTACAATGTGCTCAGCGTGTTCTGTGGCGTCTTCAATAATTTCAATAAGCTCCATTTGTTGTTCGCTTGTATAGGCTTCTCTATCAAAAGCTTTAAAAGAACCGATTAATTTAGAACTAGCTTCGGCTGCTTTTTTTGCGTCGTCTGCAACCAACGCCTCTTTTAAATTGAAATAATCACTTAAAATCATTTCGGCTTTTGCGTCTTTATTCGCCTGCATTTTACTATGGTCCATTTGTTCCATTTTCTTGTCGCCCATTTTCATTTTGTCGTGGTTGTGTCCGTCCTGTGCATTCATAAAGGTCACTGTTAACAATAGCATTGCTGCTACACTCATTTTTAAATTTTTCATCTTTTTTATTATTTATTAATTATTTATAAACTCTCTTTTAATTTAGTAACCCATTCGATTACCGTTTTCTTTTCATCATCTGAAAATATGGCATCCTTATGTATAAGCCTGTAAGACATAATGGGCATTTCGTCATCCCTAATTTGACTTATGATTGACTTTAATTTACTTGTTTTTTTTCGGTTTGAATACTTGCCCCATTCATTAAAATTAAGCTCTTCCTTTCCGTTATTGATATGCATTTCCATAAACCACGCTCCTGGTTGTATGTTACTGTACCAGGGGTAGCGGGTATTGTTACTGTGGCAATCATAGCAAGACCCTTGCAATTTATCATTAATGGCTTTGGGCACCTCATTGACCATCATAAAATCTGTTGCGGGCACTACATCACTTTGATTGCGGGCCGTGGGTATAAATTGTATTCCCACCAATGCAACCAATAAGACAATGGCTGTTTTTTTATACCACTTCATTTTTAGTTTATTTGTTTTTTCACAGTACCACATGTTGGCATTTCACTTCCCATAAATGGGTTGTTGATCTCTTTGGTTTCACTTAACCAGATTACCTTTTTCATTGGACAATAATCTTGAAATAAGGTTTTTTCTGTACCCAATAAGGTTATTAAATCATTAATGTCAGTACTTAATGTTTCAAAATGCTCCCTTTGGTGGTCTATTGGGTTTTCTATAATATGTTCTGCTTGTTCCTTAGCACTTTCGGCAATTTCCATATATTCGTTACGGGTTTCTCCGGTTAATTTCGTCATATCAAAATTTGAAAATGCCTTTAAAAGAGCTGTTGCACCTTTAGCTGCATTATTTTTATTGTCAGCTACCAATGCATTTTTTATTTGAATATAGGCATCAATAATGGGCGTTGTTGCCGTATTTTTTTGAGTACTTACAGCAATATCCCTTGATGTTGCAGTACTGTCGCCATCATGGTGGCCGTCGCTATTATCGTGCGTAGTTTCTTCATCGTGGTGACCATCACTGTTGTCGTGACTAGCTTCCATGTGATGCCCATCTTCATTCGTGTTTTCTTTTTTCGCATCTTTACAAGATGCTGCTGTAAGGCCTATAAAGGCCATTGCCAAAATTGATGTTGTTACTTTTAAATTTTTCATTGTTTTAGTGTTTTAGTGTTAATATTTATTTGTTGTTGCTTTTTTCTTTTTGGCAATAGGGATAGGCTGGATGCCTAGAGTTTTTCAATCACATTTTCCAATTTTGCGGTGATCTCTTGAGCAATATCCTTCAAAGCTTCGTTTTCTACCGATTGCATGGAAGCCATCGGGTTGACCGCAGCAACCTCAACGATTCCTTTTGAAATTTCCTGCACAATGACATTACAGGGCAACATGGTCCCAATCTTATCCTCGGCTACCAATGCCTTATGGGCATAAGGCGGATTGCAAGCACCCAGTATTTTATATTTCTTGAAGTCTATATCGAGTTTCTTTTTCAAAGTTTCCTTGACATCGATTTCTGTAAGAATGCCAAAGCCTTCTTTTTTTAGTTCTTCGGTGACCTTTTCGATTATCTGGTCGAAATTTCCATTTAGTGTTTTGTTGAAATAGTATTTCATTGTTTTAAATTTTTTGAATTTATCATTTGCTTTTGTTCCAAATATTCTTCTTTGGTTATTTCTCCTTTGGCAAATCTTTCTTTTAGACTATCTAAAGGGTTATCATGTTTTGATTGTGTTTTCCTTGAATAAAAAAACCAAAATCCAACTGCAATTGCGATTACTAAAATTATACAGGCGTACATCAAATTAATTTGTTTAACAATTAAAATCTTATGGACAATCCACCTCCGGCTCCAAAACGGCTTTCATAGTTTCCAGAGAGTGAAATGTTTTTGGAGAGAAAATATTCTGCTCCTACATTCCACACAGTTTCAGATGCATAGCCTTTGTTTGTTGGAAGCTCGTTTACCCAACCAAAATCCAACTGGTATTCGTAATAGCCAAATACCGCAAATTTTGGAAACAGCATGATGCTTCTTCCAAGGCCTATCCTTGTTCTTAGTTCACTATCAATTCTGGCATCAAGACTAAACAGGTATGGTGTTAAAAAGCGAACGCCAGCAACTGCAATCGTTTTGAATTCATTAAAACTGTCTTCTGTTTTATTTTCAATGTTCACGCCTGCAAATACCCTAAAATAATCGTGCAGGTACCTTTCATAAGTGAATTCTGCTTCCAAATTTTCATTATAGCCATATTCTACCAATGCATTGAATTGGTTCCTCATGTTCGAAGCTACCAAATTCATGGTTGTGCTTTGTGACGAAGCGTCCAGCAGGCCCCATGAATAAAACCTATCGGTTTCAGCTACCGCAACGGATACCGGAAAGCCTTTCATACGAATATCTGGTGGGGTGTCATAGCTTATAACACGTGCCATTCCGCCCATCAAATGATACAATATATGGCAATGAAAAAACCAATCACCATACTCGTTACCGTAAAACTCAATGGTAACCTCTTGCATTGGTGGCACGTTTACCGTGTGCTTTAATGGTGAATATTCCCCATTTTTATTGATGACCCTAAAAAAATGACCGTGCAAATGCATGGGGTGGTGCATCATTGTCAAGTTATTCAATGTGATCCTGGTCACCTGATTGCCTTCTATTTTTATCTTATCGGATTCAGATAACGGGACCCCGTTCATGCTCCAGATATATCGCTGCATGTTCCCTGTTAGGTTCAATAGAATTTCTTTTACTGGCGTACCTTTTGGATACGTGGTCTTTTCGGGTGATTTCAGGAAGTCATAGTTATATTCTGAATTTAAATCCATGCCTTGCATTCCAGTCATACTTTCCATTTTTGGGTCTTGCATTTTCATGTCGTCCATGGCCATTTTTGAATGGTCCATACCTGCCATTGTAGAATCCATAGTTTTCTCCATAGAGTCATTCATCTTCTTGTCGCCTTCCATTTTGGAATGGTCCATTTTGGAATCCTCTTGCCCCATGGTTTTCATAGCATCGCCTTTCATCAGCATACCATACTCATTCTTCATTTTTATGCTTTCATCTTTACTTGGACGGTATTTTAAGGCGTGCGCTCCCATTTTCATATCCATTTTCGCCATTTTTTGCATCATCCCTATTTTATCGGGCCTTGGAACTATTTCAGCGGGCAAAACTTTTCCAGTACCTAAAAAAGCCGATGCCGTGCCTGAACCGTCTTGCGCTGTTATTCTAAATTCCATTTTTCCGCTTTCGGGGATTGTTACAATATAATCATAGGTTTCGGCAATGCCAATAAAGGTTTTGTTCTTTTTAACAGGGACCACATCGAGTCCATCAGCGGACACCAACAGAGGGTCTTCACTTCCAAAAGTCATCCAAAAAGACGTAGAAGCGCCACCGTCAATAATTCGCAATCGTACCTTTTCGCCCGGTTTAAATTCGGGATATTCAATGGATTGTTTTCCATTGATTAAAAAAGCTGGATAATAGACATCAGCTATATCGGCGCCTTCCATTCGCTGTCTCCAAAAATTGAGCTGAGCTCCAAATGCGCCTCTTTTTATGACCTGATTTAAGGGTGTTGCCGTTCCTTTTCTAATACCATACCATTCGTTCCTTCGTTTTAAATTCCGAAGTACATCCATAGGGTTTTCATTGGTCCAATCGGACAACATCAAAACCAATTCTTTATCATAATCCAACGTCTTTTCCTTTGGATGAATTATTATAGAGCCATAAACTCCACTTTGTTCTTGGAGCATGGTATGGGAATGGTACCAATAGGTGCCAGACTGTTTAATGGCAAATTCATATTTCTGTGTATGCCCGGGCTCAATGGGAGGTGTTGTTAAATAAGGCACGCCATCATAAAAATTTGGCAATAAAAGCCCGTGCCAGTGAATGGAAGTTTCCTCGTCCATTTCATTTTTAACATAGATAACCGCGTACTCCCCTTCGGTAAATTCCAATACCGGTCCGGGAATGGTTCCATTGATGGTCATGCCCTTGACTTCTTTTCCAACCTTGTTTACAATAGCTTCATTGATTGTGATGGTATATTCCTTAACTGGAAGGTTATCAACATTACCTTCTACTGATTTTTCTGTTTGGGATAGAATACTTGTGCTTACGAGTAATAATCCCACTATAGAAACAAGATTTTTCAATGTGTTTAAATTTTATGGGTTTTTTTATAGTTCAAATAGTTCTCTTCTGATTCAAAATAAGCTACTTCCCCTTCTTTTTTCATCAATACAATATAGGCCTCTGTTTTATCGACCGGTTTATTACTAAACGGGTCTATACCTGTCCTGGCAGCTTCCTCATTGTTTAATTTACCTACACACATTTCACAACAACCGTAATAAGTCTTACCATTAACGGGCACTGCTATTTGGGGTTTGCCCATATAGGCATTGTTTACCATGCAAACCAATTCATTGGGCACTTGAGAGCCTACTTCGTGCTTTTGTTGTGTATCTTCAACTATGGCTTGGGTGTCTTCAAATATGGCTTGGGTGGTTGCAACGGGTTGATTTTTAACTTCCTTTTTTTCTGCTTTTGAATTACAGGCAACCAGACCGATTGCAAATAAAAAAATTACAGATAGTTGTTTCGCTTTACTTTTTATTGTTTTCATTTTTTTATTGTTTTTATTGTTTTTATTGTTTTTATTGTTTTTATTGTTTTTATCAATGAATTATTTTTTCTCATGTCCATAATTAGTTTTTTTTATGGATTTTCCCTATAAATTTACTTATCCAATGTTAGCTTCTTTAAGCGTAAAGAATTGGAAATCACGGAAAAAGAACTAAATGCCATGGCTGCAGCAGCTATTATTGGCGAAAGCAATAGCCCAAATACAGGATACAAAATACCTGCGGCCAGCGGAACACCCAGCACATTATAGAAAAATGCGAAAAACAGGTTTTGCTTAATGTTTCTCATAACTCCCGTACTTAAGTTTTTGGCTTTTACGATGCCCATTAAATCGCCTTTTACCAGTGTAACTTCAGAGCTTTCAATGGCTACATCTGTACCGGTGCCCATGGCTATACCAATGTCTGCTTGTGCCAGTGCAGGTGCATCATTTATTCCATCACCTGCCATGGCCACTATCTTGCCTTGCTTTTGCAAGTCTTCAATGACCCTTAATTTGTCTTCCGGTAAACAGTCTGCTTTAAAGCTCGATAAGTTAAGTTCAGCAGATACCGCTTTGGCTGTGTTTTCGTTATCGCCCGTCATCATGATCACTTCAATACCTTGTTTTTGCAGTGCTGCGATGGCTTGTTTACTGGTTTCCTTAATGGCATCGGTAATAGATACATAACCAACTACTTTCTGCCCTACAGAAATATAGGATACTGTTTTTCCTAATTTTTGTTCGTCAATAATTTTAGTATCAATGGCTTCAGGTATTATCGCTTTAACTTCATGCATTAATTTTTTATTGCCAAGTGCAATTTTATTGGAATTTACAGTTCCAACTACACCTTTTCCTGTTACCGCTTCAAAATTTTTCACTTCTTCTAAAGCCACCTTTTTGTCTTTGGCATAATTGACTACAGCTTCAGCAAGTGGATGTTCACTGTATTGGTTTACTGATGCAATATATTTGAGAAGTAATTTGTCATCGTTGGTTTTAGAAAGATCCACTACTTTTTCAACCGATGGTTTGCCCTCGGTAATGGTACCTGTTTTATCGGTAATCAATACATTGACTTTGTTTAAATGTTCTATGGCTTCGGCATTTTTTATAAGTATGCCGTTTAAAGCACCTTTACCTACACCTACCATTACGGACATTGGTGTTGCCAGACCAACCGCACAAGGGCAAGCAATGATCAATACGGCAATAGCGTTTACAAATGCATAGACCATAGCAGGTTCCGGACCATAATAACGCCATACCAAAAAGGTGATTATGGCAACCAGGATAACGATTTGAACAAAATATTTGGAAATTTTATCCGCCAGTTTTTGTATGGGTGCTTTCGATCGGCTCGCATTGTTCACCATTTGAATGATTTGCGACAATAAGGTTTCAGAACCTACTTTTTCGGCCACCATAACAAACGATTTGTTGCCATTTATTGTTCCTGAACTTACCGGTTCCCCTTCTTTTTTATCCACGGGAATGGGTTCTCCGGTAATCATGGATTCATCAATAACACCATGGCCTTCATGTATTTTTCCGTCAACCGGAATTTTATCGCCCGGTTTTACACGCAATAAGTCACCTTTTTTAATATCGTGAATTGAGACTACTTTCTCTTCGCCATCAGCTGTCACTAAAATAGCTTCACTTGGTGCCAATTTCAATAATTCTTTAATAGCACTACTGGTTTGGCTGTGTGCCCTTGCTTCTAAAAGTTGTCCCAGAAGCACCAATGTTAAAATGACTGTGGTGGCTTCAAAATAGACAAAAACGGTACCTGCTTCGGTTTTAAATTGGTCCGGGAACAATTCCGGGAAAACCATGCCGAATACACTAAACAGAAAAGCCACGCCCGTACCAATGCCTATAAGCGTAAACATGTTGAGGTTCCATGTTTTTATGGATTTATAGCAACGTACAAAAAACATCCAACAGGCATAAAACACCACCGGAAGCGATAGCACAAACTGTACTAAATTCCAGTTTTCCTGTGATGTATAATCCAGCAAAAAGTTATTTTGGAAAAAATCTGCCATGGCAATAAACAACACTGGAACCGTAAATAGAGTTGCTATTTTCATTTTTTTAAGCAGCATTTTATAGGTCTTGCTCTCTTCACTTTCTGACGGTTCCATAGGAATTAAATCCATACCGCAAATAGGGCAAGAACCGGGAGAGTCTTTGATGACTTCCGGATGCATGGGGCAGGTATATTGCACATCCTGGACCATTTTTGGCTGCTCAACCAAATCCATACCACAAACCGGACAACTTCCTGCTTTATCATAAGTTTTTTCGCCTTCGCAGTGCATAGGGCAATAAAACACACCGTTTCCATCTTTTACAGGTTCGTGTTTGTGGTGGTGTTCTGCAGGATGCTCATGAGCATGTTCGATTTTGTGGGAACCCTCAAGTTGTTTTTCAACCAAATTCATTTTGCAAACCGGACATTTCCCAGGCGCATCATAGGTTTTATCGCCTTCGCAATGCATGGTGCAATAATAGATACCACTTCCTTTTTTATGTTGCTCTGGATGATGTTGATGATGTGCATGCTTACTTTCATCTCCAGTCATTTCTATGGTATAATGCAATCCGGATTTCAGGAGACTTTCCTGTAAGGTGTTGAGCGGCACATGAGCAGTCATTTCTATAACAACCTCTTTGGTATCTAAATTTGCATTAACTTTGGTCACCTCTTTTAAATTACTTAAAGCGGTTTCTACATTGGTTTTACAACCATGGCATGTCATTCCTGTTATTTTATATATATGTTTCATATTATATGAATGTTTCATAATTATTATAAAATATGATTCGTAATTATTTTATGCCTGCTTTAATTTATTAAGATTTAAGCGACCATGCAAATATCCCAGTTTTTTTAACCTAAGTTGTGCATAATTTTGTCTAAAATGTATCTAATTTGCTACGCTCTGTGTTATTAATATTATTTTTAAATGAGAATGCATTAACACTTTGGCTATTATTAACCTGAGTTCGGCATAAGAATAAGCTCATACTTCTCATAATCAAAATTTAAAAACACCGTCATTGCGAATTTTACTTTTTTTAAGTAAAATGTGGCAATCTGACTATCTATAAACAGATTGCTTCAGTCGTACCTCCTTCGCAAAGACGTATATGATTGATATTCAAATATTATTACACTTGCTTATATCGAACTCAGGCTATTACCCTTTTCTTTCTCCATCCCTAATACGGACCCGGGTTTCAACATTGCTCGTGTAAATTAATCCGTCACCACTTTTACCGGTATGGGCATGCTTCCTTATGGTGTCAATAATATTATCCTCGTCCTCTTTAGAGCAAACAATTTCAATTTTAATAACTTTATTGTGCAAAAAAGGGTGTTTCAAACTTGGGAATTCCTGTTCTGGATCTACAATATTTCCTGTACCTTCACCTTCAAATACTGTAAAACAGCAATAGTGTTCCTTTTTTAAATTTTCAGCTACTTTAATAAGTTTTTCTGGTCGAATAAATGCTTTTATTTCTCTCATGATATATAGAATTAGTGTGTTATTTAATTCTCAATAGTGAATTTAGTACTCCCACATGTTGACATTTTAGTGCCTAGATATGGGTTCTTGATTTTTTCATTCAAGCTTAGCCAATAAGCACCGTTATTATTGTCGGCCATTGGGCAAAATTGCTCATATACCTTTTGATTGACACCAAATAATTTGACGGCTTTGGATAAATGGGCAGACAAATGCTTGAAATGATCTCGTTGCTTTGCAATATCATTTGTTTTGGATATAGAAAGCGCTGACGCGTTTACTTCTTTGCTAATGGTCATCCAATGGTTATGGGCCTCCATATCTGTCAATAATTTCATATCAACATTTTTCATGGCTTTAAGGGCTTCACCGGCCTGTTTTTGTGCCTCTTTGGCGTTGTCCCCGGCCAAAGCGTTTTTAAGTGATATATACTTATTGAAAACATTTGCCAATTGGCCTTTAAAATCTTTGGATACTGAAATTCGATCATCCATTTTGGAATGGTCCGAATCATCTTTCATTTTAGAGTGATCAACTTTGTCATCCATTTTTGAATGGTCCATGTCTTTCATGCCTTCATCGTCCATTTTCATATCACCTTCCATTTTATCATCGCCCATATCCATTTTTCCACCGCCCATATCCATTCCGGCATGGCCTCCTAAACTTACTTTTCCGCCTTCAGGGTTCATCATGCTTTTCATACTGAGCAGTTGTGCGGAAGCGTCAATTCTATACACCCCATTGGTTGCGACAGTTTCACCATCCATTAAACCCTCTTTTATAATGTAATGTGATCCCAAATCAGCACCCAAGGTAACTTCCCTATATACAAATGACGTGGTTTTTTCATGCGGTACTTTAACATAGACCACAGATCTTTTCCCAGTCCATAGTACGGCAGACTTAGGTACCATAAGGTCATCTTTTGCATTGGTCAATTTAGCACTTACAATACCGGTGGCGTACATTTCTGGCAATAATGTATTTGATGGGTTGTTTACCTCAACCCGCACTTTTGCAACTCTTGTTACCGAGGAAACAAAAGGATCCACATAGGTTACTTTTCCCTTAAATTCTTTGCTTGGAAGGGCTTGTATGTTAAAATTAAAAACATCATTAAGGTGTATCCATTGAATATCAGACTCATAAGCTTCAAACATAACCCATACAGTACTTAAATCGGCAATGTCAAATAAAACACTTCCTTCTTTAACGTAGTCTCCCAATTCCACGTCTCTTTTCATAACATAACCGGTATGATCCGATAAAATATCGAGCTCCTCCTTTATAGTCCCTGATGATTCTATGACATCTATTTGAGCGTCATTAAGTTTCCACAATTTTAGTTTATTGCGTGATGCAGTATATAACTGTGGATAAATATCTTTTGATTTAATGGCTTCAAAAAGCTCTTTTTGCGCTGTAATTAATTCCGGTGAATAAATTCGTAATAATTTTTGTCCATAAGACACTTTTTCTCCTGTGAAATTCACATACAAATATTCAATCCTCCCGGGAATATGGGATACTTGGGAATACAGTTTTCGCTCATCTGGTTGCACTCTGCCCAGTAAATGAATTTCTTTAATATCATTTGCTTTAACAACTTGCGTAGTTTGGATATTTGCCAACTGTATGGCGTCTTCACCTATAACTATTTCATCAGCGCCAATTTTTTCTTTTTCACCACCACCATCTTGATCGGCTACTGGTATTAATTTCATGCCGCAAATAGGGCAATTACCTGGTTTTTCCAATCTAAGATGTGGGTGCATGGCACAGGTCCATAACTGTGTTACGGGATCCTTTGTATATTCGTGCTCCCCTTCTTTATGGGTAGTTTCCTGATTTCCACCCGAGAAAACACCTCCTAATACAATGCCAAGAATTAAAATTCCGGCCGCAATGATGTAATTTTTATATTTTTTCATGATTTGATTTTTTTTTATTTTCCAATTAAATAATTCATAAATGCGATTGAGGCATTTTTATCTGTAAGTGCCTTTTCATATTCCAATTCATATCTTAACAAATCCCGTTCAATTCTTAAAACCTCTTCAAAATCCTTTGAATTTGTGGAATAGGTAATTATTAAAAGATCCAGGACTTTTTTGGCGATATTGGACTGGTTTAAATTTAACGCTATACGTCTGTGCCCATCTTTATATTCTTTTAATGTGTTTTCGTAAATGGTGCCCAAGGTATTTTTCTTGTCCTCTTTTCTAGAAATTTCGGAATCTTGCAGATATCTTGCTTCTGAAATCAATGCCTTGTATTTTTTCCGATATAAAGGAATGGTTAGCCCAACAGAAGGGAACACAAACGCATCTTTACCGTTATCTGAGACCGTTGACAAAGGATTGTTACCAACAACGGTATAGCCTAAACCAATATTGAATTTTGGAAGCCCTTCTTTCTTGGCAACCACTTCTTGATTTATAAAGGCATTGATTTTGTGGTCAATCCCTTTTAACTGGTGGTTTGATGCATAAATTTCTTCAAGCATATTTAATTGATCTAGGGGCATATTATCCTGCCATAGCAAGTCTGGCACGATGATTTCTGTTCTTTCATCTACATCTAATAAATTATTGAATTTAACCCGAAATACATCTTTAGTATCCAAAAATAATTCCAACTGATTTACTAAATCATTTATCTCCAGCTCAACACGCAATTCATCAACCACTGTTGCGGTGCCCGCTTCAATTTTTACCAAGGACAACCGCTTGAAAACTTCTAAAATCTCAATATTTTCTTTGGTTATTTCTATCGCTTTTTCAATAAAGTAATAGTTATAATAGGCTGTTTTTACTTCAAAAAACAGATTGGATTTGGTGTTTTCAAATTCTTCGTACTTGGCTTTTGCAAAATCGGTAGCGACATCAGCCCTTGCACCTAATAATCCAAACCACGGAAAACTTTGTGATAAACCAAAGTTGGCTCTTTGAGGACCGACCCTGGTCTCTGCCGGTTGAATAAAATACCCAAAAACAGCTTGAGGGTCGGGTAAGGTACCTACCTGAGGTACCTTTTCCATAGCAGCCATATATTCATTGAACGTTGCCCTTAGATCAGGACTGTTCTCGGCGGCAATTTTTAAATAATTATCCAGGTCTTCTTGGCCATAGACACTTGTGCCCAGTACCAAAAGAAGGCTAAAGAAAAATATATATTTCATATTCTTTATCATTTCTATATCTAATTTTAAGAATTAATGCTCTTTAAATGCTTTTTTACGCCATGTTCTTTCCACATACTGTATAAAACCGGTACAATAAACATGGTCATGACCTGAATTAACATACCTCCAAACGATGGAATGGCCATTGGTACTACCACATCGGCCCCTTTACCTGAGGCAGTCAATACCGGAATCAGTGCAATTACAGCCACTGCGGCCGTCATCATGGCCGGCCGTACCCTTTTGCTTCCTGCATGAAGCACACTTTCTCTAACTTCTTCAATAGAGGTTGGTTTTTCTTCTTCAAAAACTTGCATTAAATAGGTTCCCATGATAACGCCATCATCGGTTGCAATACCAAAGAGCGCAATGAATCCAACCCAAACGGCCACACTCAGGTTTATGGTATGCAATTGAAACAATTCCCGCATTTCCACTCCGGCAAAACTAAAGTTTAAGAACCAATCCTGACCGTATAGCCACAACATGATAAATCCACCTGAAAAAGCCACAAAGATACCCGAGAACACCATAAGTGATTGCAGTACCGATTTAAATTGGAAATATAAAATTAAGAATATCGCAATAAGCGCTAGTGGCACCACAATTGCCAAGCGTTTCGAGGCCCTAATTTGATTTTCGTAATTTCCGGTGAAACGGTAGGTTACCCCAGCGGGTAGTACAAATTCACCACTATCCATTTTCTCTTTAATAAGCGCTTGGGCATCTTCAACCACATTGGTTTCTGCAAAACCCTGTTTCATATCAAAAATGATATATGAGGTTAAAAACGTGTCTTCACTCTTAATGATCTGTGGCCCTCTTACATAGGTTACCTCTGCCAATTCCCCCAATTCCACTTGCACGCCAGCAGGTGTTGGAATTAAAATCTTTTTAATGTCATCTGGGTTGTCCCTATATTCCCTGGCATATCTCATTCTAACCGGGAAGCGTTCCCTGCCTTCAACAGTTGTTGTTAGTTTTGTGCCACCAATGACGGTAGTTATATACATTTGCATGTCTTTAATGGTCAGGCCATAACGGGACATGGCTTGTCTGTTGAGTTTTATTTCCAAATAAGGCTTTCCAACCACACGGTCGGCAAAAACCGTAGGGGCACTCACACTGGGAACTTGTTGCAATATTTTTTCAAATTCGTATCCTACTTTTTCAATGGTTTCCAGATCGGGACCAAACACCTTGATACCCATTGGCGCCCGCATCCCTGTGGCCAACATGATCAACCGTGTTTGAATGGGTTGCAGTTTTGGCGCAGAGGTCAATCCGGGGAATTTAGTATGTTCTATGATTTCCTGCCAAATATCGTCCGGTTTTTTTATTCTTTCGCGCCACTGCCTAAAGTATTCCCCTTTTTTATCGGGCGTTAATTCTTCTTGTTTTATCTTTCTGAATTTATCTTGTCCATATTTATAGGTAGTGCCATCTTTTACTATAAAAGCATCATCCTCATTTACTTTAAACCTTACCTTATGGCCGTCTTCATCTACCATATATTCCGGAAGATAATTTATAGTGTTTTCCCACATGGAAATGGGCGCCGGGTCCAATGCCGAATTTACACGGCCCCATTTACCAACGGCCGATCCAATTTCAGGGATGGACATCACGTGCTTATCCAATTGGCCAATAATATCCATGTTTTCTGAAATGCTGGCATGTGGCATGGTGGTAGGCATATATAAAAAGGAACCTTCATCCAAAGCCGGCATAAACTCCTTACCAATGCCAGGGAAGGTTTTTTCCAAACTGTTCCATACCACATTGTCCTTGGCAAAGTTTGGTATAAAACCGAACATTTTGCTAAATCCTAACCAAGATAGTATCCCGAAGAAAAACACAATAATAGGAATCATTAAAAACTTCCACTTATTGTTTAAACACCATTTTAAAATGGGCTCATAAAAATGCACAATGGTCATTAATGTCCCTAAAACAGCTGTTATTATGATAATTACAAAAATAAAATTGATAAGTGTAGAGTTTGAGGCCCCCAACGGCATCCATTCAATGGTCAGAAAATACACAACAACCAAAATGGTAATTATAACATTAATAATATTGGCCAATTTTTCTGAATAAGGTAATTTAATCCTGTTGTTAAATAGACTCCTTTCAGGAATTATGGTCAATAAATTATTGATTCCTACCAAAATTAGGGCAACTGCAATAACACTGCCATAGGCAAACAAAAACACCAGGCCAAAACCAATTAACAACGAATTAAAAATTCGGCTCGATTTCTTCTTATCCAATCTTATGGAGAACAAGACCTGGGCAATAGCTGGAATAAACAAAATTCCTATGAACAACGAAGAAACCAGTGCAAAGGTTTTGGTCCACGCTAATGGCCTGAACAACTTCCCTTCTGAGGACTGCATGGCGAAAACAGGTAAAAACCCTATAATTGTTGTTGCCAGTGCCGTCATAATGGCAGACGCCACTTCAACCGTTGCCACATAAATTACTTGCACTAATTTTCTGCCCTTTACACCATGGTTTTCGGGCATTTCCAAATGCCGGATAATATTTTCGGTAAATACGATGCCCACATCGACCATGACACCAATGGCAATGGCAATACCTGAGAGTGCCACAATATTGGCATCCACATGAAATAATTTCATCAAAATAAAGGTCATTAAAACACCAATGGGCAGTAGCATGGAGATCAACACAGAAGCACGTAAGTTAAGCACTAACACAATAACCACCAATATACTGATTAAAATTTCATGGGAAAGCGATGACTCCAGCGTTCCTAACGTTTCCTGGATTAGGCCGGAACGGTCATAAAAAGGAACAATGGTAACTTTTGACACGGTACCGTCTGCCAAGGTTTTTTGTGGAAGCCCGGGAGCTACTTCCTCTATTTTGGCTTTTACCCCTTAAATAACCGCCAGTGGGTTGGCACCATATCGTGCCACAACAACACCACCGGCTGCCTCAACGCCTCCTTTGTCCAAGCCACCTCTACGTCCTTCTGGTCCAAATTGTACTTTAGAAACATCTTTTAAACGAATGGGGACTTTGTTGTTAACGGTAACAACACTCTCTTCCAAATCGGATAGATTTTTAATGTATCCTAAACCCCTAACCAAATATTCTGCCCTGTTAAATTCCAGTGTTCTGGCGCCAAGATCGAGGTTACTGTTTTTAACGGCATTCATAATCATGCTCACATCCACATTGTTGGCCTTCATGGCATCAGGGTCTATTTCAATCTGATATTCCTTTAAATAGCCACCAATAGTTGCCACTTCCGAAACCCCTGGTGAGGCCGTTAGGTAGTAGCGAACGTAAAAATCCTGAATGGTCCTTAACTCTTGTGGGTCCCAACCTCCGGTAGGCTTCCCTGTTTTAGGGTCTCTCCCTTCCAAAGTGTACCAATACACCTGGCCCAACGCCGTAGCATCTGGCCCTAAAGCAGGTGTCACAGAATTAGGTACCGTACCGGGCGGTAGTGAGTTTAATTTTTCAAGGATACGGGTCCTGCTCCAGTAAAAATCCACATCATCTTCAAAAATGATATAAATACTGGATAGCCCGAAAATGGAATTACTTCGAATGGTTTTTACATTAGGGATACCCAATAAAGCCGTAGTTAGCGGGTAGGTAATCTGGTCTTCAATATCCTGCGGCGTTTGACCGGCCCACTCCGTAAATACAATTTGTTGGTTTTCGCCTATATCGGGAATAGCGTCAACCGGTACCGGATTTCGTTCAATCAGCGAAAAATCCCAGTTAAAAGGAGCTGTTACAATGCCTCCTACAATAAAAGCAGTGAGTATTATAAATGTTATTAGCTTATTTTCAAGAAAATAGCGAATGGTGTTATTAAGCATATATGGTTTTGATTTTAAATTTTAATTTTTTTTGAAATCCAAATATAGGTACAAATAGTCAATTTCCAGACAAGTGGAACACAAAATTCTATCTCTCAAAAAAAAACGAAAGTTATTTGCACACCAGTAAAGTCTGTTTCATTAAAACTAAAGACTCAAATTAAGAAAGTCTCGTTAAGAATATGTAGATTCTTGACTAAAATAGGTGGAGAGTAATCATCTAAAGGAATGACTTTTTCATCAATCCCATTAAATAAATTAATATATGTGTAAACAAATGATGACACAAAAAGTTGTTGCTGAAATGATAGCTCAATATATGACATTATTAAATCATCTTGACCACAAACAAGAACCTTTTCATCATGGCAACAATTTTTTGAAGCAATTGAGCAGTCATCTGAGGTAAATGATGAGTTAGGCATTTCCATCACACAAGGACTCGCCTTTTTCAAAATAGCTGTATCTACCAAAGTATTTCCACAAAAATGCTTGTCAACGGTAAACGAAAACGTTGAGAACAGCACCAAAAGTGCCATTAAAAAAGATGCTATTTTATAAAAACCGTTATTCATTGGTGGCACAAAACTACAAAAATTTTAATTTAATAATTTTATTTAACATTTATTTAAACATTGCTGGATGTTTTACTCAAATCAAACATGAAAACTACCATTACTATAAACCCTTAAAAGTTAAACACTTTTTAACTTGAAATCAAGTTAAATGATTGTATCTTTTACTATAAACCTGAGTTCGATTGTTTGTTATCTATTTGAATATCAATTATTTAATAATAGTTTTTATGAATGATTTGTCATTCCGAACGAGGAACGAGGAGGAATCGCATTTTTATGGGATTTCTC
>Ga0207906_1000284_pt1 | contig 24394 bp, 30 predicted proteins | sample LinPmetageLP37_FD_184050 | JGI IMG/M metagenome (GOLD analysis project Ga0207906, IMG submission 184050) | Marine viral communities from the Pacific Ocean - LP-37 (SPAdes) | ecosystem: Environmental > Aquatic > Marine > Oceanic | place: Pacific Ocean | collected 2010-06-16 | reverse complement strand
TTCTGAGGCAGCAAAGAAAACTGCAAAGGAGGCCAAAACATTGACCGCATCATAGACCACGACGCATAACTGAGGGTGGGTCAAATCTCGGTGAAAATACCGGGTCAGTTCTCAGTGACAATCAACACCGAGGGAGGCACCGAGAGTGACGATCTCTACGCAAGCTTCGGCTCGCCAGGCTGGCATCATCTCGGCCTGTGGATCGACGACGTCGATGCGGCCGTCGAGACGCTGCGAGATCGCGGCGTGACGGTAACGCTGGAGCCCATCGACAACGATGACTGGAAGGTTCGGGTCGCTTTCCTAGTGGATCCCTGGAGCAACGTGATCGAACTCCTCCAGTCCAAAGTCTGAGCTCAACGTCTCGTTAGTTTTGCGCTCAACCGTCTCTGTGGAACCTCATAGCCAGTTTGCGCGACGAGGACGGCATCGAACACTAAAGGTCTGCTTTCCTGCGCGCTAGCTCGAAAGCAGACCGAAAGCTATCGCCCATAGCGGACATAGCCTCCTCGTGCAGCAATGAACTGGAAGGGCTCACAGCTGCCTTTTTCTGCTTTACAGCAAAGCATAGTCAAGCGGCCTCGGAGCCCTGCCCTGCCCTGCCGGCCTCCGATCTGACGATTAGATAGTCGCAGGCGCGCTGCGCATCCGCGGCGTGCTTGAAAATCGCACCCTTGTCCGACCGAAGAACGCGCAACCAGTTGTGGAGGTAGGCAGCATTCATCTCGAGCGTATGCGCCGTGAAGCCGAGCGTCTGCCCCAGGAACACTGAGGTCAATTCCGCGACGATCTCCTCGCGCGCATAGGACGTGTTGCCAAACTTCGAGAACCCGAAATCACGGTTCAGTCGATGGGGGGCTTTTGTGGCATGGGCCAGTTCATGAGCCCAAACTCCGTAGAAACTGCGCGGGTCCTGGAACCGCGTGATGGATGGCATGTAGACCTTGTCCACGGGGGGCAAATAGTACGCCTCCGTGCCCGTGAAGACGGTTGTCATGTCGATGGCATCAAAGAAGGTCTGCATGTGCGGGATGGGCTGGGACGGCGGATGCTCGGGCGCTGGCTCGGGGTCAGGGAAGAAGCTGTCGGCCAAGCCCTCGATCTGGCAGGCATTGAACACGCGGTAGGATTTCTGGAAGCGGAAGATATGGGCTTCCTCGGAGCGATCATCCCGGTCGCTGCGGTCGTCCTCGCCGCCCGCGTCTTTCCGGCTTTGGCCGTAATAAACGACGACAGAGGACTTCTCGCCCTTGCGAACCTTTGCGTCCAATGCATTGGCCTGCGGCAACGTCATCCAGAAGGGAGAGCTGTGGCCCGCCATCACGGTCCGCATCGTCAGCAGGAAGTTGTTCACTCCCTGGTAGGGTTCACCGCCCACGCGCAGGGGGCGAGAGCTGCCGCCTGCGGTCCAGGGCTTTCGCCACGGCAAGACGCCGCGCTCGATGATGCGGATGATTTCGTTCGTGATGACCTCGGAGGCATCGAATTTGGGCGTGCGGGATCGGGCCATGGCTGGCGTCCTTTCGAGTGTTGATGAGAGGGAGTGGTGATCAGGCGGACTGATGGGACCGTGGATTGTTGAGGATCCGCGCGCCGAGCTTTTCGACCATGTCGACGTAGGTGAGCAGCGATACAGAAATGCCAAGCCCCCAAGGTTCAGGGTCGGCCGATCCGTCCCGCGTCACCCGCGGCAGGTTCGCGAAGGCGATTACATCAGTGACGGGTCGGATATCGATGAACGGGGTCCCTCGTGCGACCGCAAGAGCGGCCAAGGGAAGGTGTTCGATCGGCGCGAAGCTTGAAACGGTGGTCCAACCGATATGGAGGAACGTCCCACCCTCTCCCCAGATCACATGCGCGTTTGGCAAAGTCGCCGCCTGTCCGAGATGGCCGAGATCACGCATGACGGTTTCGCTTTCGAGCTGCTTCGCCAGCCCCAGTTGTCCAGTTCGGCGAAGCTGTCGATGCCTCCACCACGAGGCAGCGTTCGCGCGCAACACGCGCAAGACACCTATTTGCATGGGAATGCCCTTCATCAGGAACGGCAGACCGGAATCCGGCCCGGACCCATCTGAGGGACCCCAAAGGCCCTCATACGTCAGTCACAAAACCCGAAGGACACTTTCACTCTTTAGGGATCTGATGCCGGAGAATGATAAATGCGAAGCTCATAAGAACCTAGGATACTGCACTTTCCGGCATCAGACCCCGATGAGGAACAGGATCAGGCCCGGACACCCTCTGTCCTGACCCTCCCCGGCCCTCCTCTTCCTTGAGCGCCTGGATCGACGCACAAGCCAAGATGAAACCGGGCGCGCAGGACAGCCGCCCGACATCAAAGCAAGTCGCCTTTGCCGAGCGTCTCGCACGCATCAAGCGCCGCGCCGTCCCGGACGAATGTTTCCGCGACAAGGGGCTGATGTCGAAGTGGATCGATGTGAACAAGTGAAGCTGTGCAGACCCTGCGGTGATCGGCAGGATGAACACCACAGTCTCGCTATCGGACTTGGCGACAGTGACGGCGATACAGACAGGCCGTGTCTTGCGGCCCTTGGTCGCGCCCGCTAGCTGCTCACGTTTCCACAGGAACGGATAGCGGGAAACCTTTCCAGCGACAGGCTTAGTTATCCGCCTGCGTCAAGTCCCGCTCGAGCCCTTCTATCATCAGCGCCTTCAGATCCTCGGGCATCTCGTCAACCATATGAGCCTGTTGCGTAGCCCCGGGGTGATTTGCTGATACTGATCCATGCTCATCAGCACGAATTTAGGCTTGCGGTGCCTGGTGATCGCAATCGGTGACCGAATGGCCGCGTCGAACAGGTCACTTGTGTGCCGCGTCAGGTATAGACATACATTCTGGATATTCTGCAAGAGAGGGGTTGAGCCCTTCCATGTGTCATCCGAACCCCCGCACGGTCTCTGTGTAGGTGTACTCATAGGCGGTGTTGCCGTCCTCAACGGACTCGTCCGAGGTCAGGTGGTCGCAGCCGCGAGAGACTGCCAGCGCGCCGTAGTGGTCAAACATGACGAAGGCCCCTGCCCGCCCGATGTCTGTCGGATTGAAGGCTAACGGCCGGATCTCGATCTTTTGGATTTCTGCTTCCAACACGTCAAGCTGAGTATCGATTTCGGGGGGGGTCATCTTGTCTAGCGTACTCTTCTTCCAAGGCCTGATACTCGGAGAGTAGTTTGGTATGGGTCGCTTGTTCATCTGTCACCAGCCAATCGAGCAGCATTGTGCCACCCACAGCGTTATAAGCATTAACACAGACAAACACGGCGGTAAGGTTGGCCACCTGGGCCGAGGTGTCTGTGAACATCTAGCAAACCCAAATTGTCTTCTTGTTCCATGATAAGTTGATCACATCCCAGAACTGCACCTGACGCGGATGATCTGGGTTCACCTTCAAACCAACATTCTTCTTCTTGATGATCGTATGGTTTGAAGTGTGCCGCAATTGTCTCTTGATCTTCGATGGCTATGCAGATTCAACGGCCGGTCGAGTTTATGTGGCAAGAGCATCAGTTTCCTTGCCTCATCATAGCGTCGAGGTAGGCGTTGTTGTTTTTCACCTGTCCTGTGCTGACTCTCAAAATTAATTCGTCGAGTGCAATAAGGAGCTGCCCTGGACCTCGTTCTCTAAGGTGTTTCATGATCCTGCCTTGTTCTATTCTTAGCAATTTTCCGACATCGGCCAATATTTCGAGAACTGATTGATGATCTCTTGGTTCATGCGGGAAGAAGTTCGATACGTTTTTCAGGTCCGCCCAAGCCATAATTGTTGGATCTCGGCGTTCCTGAAAACCAGAGGTGCTGTGCGCATCTGCTCTATCTTTTTTTATATTCAATCTTGTGGGTTCTACGTGCCGGACATTTTGTCCGTCGTCGCCGGACATTTGGTCGGGCATTGTTTCCTGAGCGTCATGGTTTCCGGCCGGAAACTCTCTGATGGTCGCTCCGACCAACTCTGCCAGCCTCTTGATAAGCTCTATGATTTCGTCGGCTTTGAGAGTTGCACGGCGTAGGATGTTTCGTACGTTCTGGAGAAATGAGACAGTCTGAACATCCTTTGCTTGGCGCAAAGCCTCGACACGAAGAGCTAGTGCCTCCGCCTTGAGTGACCGTAGCTTTTCCTGATCGCCCACAAGCTGTTCTGCGTGTTCGGTGAGCTCTCTTTCCCGATCATACATTGGTTGCAGATCGAAGCCAAAGGCATTTCTGATCAATCCACCGTAGCGAAGAGGGAACCGTTTGCGGGTTGCGCTATCCCTGCGCTGGATCAGTCCGGCATCCACGAGGTGTCCGATACACCGTCGAATCGTTCTCTCGTTCAGGCCGTTCGTTCTCTCAGACAATGATGCGTTTGAGGGAAAGACGATAGTCATTGGAGCTGTTTGTCCGGCCTTCTTCGGCATGAAGCTGATCAAGGCCTGCAGTGTTACTAGGTCATTTGGTGTCAGACCGAGTTCTTTGCGAAGCGCTCGGATCGGCTCGATGACCCTGTACGGGTTCGTACCGGGTACAGAAGATCGTTCCGCCGAGGCGGGTGTGTGAGAAAATACCTGTCTCATGATGATGTCGGCTGAAAAAGCTTCCCCGTTCACCGCGAACGGTGTTGAAAACGATTCGGCTTCGGGGTATCAATCAGGTGTCTAAGCTAATCGAGGCCCTTCGGAAGCACTGCTTTCGGGGGGTCTTTCCTTTTCTGGCCTGTCCTCCTTTCTGCTCAGTTTTCGTTATCGTCTATGTCAGGACCATCAAGATCCTGATCCCTGCCGGAGACTGGGTTGCCTATGGGTTCCATTTTCTCTGGGGTAATGATCTGCCCTGGACCAGCGGCCTTCGCGTTCGCCAACGCGAGAAGAGCGGCCTCTGGATTCTCAGAGATCCACTTATGAAGCCCGTCATCTCCGTTCTTGACGGTGATAATCACGTTTCTCTTGGTGACCTTCACCATCCCGAGTTTTGTCTTGATTGCCGATGGGGCAGGGGGCTTGTGCTGTTTCAGGAGCCCTTCGAAGATCGCAAAGCGTTCGTCGGAGGGCTTGCCTGAACCTCTGGATTCCATGAGAGCATCATGAAATTCTCGGTTTCCGGCCGGAAACCCTTCATCTCCAGAGAAGCCAAGGCTCTCATAAGACTTTGCGGCAGTATACCAACGATCCCGTCCAACCCCAGGTGCCGCCCCGATCTTTTGGATGAGTTCACTCGGAATACAGGAAGTGACTTGTTTCATGCGAGCAAGTCCCGTGAGCTTGTCACCGGCTTTCCTGGCTTTCTGATCGATGTTAAGGGCGTCACAGACCAGTCCCTCATCTTTGCCGGACTCTATGAGAGAACGTGCAAACAGGGCTTTCTCGATCCAGCTGAGGTCTTTTCGGAAGCTGTTCTCTTGGCCTTGTGCAAGAATCGCTTGATCCTCATCCAAGCCTCTGATGAGAGCCTTTGCGGGCTTGCCAATAAGTCGAAGGGCCGCTAATCGCCTGCGCCCATAGATGATCCTGTACCGCCCCCCTTCGGGGCTCAGAAGTATCGGGATAAGCTGTCCCTGCTTGTCAATGCTTTCAGCCAGTTCCCTGATGTCATCTTCGTCATCCAAGGCCAGACGATCCTGGAACTCGGAATCATCAATAAGGTCGGTATTGATTTCTTGAATTGAAGATTGTGCCGCATCCTGAAGAGAACGGGCCATTCCCGAAAGGGCAGGGGCTCGTGACTGGGTTCGAGTCGGAGAAATCGACGAACTCTGCTGCTTTTCTTCATCCTCGGGAATGTCGAATGTGACTTTGCGGGCCATTACTTGCGCCCCCATGCCGTTTTGATGAGCCCTTCGACCTCCGCCACAACCCCGTTGATGGACTCGATAGCCCGATCGTACGTCTGGCGATGAAAATCCGTTCTGGCGATCTCGAACAGTGTCTGTTGCGTGAGCCCAGCGTCAGAGACTGCGGAGGATTTCAGGAAAGGCTGAGTAAGAACGTCATCCGTGAACATGGTCCGCAGGAATGCTGCCATCTGGGTTTGGGGGCCGTCATTGGGCTCGAAACGAGTGATTAGAAATCTCATGAAGTCCCAGTCGGGCGATGCGCCCACATCAGCAATTGTTGCCATGAGGCTGGATGTGAGCTGCAGGAATTGGGCCATCGAGGCGACGTCAAGCATACTTGGAATGACAGTGACGACTAGGGATGTCGACGCTACCAAAGCCGATAGTGTGGTAAACCCGAGCTGCGGTGGGCAGTCGATGACGACAATGTCGTAGTCTGTCTCGACTTCATTAATGCAAAGGGCAAGCCGCTGATAGAACGGCGGCCTGATATTGTTTCGAAGGGCGTGTGCGGTTTCGGTCTCGAACTCAGAGAGCAACAAGCCGGCCGCGGCTAGATCGAGGTTGTGGAAATACGTTTTGCGCACAACGTCTCTAAATGGGATAGGGTCCTCGTACCGAAGGGCATCGTACACCGTTCCGGCCTCAGGGAAGTCGATTTCCGGCCGGAAACCGAACATGGTGGTCATCGAGGCTTGTGGGTCGAGATCGATTGCCAGAACTCGATAACCATCAAGGGCAAGCTTTTGGGCCAGATGGATCGCCGTTGTCGTCTTCCCCGCACCCCCTTTGAAGTTGGCGATCGAAATGATCTGGATATGCTCCCCATCCCGACGACGAGGAACGATATGCTGGAACTTGGTGCTTGACCGGGCTATTTCGTGGCGCGCTATATCGATTTGCTCTGCAGTGTAGAACCTGCGGCCGCGGGCGTCTGTCTCGATATCGCCGAGATCGAGCTTGTCCTCAAAAAACATCTTCCGCAAAAAATCTTGGCTTACCCCGAGGATCTGGGCAACTTCCGTGGATGAGAAGCGTCTGAGAGCCTTTCGTTCATCAGGTAGAAACGACTTGCGCATATTCACATCAAGCGATTTGCTTAGACGTGTCGCCATCGTTTGGATCTTTTGATCCATTCTGATCCGCTGCTCGTTCATGCTCGTCCCGCCGCCCGTCTTCCGGGTCTATCTTGAGGAGGAACGCAAAACCGCCGGAAACTGATGGTTAGCGTTCTTCCGCAAAAATGTCAGGAAAGCGTTTGACAGGCAAGGATTTTTTCAAATGGTGGGCCGGTATTCGGTGAAATCATTTATTTACAATGACTTATCTTATTTCGCGGATCCAGCGCGTCAAGTGCTTGTGTCGCTGCCATCTCTTAAACGCAAGATGTACCCGATTCACATAGGCGCTTTTGCTTCCAAAGAACGAATCTGAGTCTCTCAAATCATTCCCAGACTCTCGGCTCGCTCCAACAGCATCTTGACCGATGAGGGCTGCCATCTCGTTCGGCCACGGGGCGTGCGTTCGCGCATAGATTCCAGCCGTTCACAGATCGCTTGAAGCGTGATGTCAGGATCTGCGCCCTTGATGCCAGCAATAATGGCGGGCAGGCGGTCGTTGGTTTCGCGGCGCCCGGCGCGGGCCAGCGCCTTGGCAGGCAGGAAGCCGTCGCGGACATAAGCCTTCACAGCGCGCAAGAGGCGGCTTTGGGTCCAGCGACGCGCCTCGGGCAAAGGGCCGTTGATGATGCGCAACACGTCTTCCCAGGCCAAGTCGGGGCGCAACCGGCGCACATGGGGCACCCAGTCTTGTGCCGTCTCGTTCAGGCGCTCCATGTAGCCGTCCTGTCTTGCCAGCCGTACCTTACTAAGAGCGGCAGGGTCTTTGGCCCGCAGCCCAGGGTTCCCGCCCACGCGGCCCTTTGTGCGCGCGCTGGCGAGGCCGGCCCTGGTGCGCTCCCGGATCAGGGCGCGTTCGAACTCGGCCGCGGCCCCCAGCACTTGCAACGTGAACTTGCCCTGCGGGGATCCGGTGTCGATGGGGTCCTGAATGGAACGAAAGAACGCGCCCTTGGCCTCCAGCCGCTCGATCACCTCCAGCAGATGCGACAGGGATCGCGCAAGGCGGTCGATCCGCACGACCACCAGCGTGTCGCCCTTGCCGATGCGCTCCAACACCCGCGCCAGCACCGGCCGCGCACGATTGCCGCCCGAGGCCTGTTCCTCATGGATCTCGGCGCAGCCCGCGAATTTCAGGGCCTGCGTCTGGGGCAGGGGGGTCTGATCCTCGGTCGAGACCCGAGCGTAACCTATCAGGGGCATCAAAACAGTCTTTTTGCAGTTTTATGTATCGCTACTAAACGACCGTTTATAAACGAATGCAAGTAATTGTTCTCTCGTTGAGTTGGCGTACAATGCCTTTGTTTCTTTGCGCTGAGCGCGTCCTGAGAAGTTCCGCCGGCAGTCGCGCGCGCGTACGGTGTAATGGGCGCAAGCAACTTCCACAAAAACGCTTGGGTAATGTGCAAAAGAGCGGTATTTTGCACATATGAAGCCGCAAGCATCTACTTTGACTGATGAATTTGACGACCCCCTCATCACAATCGAGGGGGAGGAAGAGGCTCACGAAGACGATCTCTGGTTTCTGCCTGGGCCACTCGAGGAAGAACCGGATGATTTGCCTCCCGGGCCACGGGCGGAACCACCCGACACTGCTGTCATCGATGACTGGGCGAAAGCAGAGGGGGTTCACGCTGCGCGACTGGCAAAAGTGGCTGGACGTCTGGGAGCTCTGGATGATCGGCTGCTGCGCGGCCCGGAAGGCTGGCGGCATCGGCTCGCTCTGATCGAGGCGGCGGACCTTAGCTGGTTCGCAGGGGATCGGGTGAGTTCTGATCGTCTGGCGCTCTGGGTATCAATGCGGCTCTCGGGCGCACAGGATGACCCAAATGCCCTGGCAAGAATTGGATGGGCTATTCGGCGCCTGGCAGGCGGTCCCGGACCGAAGGTTGACTTGGCCGCCTTCCTGGACCGCCGCGATCCCGAGAACATCGAGGACAGTGCCGAGCGTTTTGAAGATCGCGCGGGCGGATGGCTAGACGTAATGGCTGCGGCGGCCGATCTCCACCCGATCACGCGGGCTTGCATGAGCTATCATCTCTGGAGGCTGGCGGGTCTGGGGCAACACGGCGACCAGATTGAAGCCGCCGTCACCGCGGCCAGGATCGCGGCCAGCGACGGAAGCGGTGCCATCTTCGCACCGCTCGCCATGGGTGGGGCAGGGGGGTTGCGTGCCTCCGGCTTGCCACCCGAACGGTTGTTCCGCTGGCTGGATGGGATGAACAGCGCTGCACTGACCGCAATGCGGCACTTGGACAATATTGAGGAATGGGCGGGGCGGGCAGAGAATGTCATGGCGCATTTGTCGGGCCGCACGCCGGTTGCTTTGCGAAGGATTTTCACCGAGTGGCCTTTGGTGTCGGCACATATGGCCCAAGGCCTCTCAAGCGCCAGTCGCGCTGCCGTTCAGCGCAATTTGGCGTGGATGGAGATGCACGGGCTCATCCGAGAAGTGACCGGTAACGAACGGTATCGAACGTGGTCTCTCGACAACTGAAAGTCGCTACGCCGGGGTTCCTAGATTCGTCAAATGTGATAGCACGACAAAATGTGTCATGCCGCTCTAATAGAGTTAGCGCAATCTGGGAATAAGGTTGTCCGAATGAGCTATTAAGAAACTGCTAATCTGCTGCGCGTCGCTGACATGGTCATTTCAGGGCCTCGCATGACCTATTCAGCTTACAGACAGCGTTTCTGTCGACGATTGAAGAAGGCGCGACATTCTCACGTCGTCAGATGTATCACCCAATGCGCAAGCGCGTATCCGTCAAGAAAGTGTAGGGCGGCAGATCAAGATTGCGCGGCGCCGGGCCTTTGCGAATCCGTCCGGCAGTATCGTAGTGAGACCCATGGCAGGGGCAGAACCAGCCTTTCCAATCTCCAAGCGGATCGCCGCTTTGCTGACCAAGGGGCACACAGCCAAGATGCGTGCAAATCCCGATGACGATCAGCCACTCCGGCCGTTCTGCCCGATCTGCATCTGGCGCGGGATCGATGAGGTCCGCCCCATCATCGGCCCGAGCAAGAGCAATCTGTTCTTGCGTGCGTCGATCAATGAAAACCGGTTTCCCTTGCCACCTGAGAGTAATGCGCGTGCCGACCTCAACACCGTCCAGATCAACCTCGACTGAGGACAATGCGGTCACATCCGCACTTGGGTTCATCGAATTGATCAACGGCCAGACGGCCGCTCCGGTTGCGACGGCGCCAGCACCAGCGGCAGCATAGTAGAGGAAGTCACGCCGAGCGGACTTGGTGCTGGTATCGGGAACAGGTTCATTGGCGTCGGCGAAAGGGCTCGGTTCGGTCATATTACGCTCCAAACTCTGATGTGCAGATGCGCGGTTTGTTTCAGATTCCCCAGGCGTAGTTGGGTATTCGGCCCAGATGCACCGACACCTCGCCAAGACCGTCAATCGCTTCCAGCGCGACCTTTGCGGCATCTTCTTCGTCGTTGGAATTGACGATGCCCCAGACATCCACACGATTTTCCGTAACAACGACGTTCAGATGAACCGGGTTCAGTCCCGGCACATGCGCAAGTGCGCCCAGGATGATGTCACGTTTTTCATCCTCGTCTGCGCCCGAGCGGATGTGCGTGATCGGTTGTGCCGCGAGAGCCTGCAACAGATTGGCACGGCTCACGATACCGATGAGCTTGCCGTCTTCGACGACTGGCACCCGCTTGATGTGTTTCTTTTCGAGCAACCGGGCGATCTGCCCGACAGGTGTGTCGGGTATCACGGTCGTGACTTGCGTGGTCATGATATCCTTGAGGTGCTGACCGCGCTCTTGGACGAAGCTTCTCGCGTTCGTCTGGGACTCGGAGAAAAGGGACAACCACCAGGATCGGGTTTTGTCCGTTGCACCCTCGACCCGGCGCATGAAATCGCCTTCGCTCACGATGCCCACGAGAACGTTCTTGTCGTCGACGATCGGAATGGCGCTGATCCGGTGTTGCGACATCAATTCGGCCGCCTCTTCGACTGTTGTATCTGGCCTTCCAGAAATAACAGTTTTAGTCATGATATCTGATGCGTTCATCTCAGGTTCGCCTTTCGCGCTCTGTTTTCTGCCATCAGGAAACCGAACGAGGTTTCAATGGCTACCAATGAGATGACGCGCCAAGCAGCGAAACATTACAGGCGATTGTCTTTTTCAGCGCAGAATGGCTCGCCGACATGTGAGAAGATCGCACGAACCTGGTCTCGCTCGGTCTGTTAAGACCAAGACATCACCTCGGATCGTGCCCCTGATCTGAAGTCCTGGGCGTCAATCGGCGCATGTACCAAAGCACGAAAACAGGGACAAATAACCATTGCAGGATAGGGGACAGCCCTGTGCCGAGGATCGGGAGGGTGGGCATCACCCCGTCATAGGCCCAGCGGTCCGTCACTTCGGTATGCAGGTATTCAAGACCAATGGTTGCCAAAATCCCAACCGCAAAAAACACCGCCAACGCTGCCACGCCTGTGTCTGCAATCCAATTGCGGCTCTTGCCGACAACGGCGGCACACCAGAATGCCGCAAGCGCGATGGCCAGGTCACCCAGCGTTGCCTTAAGGCAAATGACGATACCGGCAAAGTGTTCGGTTTGGCTGAGGCTCGCAAACAGTGAGGCCTGCAAGAGTTCCCACGCGAAATGCCCCAGAAACGACAGAATTAGAAGATCGACCTCTGGCGGCACGCGACAGGGAAGCGAAACGGGTAGGGGCATCTGGAACCTGATGTTTTCAGGGAGGAATTGGTCATTGATCCCGACGGTCTTATCCTGAAACCAACACAGTGAACAGAGAGGTTGCGCTGGCCACTAGCGGCTTGCCGCACTCGGATGCTGTTGGCCGCCAAGATTGACTCAAATCAAAGTCGTGCCCCGGCAAGAAGTCTAAACCTGATCGTGAGAATCCTGAGAGGTTTGGACGGATGATCAATGCTATGCGGAGAATTTGGGGCGTGAGGATGCGTGCGGTGACAGCCGCCGTAGTCGTCTTGGCGCTTCTCGTCTCTGCGTTTGCGGCTCCGCCTGAAATCGATCACGAGGTTCCGCACACACAAGCTGCCACTATTTCCATCACCAACGTCGGCAGTGATGATGGCGGTCGCGTACAGATTGCTTCTAGCGTGGAGTGCTGTGCCGGACTCAGCTGCATACCCGCAATCATGCCCGGTGACGGACAGGGTTTGGCGCACGCCGATACCGCGCCTCACCCTTCTCACAATTTTGAATACCATACGTTGGGGGTCCTTTACCGACCCTTCCAACCGCCCCGAATCCTTTCACAGGTCTGACCGCTGGCATCGCTTTCCCGATGCCGCACACAACCATGTGAAAGGAGCGAGCCATGCACGCTGAACGAACACACAATACCACCGAAGTCTCTCGCCGTGACGCCGAGGCCAAACTCATCGAGTGCCGCAACAAGTTCCTGGGGTTTCTTCGAAAACGCCTTAGAAATCCTCAGGATGCAGAGGATGTCTTTCAGGATTTCTGTCTAAAGGTTCTGCGCAACCACGCTTCTATCAAAAGCGGCGAGCGGCTGGATGCCTGGCTGGCAATCACCCTGAGGCACACACTGACCGATCACTACCGGCGTCAGGCGACGCGAAATCGGGGGACCGAAGCCTACGTGAACGAGGCCAGGATCATTTCTCCGGAGACGGGTCCCGCGTCCGAGGATGTAGGTGAGCCTGCGTGCAGCTGCGTTCTTTCCGCTATCCGAGAAATGCAACCGGCCCACGCCGAACTGCTGACGCGCCTAGATCTGCGCGAAGAACCACGTGATACTATAGCAGCCGACCTTGCGGTCAGCCCGAGCACTTTGCGGGTGCGTGTCCATCGTGCGAGGCTCGCGTTGAAGAAACGCATTTCCGAGATCTGCCCGACTTGCGGCGATGGCCGGTTCATGCAGTGCGACTGCGGTCATTCCCCAGAAGTCCACAATCGGACGGAAATGGCGTTCTGAATGTCGGGAAACGCCCAAATGCGCTTCTTCCAATCAACGACAGACATTTTAGCGAAGGGTCAAATGATTGGGCGAAGCGAAATCTATGACAAATTAGATTCGCCGGGTCGCCCCGTCGCGCGGGGTGGGAACCCCGGTCGGAAACCGCAGCGCACCATCGCCCCTTTGATGTCGAGGCGGCCGGGGCGCAATCCAGGTGCGGTCCGGGGAATACACCTATGAGATCTCCCCGCGCGCCCGGTTCAATTCGCGACGATGAGCTTGAAGCGTTGATCTGCGACTGTCTTGACGTGCTTCTGCCTGTGCTTCCCCCAGATCAGGCAAACATAGTTCGCGCTGTAGATCTCGAAAGGGAATCGCCCCGATTTGTTGCAGACACTCTGGGACGTGATCTTGATGAGGTCGTCACGTCCCTTTCGCTGGGGCGGCAGGGTCTGAAAGACCTGTTTGGCGAGTTGTCGATGATCTGCCCGGAACACGGGCTGGCTGGATGCGACTGTCACTCGAAGCGTGCCTCAAAAATCTGAATATCCTGTTTGCTGTAACGTCGGGCCGCCTCGTGCGTCTTTACAATACAAAGACAAATTCCTGATGGAGGATATGAACATGTGCCCGACCTCGAATGCACCATCCAAAACGCAAGACCAGAAGCAAGCTGGCTGCTGCGGGCCGTCACCCGACGCCTCGAAAAGTGCCGCAACTGAGATCCGAAAAACGGCATCGGCAGATACTCAGAGCACTTTGGCAAAAGAGACCGCCACTGACGGACCCCGCAGTTGCTGCGGCGGGCAAGGGTCGAAATAAATCGGCCATTTACGCCGGTTCAAAAAATCCAAGGAGACTAATCATGCCAGCTATTCTGATCATCTTTGCAGCCGGATTGACCCTCTTTCTGGTGGATTACGGCTTCCGCCACCGGCCTGTCGTCCCAGCAATGGCGCGCCTCAAATCCGCCGCTGAAAACTACAGTAGCAAATCGAAGGAAAAATTCTGATGAAGGGAACATTTGCCAGCACCATTGCGGCATTGCTAATGACGACCGCGGTTGCCACTGCTCAGACCATCGTCTTCGTGCCGGAAGGCAGCGCCGACAGCGTCCGCATGGTGAAAGCCGAAACCGGCGAAACCATCCGGCGGATCACCGGGCTAGAGGCAGTCCATGGGCTGTCCGGCGCGCCGGGTGTGCCTTATTTGGTCGCGGGTAGTTATGCCGAAACAGACCGCGTGGCGATTGTAGAATTGAACCAGCCCGAGGGTGCCTCCGAAGATGAACACGCGGCGCATCACGCAAAACCCGCAGCCAAGCCGATCGGGCCAGCGGATGCGGGTATCAGCATTCTCAGTGTGCTGGATGCAGCGTCCGGCGAGATTATTCGACGGATTGGGGTTCCGGGGGCTGTCCATCACACTGCCGTCTCGCCTGACGGACGATTTGCCGTGGCGACTCATCCTTCGGGCGACGGAATTTCAGTGGTCGACCTGACGACTTTCGAGCTGATCGCTTTCATCCCGACCGGCAGCATGCCCAACTACGCCGCTTTCGGGTCTGCCCCGGACATTGTCTATGTGTCGAATGGCGGCAACGGCACTATCAGCGAGATCGATCTTGACCGCGCAATTGTGCGGCGCAACATGGTGGCCGGAACTGCGCCGGAACACATCGTTATCGATGCTGCCAACTCCATTCTTTTTGCCGCCGATGCGGAAGAGGGCAACGTGCTGGAGTTGTCGCTGGAGGACGGTTCTGTTTTGCGCAGTTTTGCCATTGGCGGTGAGTTGCACGGGCTGGACCTGTCCGATGATCGCACTTCGTTGTTTGTCGCCGGTCGCGGTGAAGACAAGATCGTGGCGGTCGATCTGGCGACCGGGGGTTTGACATTCGCTCCGTTGTCACCCGAGCCCTACCATCTGACGAATATCCCCGGAACCGGCACATTCTACGTCTCATCGCGCGCCGAACCAAAGGTCTGGATCATCGATGAGGCCACGCTGGCAGCAGTAGGAGAATTCCCGATCGAAGGCGAAGGGCACCAGATCGTGGCTATTCGCTGATAGAATCCGGAGCCCTAAGGAAATGCGAAAATGAAGATGCTTTGACGTCATTGTCGGTCAACGCTGCTCAGAGGTTCACGAATAGTCATGAATAACTCTCTGGACAACCATGCCGTTCCAGAGGCGACGACGGGCCATATGGAAGGTGAAGAAGCGCATGATTGATCCGGGGCAAACAACCCCGCTTCGAGGGCGCAAGCCCGTCCCTATCTGCTCAGGAGAGACTTTGGAAAGGAGCTTTTAAATGTCTGGTTTTGGAATGGGTTTCGGCGGTTTGTGGATGCTCTTGCTTCTTGTTGTTATCGTTTTGGCGATAGCGGCACTGATCAAGTATCTGCGGAAGTAACTATGGTCGAAAAAATTATGAGCTATAGGATAAATCGAACCATCAACAACGCGTCCGCGGAAGGGCATCGAGGGCCCCACGCGAACGGCGCGCCAATGCGGGATTTCGGGTGCTTACCGCGATCGACGTCAGGGCTACCATGAAAGAGAAGACCAATAAGGACATTTCTGAGTGTCTTATTCTTGGGGATGCTGTCCGGACATGGTCTGGCAGTGAAAGCCTCGAAACGAATGGCGTCGCGATTCTGCCCTGCAACATCAACTTGTACGAGACAAAATCAGGGGTCCAAGTTTCCGTGGTCGATCCGCTAGCGTCTTTAGCCGGTATCGACAACAACCGGTAACAAGAAGTGGCTGGACAAGTTCGGGAGATGCTGAGCGGCGTTCTGGAAGAGGTCTGAATGGCTGACACCACCGGTGATCTATTCGGTGGCGTTTGCTTTGCAGCACGATCAATGACGGAGTGCAACTTAGATTTTCTCCGTCGGTTTGCGCGGATGCATTTGTCACGTCTGACCGTTCTTGTTCTGAGATCGTGGACATGCGCAAGAAGATGGGTACCTTTGCAATTTGAAAGCATGCAATCAGATTTTCGCGGACATGCGAATCCTGAGGTCTGATAGTAACCAACCGAGGCAGACACATGACACACTCCCACGGCGACGACGCGATGAAAAAGGGCTCGATAAGTCTGGGGGGGGCGGTTGGCATGGGCACCGGCGTGATGATTGGCGCAGGCATTTTTGCGCTGACCGGGCAGATCGCCCAGCTTGCTGGCCCATACTTTGCGGTGTCGTTCGTGCTGGGGGCAATCGTCACGTCATTCAGCGCCTATAGCTACATCAAGATGTCGAACGCCTGGCCATCCTCTGGCGGCATCGCGATGATCCTGCAAAAGGCTTATGGTCCCGGCGCGATTGCGGCCGCATCGGCGTTGCTGATGGCGCTTTCTATGGTGATCTCCGAAAGTCTGGTGGCGCGGACATTCGCGACCTATGTCTTGCGCCCCTTCGACATCGCGGGTGGGCCGCTTGTGCCGATACTGGCAGTCGGGGTCATACTATTCGCATTTCTCGTGAACATTTCCGGCAATCGTTCCGTCGGACTGCTTTCGATTATCATGGCCGTCATCAAGATCGGCGGCATCGCCTTGTTCGGCATTGTCGCCCTGTGGTCGGGTGGTTTCAGCTTTCCGGACGCCAGCACCGGCATCGGCGGGTTTGACCCGACCGGATTTGTAGCCTCAGTCGCGCTGTCTATCCTGGCATTCAAAGGCTTTACCACGATCACGAACAGCGGCGCTGAAATCACCGACCCGCACCGCAACGTCGGGCGCACCATCATGATCTCGATTGCGATCTGCGTTGTGGTCTATCTTCTGGTTGCCTTTGCCGTCGGCTCCAACCTGACCATCGATCAGATCGTCGCGGCAAAGGATTACTCGCTGGCCGAAGCCGCATCGCCGGCGTTGGGGCAGTTCGGATTCTATTTCACGGTCGTTCTGGCCGCCGTGGCGACTGCATCGGGGGTATTAGCCAGCGTCTTTGCCGTGTCGCGCATGTTGGCGATGCTGACAGACATGAAGATGATACCGCACAGCCATTTCGGGATGTCCGGCCCGATCCGCAGCCATACGCTGGTCTACACCGTGGTCCTGGCCTCGATACTTGCGGTGTTTTTCGACCTCAGCCGGATCGCGTCGCTTGGGGCGTTCTTTTATCTGATCATGGACATGCTCGTGCATTGGGGGGTGTTTCGACACCTGCGGCACGAGATTGGCGCGAACGCGGTGATCCTTCTGTCTGCGTTGGCGTTTGACGCGATTGTTCTGCTGGCTTTCACGATAATGAAACTGGGTTCGGATCCGTTGATCGTGCTTTATGCAGCGGTCGGGATCACGGCAGTCTTCATTTACGAGCGGATCTATCTGTCCCGCTGGACCGCGCCACAGGCGGATATGAAGCACTAGCGACGCAGCATCGTTGCACGGCTACGATGAGGATTTTGAGATGTGCCTTTCCCAGACTGTCAGTTTCACAGCGAGCGCCTTTCTTGTCGGCGGCGGTGCCTTCGCGGTTGCCAAAGCATGGCAAATCAACAAGCGTTACTTGCCGGTCGCCCTGATGCCGCTATTCGCCGGCCTGCAACAGTTCATGGAGGGAAACGTCTGGTGGGGCGTCAATACTGGCGACCCGGGAACGACACTGCTTGGCGCTTTGGGGTTCATCTTTTTTACCTGGTTCATGTGGCCGTTCTGGATTCCGCTTTCCAGCTATGTGCTGGAGCCGAGCGGTAGCCGCCGACGTCCCTACATGTTGGCGATGACGCTGGCCGGGCTTGCCTTCGGGCTGGCGCTATATGTCCCCCATCTGACCAATCCGGAGTGGATTGAGGTCACCGTCAATCAGGATTCGCTGGCCTATGAGGGCACCATGCTACTCGACTATCTGATTCCTCGCGAGATGACTTACGTGATCTACCTGTTCCTGATCATCGTGCCGCCAATGATTTCGACATATTTGCACATGCGCTGGTTTGCGTTGACCATTGTGACCGTGGTCGTCGTCGACATCCTGTTTCTGCGCTACGCTTATATCTCGTTTTTCTGCCTGTTGGCGGGGCTTGGGACGCTGCACCTGATTTACATCATCGTACGCAACAAATGCGCGCGGGAATGCCCAATGTTGTTTGGCTAAAGCGTTTCGACTTAAACCTGAATCACCATTCTCTGCCTTTCGTCTGTGGCTCAAACGCGATTGGTGATGAGCGATGTCTCAAGTCAAAGTCGAAACGTTTTAGATTCCATATTGGGTCAACGGTCAACGTTTGTCCGAGGGTTTGTGGGGCAGTCTGGGCTTGTCACGCGACTTCAACGCCTCAAAACCGACGATAACGTCCAGAAGCTCGGTCGTGATCTCTGACTGGCGGACCGATCTCGTATCGGCAAGCAGTTCCTCAAGTCGGTCGTCGACCGATTGCTCGGCCTGCTGCATCCGTGTCAGGCGTGCGGCGTTTTCGGTCAGCAGCGCCTCGGCCCCGGCTCGGAACAACTCGGCGAAAAGATAGCTGCGGATGAGCGCCGCCAGAAGCTGGTTCGTCGGCAGGTGGAACTGCGGCAGGCTTCGCGAATCCCAGGGGCGCCCGGCAAGGTCGCCCAGCATTGCAGGATCGAGCGGTAAAAGCCGTTGCAATGCCGGCGACTGTTGGCCGCGCGCGCCGCGCTGCATGAACACCAGCGAAACCGTGATGGCCCCAGATGTGGCCGGTGCGCGAATGGCGTCGATACGTGTGATGAGCGCGCCGGCCAGCCGGCCCAGCCCTTCGGCCGTTGCCGGCGGCAGCAGCGTGGTGATTGGATGAATGCCAAGCCCTGTCAGCGCGTCCTCCATCTGAGCACCAATGCAGATTACACGCGTCGCCTGCCTGTCAGTCGTGGATTGCGCCACCATTTCAGCCAGCGATTCGTTGTAACTGCCGCAAAGCCCGTGATGCGACCCGAAGGCGATCAGGACTGGCACTGCGTCGGTCTCCGCGGCGACCGGCAGCGGGCCGTTGCAATGCATGAAGGCCTGAAACCCGCAAAGCACGGTGTCGCGATAGGTTTCGATTGTCCGGGCGGCCTGTTCGTAGGGCAGCGCGTTGATCGCCGACATGGTTTTCATCGTCCGCACGATGCCGCGAATGCTGCGCATCGTTTCCGTGCGGTGGATCAGGAGGTCAAGCGTTTGTGCCATCTGCCGCGCCCTCCGCCCCGACCGCCACGCGTGCTGCGCCGACGACTGCGGCCCGTGTTTCGTCGTCAAGGCTTCGGTTCTCGGCGATCAGCGCCGCTAGACCATGATCGTCGTGCCGGATGCGCTCGCGGATGGCGCGCATCGCCGCCATGGCCTTCGGTTCAGTCAGCCCATCAAGGAAGCCTTCCATCGCGCCAAGCAGAACCGCCAGTTGTTCGCACGCCGCGATCGGATCACGTTCTGGTTGTAGCAGCGCCGCCCGCACCGCAGCACCGCGCGCCAGACGCGCCCGGGTGGCCGGATCCAGCCGGGTTCCGAACCGGGCGAACTCTTCCAACTCTTCGAACTGCGACAGGGTGACACGCAGGTTTCCGGCAACTTCCCGGAAGGCCCGTGCCTGCGCCTTGCCGCCGACGCGCGACACTGACACGCCAAGATCGACGGCGGGAAATTGGTTGCGGCGCACCAGACGGGGCGACAGGTAAATCTGACCATCGGTAATCGAAATGAGGTTGGTCGGGATATAGGCCGAGAGGTTCTCGGCCTGGGTCTCCACCACCGGCAGAGCGGTGATTGACCCGCCGCCGACCGCCGCGCCGAATTGCCCGGCCCGTTCCAAGAGGCGCGCGTGCACATAGAAGATGTCGCCCGGAAAAGCCTCGCGTCCAGGCGGGCGGCGCAACAGCAGCGACAATTCGCGATAGGATTGGGCATGATGGGTGAGATCGTCGAACACGATGAGGACGTCTTCGCCCCGCGCAGCCAGGTCCTCGGCCATCGCCATGGCGCCGTAAGGGGCGATGTAGGCCAGCCCCGGCGCATCCTCATCGCCCGCGAAGAGGATCACGGTCCGGTCCATCATGCCACCGTCGCGGATCGCGCCGATCACCTTGGCCACCGCGTCGCCGCGCTGACCGATGGCGCAATAGATGCAGATCACACCCGAGTTTTTCTGGTTCAGGATGGTATCGACCGCGATCGAGGTCTTGCCGGTCTGCCGGTCGCCGACGATTAATTCTCGCTGGCCCAAGCCAATGGCAACAGCGGCGTCTATGGCCTTCACGCCGGTCGCCAGCGGACGCATTACGGCTGAGCGCTGCAGGATGCCGGGGGCCTCGGTCTCGATCGAACGCAGCGTATCGGCGGCGATAGGTCCGTAGCCGTCGAGTGGATCGCCAAGTGCGTTGACGACGCGCCCCAGCAATGCCGGGCCCACCGGAACGCTGATGACCTGCCCGGTGCGGTGGACGTTCTCGCCGGGGGTGAGGTTTTCGGAGGGGCAAAGCAGCACGACGCCAAGGCGGCCTGGCTCCAGATCGAAGACGATTCCGCGTCCGCCCGAGGCAAAAAGAAGGACCTCGTCCGACATCGCCCGCGCCAGGCCGGTGACGACGGCGACGCCATCGCCAACCTCTGCCAATCGCCCGATCTCGCGGACTTGCGGCGGCGGTGGAGGGCTATCCAGCAGAGTCTTCAGCAGGTCGTCGGTCGTGGGGAATGTCTTTGCCTCAGGCGGCATCGGTTTGCTCCCGCCTTGCAGAGCCGTTGACGCCTTTCGTCAGCAACGCGTCGAGACCGTCAAGATAGCTTTCCACAGTCCAGGCAACTTCGGCGCCCCCAACGCGAAGCGTCAGGCCGGGTGCAAGCTGCGGGTCGGTGTCGAAACGTAGAGGGATGCCGTTGAGCGTTGCTGCAAGTTCCTTGCCAAGTTTTACCTCGGTGGCATGGGGCAGAGGGGTGCGGGTCAGCGCCATAGCCTCGCGGCCGCTGCCTGTGGCATCGCGCAAATTATCGGCCACGGTGGCAATCTTGGGGGCGAGGTGGGTAGCGATTCGTTGTTCCAGCGTCTCATCCGCGAGATCCGACAGGGCCTTTCGGGCTAGCGCCACCAGGGCCTCGGCACCCTTGCGGTGCAGATCGGCAGTAAACGCACGGGCCTCCTCGGCGCGCGCTGCGGAGCGGTCGGCCTGTTCGGCTGCGATGGCTTCGCGTGCCTCGGCCAGAAGGGCGCTGCGGTCTGCCTCGGCGCTGGCGCGCGCCTCGTTCAACAGATCGGCCCGGCTGGCGCCGAGTGCTGCGATCTCGGCCTTGTGCGCCGCTTCTGCGGCTTCCGCGGCGGTGCGGATCGTCACCGCCTCGCCCATACGTGCGGCAATCTCGGCCTCGCGCGCGTCGATGCCGTCAAGGATCGGGCGGTAGAGAAACCGCTTCAGGAGCCAGACCAGTACCAGGAAGTTGGCGATCTGGGCCGCGACGGTCATCCAGTCGATAGACATTGTCAGCCACCCGCACCGTTCGCGGTCGCTGCGACGGCGGCATTCCAGAACGGGTTCGCGAAGAGCAGGATCATCGCGACGACAAAACAGTAGATCGCCGTGGATTCGATCATCGCAAGGCTGACGAAAAGGGTTCGCGACAGGGTCGACGCCGCATCGGGTTGTTGCGCGATGGCGCTGAGTGCCGTGGCCGCCGCTCGGCCTTCGCCCAGTGCCGGACCGATTGCCCCGAAGGATACGGTCAGCCCTGCAGTGAATATCGAGATGGCGGCGATGATAGAAAGATCGGTCATGTCTGGTCCTTTTCGTTTTGTGTCGTCTCGGGCGGTGGTGACGTCGCGGACGAGATGTAGACGGTGGCGAGGATGGCAAAGATGTAGGCCTGGATCACGCCGGTCAGCAGTCCGAGCATGTCCATGAGCACCGGAAAGAAGAACGGGGCTACGCCAAGCAGGATCGCAGCGACCACAGCGCCGCTCATGATATTGCCGTAAAGCCGGATGGCGAGCGAGATACCGCGCGAAACATCGCCGATGAGATTGAACGGCAACATGATCGGCGAGGGTTCCAGATAGGTCCTGAGATAGCCGCCGAGGCCGCGACTGCCGATGCCGAAGATCGGCACCGCCACCAGCACGCTGAGCGCCAGTCCCGCCGTGGTTGAAAGCGACGCGGTGGGCGGGTCGAGGCCGGGCACCACCGTCAAGAGGTTCGAGGCAACGATGAACAGGAAGAGCGTGCCGGTGAAATAGAGCAGGCGCGGGTCAGGCCGCCCGGTGATTTCTGCGATCTGGGACTGGATACCTTTCACGACGACTTCCAGCATGGTGCGCCAGCGGTTCGGCGGCACCTCCGGGCGCAGATTGCGGGTGATCAGGGCCGACACCAGGGTCAACAGCGCCATGATGCCCCAGGTTGTGACGATGGTCGCGTTGACGCCAAGGCTGCCGAGCGTGAAGACGATGCTGTCGTCGGGCGTCAGGTTCATCGCGCTTGCTCCGATTTTAGCGGGTGGCGGGCAATGGCCGTGGCGGCGAAGCGGGCCACGAGGAATGCAACCGCGAAACCGACGAGCGTCACTGCGCCCTGCGCCGCGACAAGCCAGCCAAGGCCCAGCAAGACCAATATCCGCAGCGCGCTGCTGGACAGCAGCACGGCCGCCGCGTGTCTTGAGCGCAGCGCCAGATGCATCCCGAGGGCAAGCCCGGCGAAGAACAGCGCGCCCGCCACAAGGCCGGCGCCGACCCCAATCCCGAACAGACCCCAGTCGATACCAATCATTTTCCGCCGCCTTCCCTGCCGATCCATCCCCAGGCGATCAGCGACCCGATGGCAATGCCGCCCAGGATCAACGCGATTGTCCATGAGAACGCCTGCGGTGCCACCCGGTCCAGCCAATGGCCCAGAAACGCACCACCTACAGTGGGCACCGCGACCGACCAGCCGATCATGCCGAAGGTGCCGATTCCGCGCAGCGGGCTTGGCCCCGGGTCGTCGCGTGCGGCCTTGATACGGCGGGCGCGGCGGCCGATCTCCTTGGCGGAAGTGTCTTCCGGCTCGCTCATGGGTGCGGCCTGCTCAGACTGGCAAAGCGGCGCACCATGTCGGCCTCCAGCCGTGACAGCGCGGCGCATGCGGCGCGTTCGTCATCCTCCATGGCAAAGAAACTGCCACCGACATCGTCGCGCAGGTTTTCCAGATCGTCGCTCAGCACGCCCCGGCGTACCGCAATTTCCACCTGGTGGCCGCGCTTTACCAGAATACCCTCGTCGATGCCGAAAATCAGTTCCTGCCCGTCGGGTCGGGTGATGAGCAGGACCGATGGCACGAGCGCCGTGACGGAATCGACATGGTTGGGCAGGATGCCGAAGTCGCCATCCGCCGCCGTTGCTTTCAGACGGGTGGCTGACCCGTCGAAGAGAAGCTGGTGCGGTAGGCGCAGCTGAATTTGCATCTCGGCTGCAAGGGTCATGCCATTTCCTTCATCTCGGACAGCGCACCGATCATGTAATAGGCGCTTTCGGGCCGGTCGAACGTTGTCTGGGCAAGGATTTCGGCGCAGCCCGCCAGCGTTTCGTCGATCGTTACCAGCCTGCCGGTGGTCCCTGCCGAGGCGCTGACGGTGAAGAACGGCTGGGTCAGGAACCGTTCCAGCCGACGGGCACGGGTGACAACCGCGCGGTCATGGGCCGACAGTTCCTCGATCCCCAGCATGGCGATGATGTCGCGCAACTCTTCGTATTCGGCCAGCGTCCGGCGCACGGCGCGCGCGATGTCATAATGGCGCTGGCCGACGATCGCGGGTGTCAGCATGACCGAGGCCGAGGCCAGCGGATCGACGGCCGGATACAGACCCTCGCTTGCCCGCTTGCGTGACAGGACCACTGACGCCGACAGGTGCGAAAAGATCGCCGCCGCCGCCGGGTCGGTGAAATCGTCCGCCGGGACGTAAACTGCCTGGATCGAGGTGATGGAGCCATTGCGGGTCGAGGAAATCCGCTCCTGCAGCGCGGCAAGTTCGGTGGCCAGTGTCGGCTGGTAGCCGACCCGCGACGGCATCCGCCCCAGAAGGCCCGATACCTCGGACCCGGCCTGAACGAAGCGAAAGATGTTGTCGATTAGCAAGAGCACATCCTTGCCCTGATCGTCGCGGAAGAATTCGGCCATTGTCAGGGCAGTATTCCCGATCAGGAACCGCACGCCCGGGGCCTCGTTCATCTGGCCGAACAGCATGACCATCTTGTCGCGCACACCGGCCTCGCCCATCTCGCGCCACAACTCTTCGGCCTCGCGCGAGCGTTCGCCGATGCCGCAGAACAAGCTGACTCCGTGGTGATGTTCAACGGTGTTGTGGATCAGTTCGCTCAGGAGCACGGTCTTGCCGACGCCGGCGCCGCCGAAAAGGCCGGTCTTGCCGCCGCGCTCGATGGGGGACAAGAGGTCGATGGCCTTGATCCCGGTTTCGAGCACCTCGGCGCGCAGCACCCGGTCCGACAGCGGCGGCGGCGGTCGGTGGATCGGGCGGCGCATGGCTGCTGCAACGGGCGGCAAGCCGTCAAGCGGCGCGCCGAAGACGTT
>Ga0207906_1000283_pt1 | contig 24474 bp, 13 predicted proteins | sample LinPmetageLP37_FD_184050 | JGI IMG/M metagenome (GOLD analysis project Ga0207906, IMG submission 184050) | Marine viral communities from the Pacific Ocean - LP-37 (SPAdes) | ecosystem: Environmental > Aquatic > Marine > Oceanic | place: Pacific Ocean | collected 2010-06-16 | reverse complement strand
TTCGGGCACGATCAGTGGAAATATCCGCTATGGCGATATGAACGCTAGCATTGATGACATCATTGTAGCGGCAAAAAAAGCTTCGATACACGATCAAATTATGGGGTTAGCTGATGGCTACGAGAGCACTGCCAAGTCGTTATCAGGTGGGCAGCAGCAGCGTATTGCGCTAGCACGGATGTTTTTAAAAGATCCGCCGATTGTGTTTTTGGACGAGCCGACCGCCAGTCTCGATGCTATCGCCAGTCAACAGGTCAAAAAAAGCCTTGATCTGATCAAAAAAGATCGTACCGTCATCATGGTTTCGCACAATATCGCTCAAATCATTGATGCCGATGATTTGGTGGTGATAGAAAACGGCCAAGTTGTCGAAACAGGCACACACGAGGCGCTCTATGCCCAACGCGGCAAATACTTTGAGATATTTAGTGCCATGTCTGATAGCTTAAATTTAGACAAAATCAGTCAGACCCTAAAGGGTTAGGAATGGTTAATGACTGCCTAAATCGTTATAATGCCCCTATTTTACCGCCTATTGCTAGAAGCTTGCCCATTATGAATTGTGAATTTTCTATCAAAACCTTTGATGAGCTGACCTCAGTTGACCTTTACCATATCCTAAAAGCACGCTCGCAGGTTTTTGTCGTCGAACAAAACTGTGCTTATCAAGATATGGATGAAGTCGATTTTGATTGCTTGCATTTGATTGCTCATCAAAATGCAGCATTGGTCGGATATTGCCGCATTGTCCCGCCTGAATTCAATAAACTAAAATCCAATCTATCGGTCGCCGACCCTACGATCAAGATCAACCACACTGCCATGCCTGCCATCGGTAGAGTGCTTGTGTTATCAGAGCACAGAGGTGACGGCCTAGCACGTCAAATAATGACTCAGGCTATTGCTCATTGCCGCAAAAAATACGGTAAAAAACGTCCGATTATTATCTCGGCACAGGCTTACCTGCTTAGTTTTTATGAGTCTTTGGGTTTTGTACCTGAAGGTGAGCATTATCTTGAAGATAATATTGAGCACGTGAAGATGGTGCTATACGTTGCTAAGAAAAACAAAGTAAGAAAAGAAAGTGTGGATACTGCGTCAACCACGACCAAAGTTTTAAGCTTCCTGCTGTTTATTATAGCAGCGCTGTTTATTTTAGGTCTGCTCTATTTGATGATTTAAACAGCCTACAAAGTTTTACTTCTTAACACAATTCAGTCTGGTTGTTCCATATTGAGTATGCTACTTTTGAATGATAACCGCTTTAAAAGGATGACTGCGAGCATGGGTCAACAAAGCGAAAAGTTAGCACACTCAAGGAAGAGGAAACAACCATGTCAAATACCAATTCAGATACAGCCCATTCAAATACAAATGAGGCAACGGTAGAGAGCAATATCCGTCCAGAATATGACGATGAAATCCAAAAAATCGCCGATTATGTGCTCAATTATTCCATAGATAACGAGTCACCAAATCCCACTGATGCATGGCGTACTGCACGCCACTGTCTCATGGATACCATCGGCTGCGGACTACTGGCACTGCGCTTCCCTGAGTGTACCAAGCACTTGGGGCCTGATTGCCCTGATCAAATAACGCCGCATGGCGCTCGCGTCCCTGGCACCTCCTATAGACTAGACCCCATCAAAGCCGCTTTTGACATCGGCTGTATGGTACGCTGGCTTGACTATAATGATACGTGGCTCGCTGCTGAGTGGGGTCATCCGTCTGATAACTTGGGCGGCATCTTGGCGGTCGCCGACTATATCAGTCAAAAAAATATCGGCCAAAGGCAAGCACCTCTAACCATGAGGGCCGTGCTCGAGGCGATGATCATGGCGCATGAAATTCAAGGCGTCATGGCACTCGAAAACTCATTCAATCGCGTGGGTCTTGATCATGTGTTTTTGGTAAAATTAGCCTCAACTGCGGTCGTCGCCAAACTCTATCAGCTGCCACGCGAGCGCATCATGGCCGCCATCTCACAAGCCATTGTCGATGGTCAGGCACTGCGCACCTATCGTCATGCACCCAACGCGGGCAGCCGAAAATCATGGGCGGCAGGTGATGCAACCAGCCGTGCGGTACGTCTGGTAGATATCACCGCACGTGGTGAAATGGGTGTCCCTGGCGCACTAACCGCACCGCAATGGGGGTTTTATGATGTGCTGTTTAGCCATACCAATAAGGATCTTGCGACCAAACCCGAAGACGAGCGTCGATTTACCTTTCAGCGTGACTTTGGCAGTTATGTGATGGAAAACATCTTATTTAAAATAAGCTTTCCTGCTGAGTTTCATGCCCAGACTGCCTGTGAAGCGGCCGTCATTTTGCATCCACATGTGAAAGGTCGAATTGATGAGATCGAAAAAATTGTCCTAACCACCCATGATTCAGCAATTCGCATCATCTCAAAAGAGGGCGCGCTTGCTAACCCAGCTGATCGGGATCACTGCTTACAATATATGGTGGCTGTGCCACTATTGACAGGCGATTTGATGGCGGAGAACTATGAGGATGACTATCACGAAGAGCATTTATCAATCGATGAGCTACGCGAAAAAATGGTGGTAGAAGAAGACGCACAGTATTCAAAAGATTACCATGACCCCAGTAAGCGCTCTATTGCCAATGCCATTCAGGTATTCTTTACAGATGGCAGTAGCACAGAAAAAGTCGCCATCGAGTATCCTATCGGTCATAAACGCCGCCGTGCCGAGGGCATTCCTATACTTGAGGCAAAGTTCCGAGCCAGCTTGGCTACTCGCTTTATCGATAGTCGGTGTCAGCAAATCATTGAGCTGTGTGACGATCAAGAAAAATTGGAGCAAACGCCAGTGAATGAGTTTATGGACTTATTTATGGCTTATTAGTGTTTTAACAGGATAACCATCCTAAATCACCCTATCATCTGTATCATTACCAAGGTATCGACTCTCCTGCCCAATCGACAAAACTGCCTGATTGGGCAGCCGTCATCCCTGATAGCACTTCCAATAAACACTCGGCGCTATACACTGGCGAGAATAGATGTCCTTCAGCGACATTGCCTTGAAACGGCGCAGATAGCTGGGTATTCACCGTGCCCGGTTGCATAACGACCACGCACACCTCTTTGAGTGATCGGCCCCATTCGATACTCAAGTTTTTCATCCCCATATTGAGCGCCGCCTTACTCATTCTATAACTATACCAACCGCCTAGCTGATTGTCAGTGATGCTGCCGACGCGGGCTGATATGGTCGCAAAAATAGCTGGATGGCTAGCGCTGCGTTTAGCTTTGGCGAGCAACGGTTTGATATGCTTGGCTATCAGCAAGCTTGCTAGTGCATTGATTTGCATGTTCTGTAAAAAGAACGCCGTTTCAATCTGCCTCAAGGCCTTTTCTGGCTGCGCAGTCTTGGTATGTAATAATCCCACGCAGTTGATGACCCAATCGACATGACCCATTGTCTGCTTGATGGTGTCGGCCGCTTTTTGGATACTGTCTTCATCACTGATATTCATGGGTAACCAGTGCAGATTTTCTGCTTCAAAGTTCGGCTCACTGCGATGATAAGTGGCGAATACTTGTGTACTATGTCTTTTAGCAGATGCGCCGTCAGTTTGATCGGCAGCTGACTCTTGTACCAGCTGCTTGACCATGGCCTGACCAATACCGCCCGTTCCGCCGATGATAAGATAGGTTTTATTATTCATGCCGTTATTCATATGCTACCCTCACTCTTTTTATGCAGCTCTTAGCACGTGTTGGTTTGTTTATTCATTTTGGCTGATTTTACGAGTGTTTGCTATGATAAAAATAATAGACATTATTCTCATTCTATATACGCTACAATAATTTTTAGCGATTAAACCCGCATTTTTTGCTTTCCATTACTTATATTGACGTTCTTATACGGATATCAGCGCCTTATGCTATCACCCCAAGACCAACTGACCGAGCTAGTACGTGCCTTAGAGACTGATCAGCACGTCTTTGCCACTGACCCGTTACTGATCACGGAAAAGCTACAGAGTGAGGATGGCACACCTATCCAAAAGCTGCATCGACGGGCCTCACGCATCGATAGCAATGGGGCGCTTGCGCGGGTACTAGGCAAAATAGATGGTCGCATAAAAGGCATCATGATCGTCATGAGTGTGGTGTGGTGCATCTCGGGATTTTTGGGTCTGTTCACGCTATTGCAGTCTAATGTGGTGAACTTCTTTTATGTATTGGTTTGCTTGCTTGGTTTTCATACTATTATGCTTGGTGGCTGGCTTGTCATGACACTTATCAATCGAGACCAGCAAGCGCCCAGTTGGTTTGCCAGCTTTGTCAGTCCCAGTTACCTCATACGCGGTAAAGACGATGTGACCAAGGCGGCCGTCGATCTGTATGAGCGCCAATTACAGCATAGCGGTATGCGCTGGTATTTGGGCCGGTTTAGCCATCAGTTATGGCTTGCGACGTTGACTGGCATGCTGCTTGCGATTATATTCTTGTTGGTTGTGCGTCAGTATAGCTTTAGCTGGGAGTCGACCCTACTCTCTGATCAGGCGCTGGTGAGCTTAACGCAAATACTCGGCTGGCTACCAGGCATGGTTGGTTTTGATGTGCCAGATAGTACCGCTATTGCACAAAGCAGGTTGGTCACAGAAGCGATGCCATTGTCTGTGGCGCGGCAGTGGGCAGGATTGCTAGTCGGTAGCTTGCTGATGTACGGTATTGTCCCGCGTGCGATAGCGTGGGTATTTTGTGCCTTGATGTTCCGCCGCAAAAAGATGCGCTTAGACATCAAACAACCGTATTACCAAAAGATCATAAATTTTTGGCAGCGTCAGGTGGTTGATGCAGATGACTTTACGGAAGCACCCGCACCTGTCGCGCCCAAAGCGGCGGTAAGTGCAGGCAAGAAACTGGTCGCCTTGCTTGAATATCCTTCAAATCAGGATAAATGGTGGCAGTCAGGGTTGACTAATGACCGTCATGATTTTTCAGAATCAAGTGAGATTGAGAATTTTGGTATCGTTGATGATCGTGAGGATATGGCACGGCTCAAACACTACTTAGACGAGCACCCTGTGCAAGTCCTATTAGGTATCCATAGCAAAGCGCTGCCTGACCGCGGTACGCTACGCAAACTTGATCAAATCGCCGCTCATGCAAAAGATGGTCTTATTGTACAGCTGCTTAGTGATACCACCCCTTCTGCTGACTTGACTGACGCTCGTACGGATGATGAACCAGTAGATAAACAAGCCGTTCGCTATCAGCAGTGGCAGACAGCGCTCTCTGCGCGCAAAATTGGCTTGGTTGATATCGATTCTTAAAGTTTTTGAATGCGATATTTTATAAAAATTATTTTTATAAAAAGGACAAAATAAATCAGTAATATAGAAAATAGTTATCTCTTGGGTAACAAGGATGTTTTATAGTGGCTAGGAGCCAAATATGTCAACAGACAACACCCTCTTAACATCAGGTGAGTATGGTCAGATATTGGATAATTACAAAGAGGCGTTAAACCAAAGTATCTTAACCGCTGCACCAGAGTCATGGCAGCCAATGCTGGCAAGTATCTTACCTGCTCACTGGCAAGAATGGCTGTTACCGCTGGCTGGTGGTCCATTTTTCTTATTGTTTTTGGCAGAGTGGTTTTATCAGTCTAAGCGTGGGAAAAATGAAAGCTTTAGCTGGCGCCGTGCGATGACCAATTTTAGCTTGGGCGGCTCTTATCTCGGATTTGAATTGATGGTCCAAGCACTTATTGTGCTGCCTATTTGCCTGTGGCTATATCAATACCGACTATTCACTATTGAGGTGACATTGCTGACAGCCATACCCATATTTGTCGCGGTTGAGTTCAGCTATTACTGGTTTCACCGTGCCTCACACCGCATGAATTGGTTTTGGTCAGCGCATGTTGTGCACCATTCAGATGATAAGATGAATCTATCCACCGCCATGCGCCAAAGCCTGCTGTACTCGGTGACAGGTTGGTGGTTATTTTTCGTCCCGCTGATGATATTGGGTGTGCATCCTGTCTGGGTATTTTTCTTTTATGCGTTAGATTTGATTTATCAGTTCTTTATCCATACCGAGACGGTGGGGAAATTTCCAAAATGGGTTGAGTATATCTTTGACACCCCATCCAACCACCGCGCCCATCATGGTACCAATAGTGAATATATTGACCAAAATTATGGCGGCGTTCTTATTATTTTTGATCGCTGGTTTGGCACTTATGTAGAAGAAGACGCGGTCAATAATCCCGTCAAATATGGGGCTGTTGGTGAGACCAGTCACGATAATATTATTGGTCTGATATTTGGGGTGTTTTACCGAATGTGGCAGCGGTTTTTTCGTGCCAATGGCATTAAGAAAAAAATCAAGGTACTGCTGCGACCACCTACAGCAATCTCATAGCGTATCATGGATACATAAAATACAGTTTACGATATGGACACTACGCATCCAAAACCAACCTGCCACCAGATTTGTTTTACAATAAATGGCTAAAGTTTGATCATCAATAACAATAAGACGCGACTATGAATAATGACAATAAAAAAGAAAATTACGAGCATCACACGCCTACAGGTCTTTTTGCAGACAAGGCGTTGCCTAGCGACTCAAATAATAACGCCAAGACCTCGCATTCGACAGTGTCAAAAACGGCCACCCAGTCTAGGGTAACTCATGATAATCAATCCATATCAACTGAATCAGTACCGCCAGCTACAACCACAAAAAACCAAAATGTGACAAAAAAAACCATCGCCAGTGGTGAGGCGCTAAAATTGGCGGTCGTGGGACACACCAATACCGGTAAGACCTCCATATTGCGCACGTTACTGCGTGATGTCTATTTTGGTGAAGTCAAAAACGAAGCGGCGACCACGCGTCATGTCGAGCAAGCAAGTCTGACAGACAGTCAAACGGGTGAGGTGCTGGTAGCACTATACGACACACCAGGCCTAGAGGACGCATCAGGACTCATGGACTGGTTGGAGGACAACACCGCCAGTCGCCGTGATGGTATTGAGCGCTTGCAGCAGTTTTTGGCATCAGATATCGCTCAAGGTGCAGATAGCGGTGTTCTAGACAGCTATGATTATAGCCAAGAAGCAAAAGTGATTCGTCAGCTGCTGGCAAGTGATATGGCCATCTATGTGGTAGATGCTCGTGAGCCAGTATTGGGCAAGTATAAAGATGAGCTAGCGATTTTATCGTGGGCTGCCATTCCGGTGATGCCTGTCTTTAACTTTACCGACAGTCAGAATGCCAATATTGATTATTGGCAAACCATGCTGGCAAGACGCAATCTACATATCTCCACACGTTTTGATTCCGTTGCTTTTGAATTTGAAGATGAGATGCATCTTTGGCAAAACCTAGCCACTATGCTCACTCATTCTGAGATGCTTGAGCAATTGATGCAGCGCCGGACTGAAGATTGGGCGCAGTTGTATGATGAGGCCAATATTATTATTGCTGACTTTTTATTGAATGTCGCTTCTTTTGTACGCGAGATTAATGAAGATGACGACCCGATGCCTGTATTAGAACAAATGCAAGAAGCAGTTAGACAAAGTGAGCGTGCGATGCAGCACAATTTACTTAACCTCTATAAGTTTTATGATAACGCAGTCGCGGCAACCCCGCTTGAATTGCAAGCCTATCAGCAAGACCCATTTGATCCTGAACTCCTCAAGAGCTATGGTATCCGTACCACTTCTGGCGCAGCAGCGGGTGCGCTGTTAGGGTTGGGTATTGATGCAGCAGCGCTAGGTACGACATTGGGCTTGGGTGCAGCGATAGGTGGTATCGCAGGCGGGTTACTATCTAACACCAGTAGTATTGCCGATAGGATTACTGGGGTAAAACGCTTATATATCGATCCTGCTACGTTGACGCTATTAGCAACGCGAGCATTAGACTTACTTACTGCATTACGCCATCGTGGTCATGCTGCTACAGATGCCACTCAGTTATTATATAAAGGCGAAAACAGCAGTCTTGGAACGTCGCTAACTAACGACATTAACCATGAAGATGAAGACAATAATCCAATTACTGTATGGCCAACTCATAAATTACCAAGTGAGCTCAAAAAAGCGCGTGGTAAACCACAATGGTCGTCGCTTAGCAGCGGCAAGTCCGAACAAGCTCAGTTATTACGCACAGACATGGCATGGTCGCTGTCAGGTAAACTACAGTCGTATAAGCGTGAGTCATAAATTACCAGCGAACTATCTATGCACTTTATACACTTAACAACGCACTCAATGCATCAGTACCACGTACATCCGTCTGTTGCAGGTAAATCGGATACAGCGGGTACTTGGTAAAGCTTTGTTCGATATCCTGCAGTAGATGCTGCTGACGCTCAGCGCGGCGTCGCCAAAACTCATCCGACTGCGCAGTTGATATCAGCTGATTGATGACGATTGCTGTTGGCATGAGCTTACTATCCTCTAATTGCTCGATAGCGCGCTTGGTCTCAGCCAATGGTAAGACGTCAGCAGTCATCACCAACACAATCGCTGTTTGTGTACGGTCATGTAGTAGCAACCCTGCTTGGCGGAACAATTGCTTGCGCTTTTCTAATACGGAGACAGCTTGTTCCCAGCGATCTGATTTTTTTGCTGCAAAGGGATTGGCTACATCGTTCTTTTGAGCGCTGTTTTTCTGATTGTGACTATCCAAGTGTGTCGCCACCGAACGTAGTTTGGCCTGTCGTCGCTGCTGTGCAAGCAGCCCATCCGTCCACGCCCCCATCATTTCTGGTAATACCAATAATCGCAAAGTATGACCTGTCGGTGCGGTATCAAAGATGATGTGTTCATACCCAGCATCTGCCGCTTCGACTAAATGGTGACACATGGATTCGAGCATCGCGGCTTCTTGAGCGCCAGGTGCTGATTTAGATAATCGCAGATGCTCACGAATTTTGGGCATCATATCTGGGTTGGCATAAGCTTTAATTGTACGTTCGACTTGAGCAAAATGTTCATCGACAATCACGTCAGGATTTAACTCAATCGCATCTAGATAAGGTGATATTACCGTTGTCTCATTATTGAGTCGTACATTCAATACATCGCCCAAACTATGTGCTGGATCGGTTGAGACAATTAAGGTTTTTTGCTGCTGGCTTGCATAGTAGCTGGCTAGAGCTGCTGCCGTGGTGGTCTTCCCTACACCACCTTTGCCGCCGATAAATATAATAGGTTGTGTCTCTAACTGCTCTACCAATCCATGTAAAGGGTGTAATGCCATATCGTTATCTCGTATTTTGTCTCATTATCTAATAAATGCTTAGCTACTTTTTTATATAGTCAATCCACTACTGTTAGCAGCAACCAACATGGTCAAATGGACATCTATCCATTCCCATACGTGTATGCCATTCATGAAAGTTTTCTAAAAATAATGGTTGCAATTCTAATGTATAAAAGCTGGCGGGATTATCAATACCCAAGCTCTCGGCAAACATGAGCAACATAAAAAAATCTTCTTCATCACGTGCGGCCCGTGCCATCGTCTGACGATAAGGCGCATGATAAAATTCATTTAATCCACTCTTAAACCGTTGCCACCATGGTTGAGTGTTCTCTAATGGTTGAACGTTTACTATATTATTTGATGTGTTTTCATTTTCCATAATATGCTCGTATTTTACTTAATTCTTATGATCTATCATGCCTATATGATACAAAAAACGCCAGCAGTTGCTGCTAGCGTTTTTTATTAAACAGACACTCAATATGGTTTAACGTTTAAACCTCACCGTTTTTGCCTTTATGTAGTGACCACTCTTTACGTAGTACAGACAAACTCTCAAACGTCACCAAAATGGTCGCGATTAAGATAATTATATCCATAATAATAAGTAGCCAATTACCATCAGTAAAGAAGGTTTTGAGCTGAATCAATAGTGCAAAAACAGTCATAACTAACAAGAACGACAATGGTGCTAAGGTGTACCAAACTGGCTTACCCTTACGTAACAAGATAATGGTAACGATCATCAAGGTTAAGGCAGCCATTAACTGGTTGGTCGTACCAAATAGCGGCCAAATAATCATACCACCCGCGCCATCTATACCACCAGCACCGAACGCTAATAACAAACAGCTTCCGACAGCAAGTAACGTTGCAACGACACTCTTATTGAGTACAGGTAAATTATAAAATTCACCAAATTCTTGGAAGATATAACGTTGTAAACGTACGCCAGTATCCATCGTCGTACCAGCAAACAATGCAGCCATTACCGTGAGCATCGTCTGTGATAGCACCATGTCGATACCAACGCCAGCATTCAAGATGGTTGCACCGCCATCGATGAACGCACCGATAGAGCCATCACCAAATTTTTGATAGACCGCTTGCCAGTCACCAAGAGTCGCAAAACCTGCGGTTGCTGCAAGGATTGCCCCAAGTGCTAGCATACCCTCGCCCAATGCACCGAAGTAACCAACGAAACGAACGTCTTCTTCTTTATCAATCTGCTTAGAAGTGGTCCCTGTTGCGACCAAACCATGGAAACCTGATATGGCACCACAAGCAATTGTCACAAACAACAATGGTAGAAGTGACGGTGTATCCGATGGTAATGCAGTGTTAACCGCTGGCGCGACAATATTAGGCGTGCCAATAAAAATAGCGGCATATAGTAGAATCAAACCGACAAATAACTGTAAGCCATTAATATAATCGCGAGGTTGAAGTAGCATCCATACAGGCAACAACGACGCAATCGCCGCATAGGCGAACAAGATCAAGATCCATACCGCGTTATCAGGCAAACCCATAACGGTCTCAGGTAACACAATCGGGAACATAGGGCCGAGATAGATAAGCCCGTACAAGGCAGTTACCCCGATAATGGACACCCAGACCAAATTCATGTTGTAGCGATAGATACACTGCCCGATGATAAAGGCAACCACTAAGGCACCCCAAACTGGCAATACCGCAGATGGCGTCTTGATCATCATATTGGCGATAGCTACGCCAAATACAGCATTGACCATCAGTAGTAATAAGAAGATAACAACCATCATCAAGCTGCGAACACGTGTGCCCATGACAGTACCAGCAATAGAGCCAATCGACTGACCTCTATTACGCATACTTGCCCAAATAGCAGACATATCATGTACGCCAGCCATAAAGATAGTACCTACCACTACCCAAATAATGGCAGGCACCCAGCCCCAAATGACTGCAATGGCAGGACCGATAATTGGTGCAGCCCCTGCCACTGACGTAAAGTGATGTCCCCACAATACATACTTATTGGTGGGAACATAATCGATCCCATCTTTCATCGTATGTGCGGGTGTAGGACGGCTGTTGTCCAATGCTAAAATTTTGGTGGCGATAAATTTTGAATAAAATACGTAGCCGCAGAGCATAGCGGCAACGGCGAATAGTAGTACGATAGCACTATTCATCTCATCTCTCCCTAGACAAGTAGTCAATAGCCTTATAAGTTCAAGCTTTTTGAATTAAAATATGAAAAATATGCTAAATTAGTGTGCGATGAGTGACTCAGCTCATCTATCGTTTAGGTAAATTCTAGCAATTTGCAAAATTATTACCAATCAACAAAGTCATTTATCTTATAACTAGGGCATGTCACTAATCAGCACTTGGTGTGATGAGCCTGAGACTAAAACTTTGTTTGAATAATAACCGATTTGGTGATAAATGTAACGCAAGTAAGACATAAAAAACAACAAATAAAGGAAGTGCAATGGCACATTATTTTGGATTCGTACCCTCAGATAAACTAAAAGCTTTAATCAGTGAGGCCGAACAAGTCGTTGCTTCAAATGAGAATGTAGAGTACTACCCTTATCGCGATGCTCTTACGCATCAGACAGCGCGCGATCTTACTGATAATTTATTGGTTGGTTTGGTAGAGATTATTCCTAACCCTGAGCGCCAAGCCTCTATGCGTAAAATTGTTGGAACGATTGAACGTGCGACAGATACTTTGCTCAATATCTTACTAGGTAAAGAAAACAACAAAGACGTATTACCAAGTTTTCATTTTCTAAGAGATCATGCAACCTTTATTGATAATGAAGGCATTAAACGTGTTGGCTTTAAACTATCAGAAAAAGACGCCAATACTATCACTGAAGGTTTTGCTGCTATCACGCCTGAGCATGTAGATAGAGCCAAATTTAAAACAGCACTCGAAACCATGAACGAAGAAACATTGACCCACTTCATCAGTCGTTATGCTGAGACATTAAAGCTAGGCATGATCAAGCGTAAGTCAGTTCCAGTTGCCAAATCGGCAATTGATAAAGGCATGAGTATGGCACTTAATAAGCTATTACCTGACCTACCAAATGACTCATTGAATAGATTGGCCAATTATTACCGTCCATTTATTATAGAAAAGCCAGAATAACCCTAAAAGTTGGATTAATTTTGTCCCAAAAGTCATATGACGTTGGGCAAATTCACTAAAATTTGCTAAAATAAGCGGCACTTTTTACTAAAGGCGCACCCGATGACCCAAATCAGTAACCAAGAAATTGAAAAAACCTTACGCAACTCAGAGTGCCTTATTAGCAGTATCGAAGTAGCTGCTGCTTATGAGCGTTTAGCCGCTCAGCTCAATCTACATTATGCTGGTCTAAACCCAATTGTTATGGTCGTGATGAACGGCGGATTGATCCCAGCTGGTCAACTACTGACACATCTTACGTTCTACCATCGCATGCATTATATTCATGCGACTCGTTATCGTGATAACGAAGGTACTAATGAGCTTGATTGGAAATTCAAGCCTGATGTTAGTATCGAAGGTGAGCACGTATTGTTAATTGACGACATCTTTGACGAAGGTATTACCCTAAAAGCAGTTGTTGAAGAATTAAGCAAAGAAAAGCCTCTATCACTTGAGTCTTGTGTCTTGCTTAACAAGCAACATGATCGCAAAGTTGCAGATTTCGACGTAGATTTTGTGGGTATTGATGTTGCAGATCGTTATGTTTACGGTTGTGGTATGGATTTCCATGGTTACTTGCGTCACCTGCCAGGTATCTATGCAATCAAAGAAGACAAAGTTTAATTCTAGATTTAATTACTTAAAATAATTAAGTCCTAAAAAAGCATCCAAATTGGATGCTTTTTTATTGCGCTGACTTATTGCGCCGACAACAACTTGAATGAATCGTTAAAACTGTAATGCCAAACCAGTATGGCGCTCAGTCGGTGTTTGAACCGCTTTTTCTAAAGCGTGCTTGGTACTATATATCGTTACCTGCTTCTTAGCACGAGTCACTGCTGTATAGAGAAGCTCTTTGCTCAGTAACCGTGCATGGCTGTTATCAAAAGTAATAGCAACATGATCAAATTCGGATCCTTGTGACTTATGAATGGTCATTGCATACGCGGTGGCTATCACCTCTTCATTGAGCAAGTTAACAGCTATCCCTTGTGTCTTATTTTCAAAGAATACCTCTAATTGGCTCCTTTCATCTGATGTTTGTAAGCAGAAACCAATATCCCCATTAAATAGACCAAGCTCATAGTTATTTTGTAGCACCATAACAGGACGTCCATGGAACCATGTGTTTTGACCCAATGGTAACTTTAGCTCAGCAAGATGCCACTGAGTAAGGTAGTTATTGATATAGTGGTCGCCCCACTCACCATTGTGACCAGCAGTTAGGATTCTAAATTGATTAAATACCTCCATTAACGAAGAGGTAGTATTTTTAACGGATTCTGGCAGGGATTTTTCTATTGGATTTTTTATTAAATTTTTAATTTTAATTACGTATGATTGGTAATTACTGGAGATTCTTGAAATAATTTTTTCTTTGCTTAGGCTATTTTCTATCTTGTTATTTGATATGGATTCTGCTTGTAACATGTTAACATATTGAAAACTTAAGGCAGGGTCTTGCCTTAATAATTGCCAAATAGCTTGAAGATTTGTCTCTGCTTTATTGATTTGAGTGGCCAGTTTACCGATACCTGACTCGGCGCTAAATCGGCGGCTCTCGGTTAGTTCTGCATGTATGGGTTGCAGTAGCGGAATGCGACAGAGATCCGCCAATACTGCCCCTGCATCGACTGCTGCCAACTGGTTCGCATCTCCTAATAGTATTAGCCTAGCACCTGGCTTTACCGCGCTCACAAGATAATTAGCTAACTCAACTCCGAGCATAGATGCTTCATCGATGATGATAATATCTTCGCCGAGTGGGTTGTTGGCATCGTAGCGCGGTCTACCCGTTCGGCCAATACCTAACAAACGATGAATGGTTTTTGCTTCTTGCAACTGTAGCTTGACATCCGCCGCATCTAAAGCAGCCTGTAAGGACTCTTGCATACGTTGGGCAGCCTTACCTGTTGGTGCTGCTAATGCTAGACTAGCACTGTCTGTGCTAAATCTAATATGTTCAGACTCATCTCCCCTACTCTCTGTCGCTTGCTGCAATGCAATGACTAACTGAGCCACAGTATAGGTTTTACCTGTCCCTGGGCCACCAGTAATGATACTAAATGCATTATTGTTCGCCACATTGATAGCGGCTATCTGTTGGTCATTTAAGTTCTCAGGCATGGTAATGTCTAAAGGCACTATCTGCTGATTCAAAATATGATTGATATGCTGCGCTAAGTTAAATTCTGCTTGCCAAGTGCGGTGCAGCCAAAATGTGATTTTCGAACTTTGGGTCTCTTTATTCTCAGCTATGTTATAAATAATTGGTTGATTATCCTTGCTTAGGCTATTTTGGTTGTTGTTATAATTAGTATTCGCCTCAACGTTAGCAAATAAAGCATGCTTATGGATTGAATGAACGAAAGTATTTAAGTCGCTATTTTTCAAGCGATGATATAACGTAGTTATCGCATCAAAACGTTTGATCAACGTCTCTTTTTCATGGTTACTCAGTGCTAGCTGCGCCCACAGGTAATCTCGCTGACCAAACAAAGTATCTAGTAATACAAATAGCGATGTCTCTGTTGTAGTGTCATCGTCTAGTTGCATGTTTGATTGCGTGTCTATTTGCGTTTTTATCTGAGTATCAATCAGCGCAAAAATTGGTGTTGCAAGTATCCCCAATAATTGCTGCTGCCATGCATATAACGTGACTATTTCCCCATTAATTTCCCCTTGTAGCGGCGTTTCATGATCGGCTGCATCAATGGTTAATACAGTATGCCCTTCTTCCAAATGAGCCGCTAAAATAACAAATAGAGCCGTAAATAAATCATTATCTCCTAACTTACCGATTCTTCTATTTTCATCGTTTGTCTTTGCATCTTTCGCGTCATATGCTACATGTGTTTGCTGACGGCGCAGCAAAATATAATCGCTGATGTTACTGGCCCAGCTCTCTTGTAAGCTAATGGCTGACTTGCTCTTATTGTTATTATTACTCATCGTATATTTATCTCTTATTAATCTTATTAACTGCTATAACAATTTTTATCTATCTAGTTGATATATAAGGTTTATTAATCCGGCAGGCCAAATAGTGCGTCTAAACCTTTAATAAAGTCGATAGGAATATCCCAAGTAACCAGCCCATAACAACTTTTATCACTCAAGCTATCGTGGTTAGACTGAACCCTATCTTGCGATGTAGGCATAGTAGCTGCCTGAGCATTCGGGTCATACACACCGCGTAAAAATACGTACTCTACAGCGCCTAAATATTTATCTTCATTACCCGTATAATCACTGATCCTCATAGCAAGGAACCGATGCAATGCTACTTGATAGATTGCTGCTTGTAGCCAGTACCCTGCCTTGGACATTGCTTTTTTGAGCGTATCTTCATTGTAATCGCTTAGGCTATTTCCTAGAAAGTTGCTCTTATAGTCAACCACATAGTACTTGCCAGCATGCTCATACACCAAGTCAATCTCACCACGCAAATAACGATACAGATGCGCTTTATTTTGTGGCACTAGAGTGACGTGTTTATCTGTCTCATCAGGTAAATACTGTTGAAAAAGCTTACTAATATCCTGTGCTTTAAAATTCTCTGACAATCCCATGTTGAACTCTAACTCGGCAAATCGCTTACCTTTATCAAGAGCAATCAAGGGTTGATTGGAAGCCAACAGTGGCGCATTCAACACTTCTTCAATCCAATTAACTAATGCCTCATGCTTGGTTGTATCTATTGACTCAAGATCAAACCCATCACTATTTCTTTGTTTTTTGCCTTGTGATCTGCGGCTCTGCTGTTCCGCACTGCTATATATCAGCGGCAACTGATAGCTACTAATCGCTCTATCAATAACCTGAGGCCACTGGGCTTTATTGGTGAAATCTATTTGTTCAAATATCTCATGTAAAAACGTACCGGCATTGGCACCTTTTACAAAGGTAAAGCGGATATCATCTTCTGACTTGAGGCTTAGTTCACTGTCTTGTTTGCTAGACTCGTCGTTATTAAGTAAAGAGATGTCTGAAACAGAAGACTCTGTCATATCGATGTCTATCGCATCATCAATACGCTCATCCACTATCGCCATTGCTTGTGTAGATTCATCTAGCTGACGCGCCAGAGCGGTAAAACTGGTCTTGGCCCAGCCATAAAAATAATTAGTTTTCATAACCTCGGCAAAGGGCGCGTATTCAATAGCCTCTGTCGTAGGCTTATGAGCATTTGACTTGGTAGCAGTCATCTGAACATTATCATTTATACCTGCTGAGTTAGCATCATTGCTTGCGTAATTATTGTCATAAAACTCATTAACTTTATGACCTCTGAGCATGCCTACGATGCCTTTGAGCCTATCTGGTAGCTCGAACTTTGCTTCTGGCGATTCAAACCAATAAAACACTGGCTTTAGCTCAAACCCTGTCTTGTTACTCGGATCTCGCAGCACCACATAAAGCTGCTCACTGGCTCGAGTAAATGCCACATAGCCAAGCCGTCTTATCTCATCAAAACCTTCTTGTGTTTCGATATCGGTGTAGTAACCCTCATCCGTGGTAGAGCCTTGCAATGGTGAGAAGCGGCGCTGATTACCCGATTGATTATCTGTCGACTGCTGTACTTCTATCGACTGCCGCACTAGCGCTGAGGGCGCTTGTTGCGCGTTATATAGATACAGCCCATAGTCTTCCTTATTGCCAGACTTCCTACTGGCATCACCCATTCCCAATACATAGACAATAGGGAACTCAAGCCCTTTTGACTTATGAATGGTCATCAGTTGCACGCCAGACTCTGTCGGTAGCGGATATTGCTTAGCCCAATCACTGTTGGGTGCTGTATCTATCTGCTGTCTGAACCACGCCAACAACTCATACTCACCCATTCCTAAGCCATACTGCGCCAAGATGTCCATTACATGACGCAAGTCCATGATATGACGGTCACCTTCTGGATGAGCAGCTAGGGCCTGCCAAACGCCTTGCGGCTGCACAGGGCTTTTATCTAATAAATAATGTAGCGCTGATAAGATGCCAAAGTGCTGCCAACGCTGTGCCCCTTCTTTTAGATAGGTAATAAAGTCTTGATAGCTTTTCTTAGTATCAGCAGCTTCATTCGCTGAGAATTCTTTCGAATTAGACTTATTTGAACGGGCGCTTGGTGTACTGCTACCCTCGGTAATACCTGACTCATGATCCGTCATCATGGCTTTGATGTTTTTGATACTCAGTCCATATAGGTGACTGGTCAACACCCGATTAATCATGTCATGACGATACGGGTATAGCATGGCACTTAGTAGCGCCGCCACATCTTCTGCCATAATAGTCTCAAAGATGCTAACATCACTGGTAGTCAAGGTCGGCACATTAAGTTTTACCAGCTCATCTTCGACCCTTTTCAGATCTTTTTTAGCACGTGCCAGCACCCCAATATCACTGGGCTGAATCGGCTTACCTTTAAGTGTCTGACCACTACTGAGTAAAGTGGCTATATGGCGAGCTGTTATTTCATGCTCATCGTAATCAAACTCTTTGTCCTTGTCATAAGGCAGGTGCAATAAGCTCACGGGCTGATCAGAAAGCACCTCTGTCACCAGTACATCATCCAGACTATTTGACGCATTAAACCAAGACAGCTCATATTCCGGCTTTGCTGCTTTGATATGTTGATAATGAATACCAGTACCTAGCTGCGACAGTTTGTTCTCAGCAGTTGTTGCATCAGCCATACCAAACCAATAGTTCAATGCGTTAATCATACCGGCATTCGAACGGCGGTTGATATCTAGTGTCCAAAGGGCGCTTTTATCAAACTGGGCTTTCATGTAGTTATAGTTGGCTACATCGCCACCACGAAACCCATAAATAGCCTGTTTGGGATCACCAACCAATAGCAGAAACTCATGACTGGCTTTCTTAGTAGTTGCCTGTTTATCACTGTCCGACTGTTTACGTTTACTCTTTGGCAAATAAATACTTTCAATCATAGTGGCTTGCTCGCCATTGATATCTTGCGACTCGTCAATCAATGCCACAGGATAGTGATGACGAATATAACGCGCCAGCTTGTCTCCTTGCCGACCAGTTAATGCTTGGTTTAAGCGTACCATCTGCAAACTAAAGGTCGTTTCGCCACGCTCTTCTAAAATAACTGGCAGCCTACTACGTACAGCTAACACAATATGACGGTTAAGATTGGCTAATACCAACAAAATATGCTGATTCACACTATCAAGCATGTCTAAGAGAGCCATTAACTTACTAATGGTCTCTAGCTCAAAAAGTGTCTGATGCTCTTTTTCTTTATTCTTATTAAAGTTCTTAATTTTGCCATCTTCATCGGGATATCTAGAATCTTGCAATGATGTCAAAATCTTGTTTTCGCTCTCATTCAAATAGCTATTAAATGTCAGCTGATATTCCGATATCTTTTGATGCACCTCGATAATGGCATCAAACTGTTTGGTTAAATTAGAACCACCACGGAATCCTTGAGACTTTCTATAATCAGGATTTAAATAAGGCTGGATATCAGCTAAATCTAACTGAGAGAACTCATTGATTAGCTTTTCGTATGCATCAAAGTCAAAGCTTTTATCAAGTCTTATTTCATCAATCGGCGCAGAGATAAAATTAAGCGAGCGCGTTACATATTTCTTATGATCGCCCACTGCAGACAGTTTGCCTTGCTGATCCATTAGCGCGTAAAGTTTAGGCTGCTCATAGTATAATCGGCTCTGAAACTGACGCAGCTCATCATGAACAATGCTATCGGTAACTTGTTCAATACTGCTGTCTTCAATAATCCCCATGCCCTGCTGGTGACCAGTCTCGCTACTGTACTCCGTCAACCATTTTTGCGCCAAACTATCGAGCGTACCTACAAACAGCTTATCCAATGTAGTGAGTACCAGTGCGGTACGTCTGATAGCTTCAGCCATTGGGTAACTGTACACGTGATCTAGCAAATAACCGACAAGATGCAAGTTAATAGGATCTTGCATGATGCCATCTAAGCGCACATATTTGGCCAGATTAACCAGCCAATCTTCACGATCTTTCTTTGCTTGTTTACGTTGCTCAGTCACCGCTTGCTTATCAGCAGCAAGGTCTTGATTTAAGTCGTTAATGCCTGTCTCAATGTTTGCGTCTGAATTACTGTCTGCTTGTGCGTCTTTATTACCCTCAGGCATAACTTGCAGTATGTTGGGATAGAGACTCTCTTTATTGCTAATATCAGCACTTAGGCTATTAATCCATTGTAATAACTGATAGAAATCTACCAAACGATCGTGGATACGCTGACGCATTTCGGCAGCGGCAGCTCGTGTAAAAGTCGTGGCAATGATTTGCTCTGGTGCACGTCGCGCTTCGATCAGTAGGCGCAGCACGATACCGGTCAACGTCCAAGTTTTGCCCGTGCCCGCTGAGGCTTCAATCAGGTGTTTACCCGTTAGATCAACCTCAACTGCCGGTATGACATCATTTTTACGCTCAGGCACAGCAGATAAAGTCAGTTCATCTGAATATTCATCAAATAAATTCGGTTGTGTAGACAAGTCAATGGTACTGGTTGGATCGCTAAGGTCTGTCATATGGGCGCATACTTTTAATTATTATTTATCAAAACAAAATAGCAAAAACTAATTAGAGGCTGTTCTAGATAACGGGCTAACCATCTAAGTTAGTTAACGCATTAAACATCGGCGCGTATAATGGCTGGGCTAATGTAGTCAACGCTGCCGATAGCGCTTTGAATGCATCTTGGTCACGTAGCACGTACTGCCAAATAGCATGCTGCGAGCAAGTATCGTATACCGTATCTGAGTTGTAGTTGGGTCTTAACCAGTCTGAGAAGTCGGCTCGTTTTGGCCAGTAGCGGTTGCTGTCACCTTCTTCAGCGGTTAGATACTTATCAAGGTAATTGAGTGCATATTCTGGTAATAACGTAATGGGCACTTGACCCGTTAATTTGCCAAAAACAGCCCATTTTATCAACTCAATGACTGCGTCTTCATACATAATCGGACTTAACTTAAATGCGATTACATCTTTATAGTTACCAACTTGTGAGCTGGCCTTATTAAAGCGCCAAATACTCACGCCATCATTTAATACCACTTGCTCGGCAGTGGTACGTCTGGCCACTTGCCAATACAAATGTGACAACCAAAACTTGAGTAAATGCCTAGGATTGGCAGAATTGGGCAATATGTTTAACCACTGCTTGGGTGATTGCTTAGCATAAGGCACGCCCGCCTGAATAATTGATATGGGGGCTAATATTGGTACTGAGCCTTTGATCTTAATGATTTTCGGCAACAGCTTAAGCAGTGTTTCTATACCCTCTATATCTGTCTGGTCTTTTGAATTATTATCAGTGTTATTCAGTATATTTTTTAGCTCTATCTGAACAGGATATTCGGCGGTTGGGGTCAGTAGCTGTAATACACTGCTGATATCTGCCGTACTCTCGTTGAGAATACTGCTTTCGTCAAAACCATTAGCCATTAACTGCTCTTTAAACTCTAAACATTGCTGTTGTAGCTTCTTTTGTTGTTTGGGTAGCGTGGTTTGGCGAGCGACACCAGCGGGCATAATTTTTTGATACATCAGAATTGGAGTGGTGGTTTCAGCCGCTGCATTACTATCATTTTTCTTATTCTCATCAGTAACCAACTGTTTAATCAAATGATCTTTGATTTGATAGGTAGTTAAACTGTCTAAGAATAGCGGCTCTTGCTGCGACAATGCTTCTTCACCTTGTACCACATGCACCTTTTGAGACCGTAAGAATGCTTTGGCAGGATGGCGCACTTGGTAAGCCAATGCCCCTTCAATATCTATCTCTCCGATGTTAAATATGCTATCAGATAGCACCTCTGTCATGTTATTGCCATTGCTAGTATCGACAACCGTATCTAGCGCCAACAGTTCAACCAATGCAGACAAGGTTTGATTGTCTACTTGCCCTAGCTGGCCTAAGCCTTGACCCAACACCTGAGCGATTGACTCATACTGCGCCTTCGTAGGTAAGCCCACCAACTCTTTATGCTCACTAGATACTCGACCTTTTAATGTGTCAAACACCGCTTGCCAAAGCGGCGCAGGCGGAAACTGCTTTTTCTGAGCCAGTTTGGTTTTGCGCATGGCTATATTTAATAAAGTATCCAACTCATCAATCATATCGACAGGGCTAGAATCCTGAGCATTGATATTAATGTTGGGATTAACGTTGGCATTAGCATTGTTATCAATATCAGGAGACGCTTGCTCAAAAACATCAATGCCTTCGATTGCCGTTTCAAACAGACTCTCATGAAAAGGTAGTGCAGGATGTTCAGTCACCAACCACTGTTTAATCAATTTAGGCAAATAGCGCTTGAGACTCTCGGTGGTGGGATCAATATTCTCGGGTAATGTCTCAAGCGAGTTCACCTGCCATTGCACCTCGCCTTGCAAAAACTGCAATAGCTCGCTCACTGGGTTGGCTGGCAAATGCTCATGGGTGTCCGTCAAGCTTTGGCCGTTGTAGAACATCCAGCAAGCACTGCGCGCACACAGTAGCGCATCTAAAAATGCGCCGTTGTCATCATCTTCACTGACTCTGTCACCGCGGCGTGCATTGGTCGCTTTCATCAAATCATAGCGGTTATCTCGGTCACGCCCAGGAAACTCAGAGAGATCCATATTGAGCATCACCACCAGCTCAAACGGCACGTTTCTTAGTGCACCGAATCGACCAAAGGTAATCACCCCCGTCGGCTCCGCACTGACTTGCTGACTTTCAAGCTCGTTTTCGATACTGTCTAGCATAAAGCTCAGCTTGAGCGGCAATTGCTCCACACCTGCCAGCCTTTGCTCCACTTCTCTGTTGTCGACATCACCACTAGCGTACTGCCTATAGTGACGATTGGCTCGCAGACTTGATTTAAAGCCATTCATCGCGTTGTAAATGGCGCGCATGGTACGTGTTTGATCCACATCGCCAAAGTAGCGATGGATAACTTGTGTCTCAATCTGATCGAGCCAATCTTCCGCTTTCATTTTTTGTGTATGATCATCACGTCGTGCAACCAAGCCAGTATAAATACGGCAAAGCGCTTCAACAATCAGCGCATCATTTAGGCTCACTTGTGGTAACGGCAAGGTCATTTCTGGTAACGCAGTGCTTGGCCATTCATCGCCATTTAGATCATATAAGCAGTCGCTCAACTCAGCCTCTGGCATGACCAGACCTAAAGTTAATCTGTCTAATGCCTGTGCAAAGCTAAAGCGATAGTCGTAATCATTGCTGTCTAAAGTTTGCTTAAGATGCAGCTCGTCAAAACCGCGAATAAAGCCCGCCTCTACCAATAAATCACAGCCACGGCTCATTTGCTCATGAGTCAGTCCAAAGCTTTCAAACAATGGCGGTAACATGAGCCAGTCTAAGACTTCAGCTGCTTCAAAACGAGCGCTATGACTACCCAATAGTTTGTAAAAACCGATAATGGCTTCCCATAACTGGCGAATGTCGGCATCAACAACACCAGTCACTTTAGCAGGCAAAGTCAAGCCGTCTTGACCCTTACCATTGACGAAGATAGAGCCAATCAATGCATGATGACGTTCAACATCAGGTAGCAGCACAACAATGTCGGAGATATGGCGTTTCTTTTCACCTAGTTTGATAGGTTCATTCAGCCAACGACCAATCATAATACGCAGCACTTCAAGCTGACGCTGCAAACTATGACACGAATGAATGCTTAGGCTATTATCTTGGGAAGAGATTGCCCAAAAACGGTCTTTCTCAAAACGCTTGTTCTCTAACGCTTCATCTTCATACCAAGCCGTTTCTGGCTTATCTTCATCAAAGCTCGGCTCTAGTTGCTTGCTTACTGCTTGTGAGACTGTAGCAGCCGTTGCTTGCTGAGTAGATTGCTCATCAAGCATCAATACGTCATTTTGCAAACGTTTTAATAAGCTTAGGTTACCTTGCGTATCTTGAGTACTGACAGCGTCATCAGCAGCATCTATGCTTTCATAATCGTAATGACCGAGCACATTATCTACACCCTTATCAAAGTTATCTTGCCATTCGACTAGCGCATCGTCGTATTGCTCATTACCTGATAAATTGGCAAGCATCGCAAACGCATCGCGCGACTGCTTACCGAGACGCGATAGCAAACTGTGACCGTAATCACGCAAAAACACACTCTCAGGGTTGATAATCTGCTGGCGTTGTAACCATGATTTATCAACGATATCTGCCCAAAACAGCTTTGATGGATTGTAATGCAATAGCGTGATATTCATGTATTGCGACAGACTCTGTAGAAAGTCTAACTCGGTCTGTGGCAGTTGCTGGATGGTAAATATACGTAATACTTTGGGTAACTGATCGCGCTCATTCGCCTTGTTGCCTTTTAAAGCTGACCAAAACGCACGCTCCAGTGCCACACGGTGTAGATGAACATCGGCAAACAAATGCGACCACAAGAATCGTTGGGCAACTTCCAACTCAACATAATGCTCGACCAACCACTCAGGCGTGCCGCGCGCATACTTATCAAAGCGTAGGGATAAGGCGTCTTTATCTGCTATCAACTCACTTACGCTCAACGGCTTGTTTTGCGACCATAATGCCAACCAATCCTCACGGTGAGTCAAATAGCGGTTAAACACCCTAGCCAAATCGCTTGCCAGCTGCCAAATACGGGCATCTTGTTGTGCCTTATCCTGTTGTAAACTGTCTTGTTGAGCAGTTGCCTGTGGGTCATCAATCAAAGACGCTAGCAACGGATGAACTGGATGCTTTTCATCTGCAACAATCGACTCCTGATAGTAAGTCAAATAACCAAACAATCGCCACTGCATTACTGTCGGTGATAACACCGCCACTTCCGGCACGTTTAGAGTTGTCGCTTCAGGGTTTTGCGCCAGTAAGTATGCATTATGGCGGGTCAATACATCTTGCATCAGTGTCCATTGATACTGACCCCAAAATTTAGTACGCACCAAGGTACTAATACCAGCACGGCTAGCAATAGTTTTA
>Ga0207906_1000280_pt1 | contig 25089 bp, 20 predicted proteins | sample LinPmetageLP37_FD_184050 | JGI IMG/M metagenome (GOLD analysis project Ga0207906, IMG submission 184050) | Marine viral communities from the Pacific Ocean - LP-37 (SPAdes) | ecosystem: Environmental > Aquatic > Marine > Oceanic | place: Pacific Ocean | collected 2010-06-16 | reverse complement strand
CGAAAGACACTCGAACATCGGCGCTTGCAACACCGCAAGCTCGCCGCCTAAACATCAAACCCAGACGAGGCCCGCACTCCGCAATCCTACGCCGCGAGTTGTGCCAAATGTTTTGACGACGGACAGTTCGAGGGGGTTGATCCAACTGGTATCAATCGACCGATTCAGCGCGGCCACAACATGGACCAAGTTGCTGATAATCTGGCTATTGCTGAAGGCTTCTTGGCCAATAATCATGACAATGCGGCAGCCGTGCACACCAGAATGGCATTTGAGCAGGCGTTGAAGAAGTTTTGTGAGAAACGCGGAGTCCCAGTTGCGTTCAAGGCGAACCCGAAAGAGCTGAAAACCGAGGACTTGCTCAACGCCATTGATGCGTGGCTGGTGGAACCAAAGAACTTGGCGAAGCGTGCTGCCAAGAAGTTAGCACTCGATCCGCTGCTACAAAACGCGAGAGCGAGCCAGCGAGTTATCCTTAATCCATATTCACACTCGACACCTGTCACTTTGGCGAAAGGTGAAGTGCAGTCAGCAATCAATGCCGTGCGAGCTTTGAGTGACGAGTTTAGGAAGAAGTAAGGCGTGACCCCAGACAAAAAATCGATCTCCGAGCTTTTCGACAAGCGCGAGCAGTATCTAATCCCCCTCTTCCAGCGAGGTTACGTCTGGACGCTGGACAAGCAGATTGCTCTCCTCTGGGAAGACATCATCGAGCAAACTGAGGCGCTCGCCGATTATCGAGCAAATGCGCAGAAGGTCGGCTCCGATCAACTTCGAAAGCTGCGAAAGCATTTTCTCGGAGCGATCGTTCTGGGGCCGCTCGTGGAAGGAGATGGCCAGAGGGTCAGCACACGCGAAGTAATTGATGGCCAGCAGCGCATCACCACACTGCAAATACTAATGCTGGCTCTTCGAGATGTATGCCAATCGCTCGGTGATGACGGGTTGGAGGATGATCTCAAGAATTTGACCTTCAACAAAGGCAGCTATCTCAACAAAGCCGATACGCAAAAGGTCATGCCCACGAACGCTGGGCGGTTGGTCATGGAGTCTTTGGTCGGGTTGGGAGGCCTTGATGCCGTTAGCGACCGATACCCCGCTTGGCGCAACTTGGTCGACGCTGAAAAAAAGTGGGAGTGGTGCGATCGACCCTTGATGGTTCAGGCCTACCTCTACTTTCACGCAATGCTGCTCTGTCACCTGCGCGGACTGCGTTTCGACGCGCCTGCAACAAGCGACGAGAGCGACAATGGTCGCACGATCTCTGAAGAGGTGATCCGGCAGGTCAGGCGCTCAAACGAATTCAAACTCCCTAACGACGATGCACCGCAGGATGCAGCGTTGGCGCGCCTGCTGCTCGACTCCTTCGAAAGTTGCTTCCAGATTATGCAGCTTCGACTAGAGGATGAGGACGACCCGCAGATCATCTTTGAGACGCTCAACGCCCGAGGTGAACCGCTCACTCCCAGCGATCTGATCCGAAACTTTGTCTTCTTACGGGCCATTCGCGCGGGCGAGAATGTCGATGGGCTCTATGATCAGCATTGGCGGCAATTTGACGAGAAGGCCGATGTCGCCGCGAAGGCGAAAGGGACGCCTTTCTGGCGAAAGGAAGAGCGCCAAGGCCGACTTAAGTCAGCGCGGATTGATCTCTTGATGTATCACTACACAACATTGAGGCGCGTCCAGAATTTGAAGGTCGCGCACGTGTTCGAAGAATTCAAAGACTGGTGGGATACGGAAGAGCGGAAGACGGGGACCGAGCTTGGCAAGATCAAGGCGCTTTCCAGCCATTTCGAAACGATTGTAGCGCCAGGACAGAAGGGCAAGTTTGAGCGCTTTTGCCGAAGGCTGATGCTCCTCGATACGTCTACTGCAACTCCCCTGCTGCTGTATTTCCTAGAACATCATCAGCCTAACTCCGAGACGTTCGAGCAGGTCATTCTGGATCTAGATTCCTATTTGGTACGGCGCTTCGTATGCGGCCTCACAACAAAGTCATACAACAAGACGTTCATGCACTTGCTCGAAGGGGCTGTAGATCATGGCAAACCTTGTGCCGACCATTTGCGAGGGATGCTGTTGCAACTGAAGGGCGACAGCCAGCTATGGCCTGATGATCAACTTTTCTCGGAAAAATGGGAGGTCAATCGGCTGTACCAAGGGAGCAGCACCCGCAAGGTCAGAGCTGTTCTCGAAGGCTTGGAGATGGGTTTGCGTTCCTACAAGCAGGAGTACTTGCCTGAACTCGACTTGCTTTCTGTGGAGCATGTCATGCCGCAGAAATGGAAGATTGAAGACTATCCGCTTCCGATGGATGACGTGGAAACCCGATCAAGGCGATTGCAGCTGATCCACAGCATCGGAAATCTAACCCTTGTGACTCCAGGCTACAATTCGAACCTTTCGAACCGGTCGTTCGGAGAGAAGAGGCCTGAGATTGCCGCCAACAGTTCCTTGCAGCTCAACGCGTACTTTCAGAAGTTTCGGGATGCTGATGCTTGGAATGAAACCGCGATAAGGGGAAGGGCACTCGACCTTCTCCCAACGGCATTGAAGGTATGGCCGAAACCGCCTTTTGCTGCGTTGGCAGAGAAGACAGCGCTCGGGTGACTGTTGCTTGACGACTTGATTTTATAATTGATTTTGCGACTGCAAATAGTCCGCAGCCTTGGCCGCTGCGCTTGCGGCGGTGAAGATTGCGCGGTTGTCGGCCTTCAGCACCTTGAGCCAGCTCGATAGGTAGCTGGCGTGATCCGGGCGCGGGCTGGCGGAAAGACCAAGGTCGCCGCAGAGAAAGGCTGAACCAAGCTCGGCCACCAGTTCTTCCATGGCATAGGCATCGTCACCGAACCGCTTGCCGAACGTCCGGGCAAGACGGTGGTCAGCGCCAGACCAATGGATCAGCTCGTGCAACAAGGTGGCGTACCAGTTCTGCGCCGCGCTGCCGCTGGCGGTAGCGAAGAATCGCTCGCGGTCTGGCATGGTGATCGTGTCGATAGAAGGGGTGTAGTGGGCGCTGTCGCCATGGATGCGCACGCTGGCACCTGTGCCCGCAACGAAGCTGTCCGCCTGCGGCATAGGGTCGAAGTCTTCGCCGTCCGGCACTTCGGGCAGGGCGTAGCCCTCGACCTGGCTGGCGTTAAACACGTGCGAGGCCTGCGCGAAGATGCGGGTCGAGCTGTCTCTTTCCTCGGCTTGATCGTCATCGCGCTTGTCGAGTACCTTGTAGAACACGATGGGCGAAGCCTTCTCGCCCTTGCGGACCTGAGCGCCAAGTGACTGCCACTGGCGATAAGTCGCCCAGAAGCCATGTCCGAAGTCCTGCGCTTCGGCACTGGCCCAGAGGGCGAGGACGTTGACGCCGCGATAGGCTTTCCCAGTCGCTGCATTCACGGGGCGCGAAAGCGGTGCCGTGCTGCGATGCCAGGGGAGCGAGAAAGTATCCGTGCCGCGTTCAAGAGCGGCGATGATCTGGTTGGTGATCGTATCGTAGATGCTGGCGGTCTTGGTGCTGGCCATGATGTAAGTCCTTCGTCCATTCGTTGGGAACGCGGGTGAAGGGACGGGCCGGATTGGCCGGGCGAGTCAGCGGTTACGCGGAACAGGCAACACGGGAGGGCGTGAGCCCGAATGGAGCGGGCAGGCTGTTGATCCGCCCGGCATGGCCTGTTGAAGAGGAGCAGTTCATTCCAACGGCAGGACGAAGGACGCCATGGCCTGCCATCGCAGGGGATATTCGATCATCCCAATCCGGCACCCATCGCCTTTGACTTTCCGGCTTCGGGGGTGCTCGCGGTCATAGCCGTCTGCTTTTCGCCCGCACGTTCGTAGATCGCGCGAACAAGCCTGTCCTTGTCGTCTGTGACAACCACTGCCTCGGCTTTGGCGCGCGAAAGCGCGACATAGAGCATCTTCTGATCGACTAGATTGGTGGAGCGGCTGTCGGCGTGAATCAGGACCCTCTCGGCGGTCTGGCCCTGCGCGGCGTGCGCTGTTTGCACATAGGCATGTCGCAAATGAGCATCGCGAGGATCGGAGAGATCGAGCTTCTGCTCACGTCCGTTGGCAAACTTCACAGTTGCCCGGCCACGGTCAGGATCGATGCGAGTTATGGTACCGCCAAGTCCGTTGACTCGCCCGGCCTCGCGGTCGTTGCGGGTGAACTGCACGCGATCGCCGGTCCGGAGCTCCATCGGTTTAGGCTCAAACACCTCGGCCTTGCCAGCACCCCATTGCCGGGGATGCCAATCCAGCGACCGGCCATCGCGGCCTTCGAGGGCAATGCGCCCGCGCTCGGGATCGACACCGGCGATCGCAAAGCTCTCGCCCCGGCGCACGCCCTTGGCCCTATAGTCGCGGCTGAACCGGACGACATCGCCAATGGCATAGCTTGCTGCCTCGCGCGCTTCGGCACGAGTGAGGCCTTTCGCTTCAAGCGCGTGGAACCGCACCGCTTGCGCCGACAACTCACCGCGCCCGGTCAGTTTCGTGCGGATCATGGCAGTGAGCCTGTCCCGGCCTTCACGCGATGGCTCTATCGCCAGGGTTCGGGCACGCTCTGATGGCGACAGGGCCAGATAGTGGCGGGCCATTGCCCCAAGGCGCACCTCCGGCGTTGCACCTTCGAGCAACTTGCCGCCGCCGCGTTCAAGCGCGGCCAAGGCCTTGCCTGCATGGCCCTCGATCGAGGCCAGAACGGCTTCGCGGGTGTTAGCATTGGTCTGCCGGACCACTTCGGCAAGCTTTGCAGCTGCCATGCCCGCCCGCAGCAACTGGGCAAAGGCCGCCCCCGCGCCGACCGACCCCAGCTGCTTGACGTCGCCGACCAGAACAAGACGGGCTCCTGACTTGTCGGCACGGGTCATGAGTTTCGCCATGTCGTGAGCCGATAGCATCGAAGCTTCATCAACGATCCAGACGGCATCCTTGCCTGCCTTCTTCGCCTCCGGTGCCAATAATTGCCGCGCCACGGTATCACCACGCAGACCGAGCGCTTCGCCAAGCACGGTCGCCGCCGATGCGGTCGGCGCAAGCGCGGTCACGGCAAGCCCGCGACGCCGGGCCTCGCGTACATAGGTTGCGAGCACGGTGGTGGTCTTGGCGGTCCCGGCATAGCCCTGGACGGCAGCAATGCGATCACGCGCAGTGAGCAATTCGGCGGTCGCCCGCTTCTGGTCCTCGGTCCAGGCGTAGCCGGATCGCGCCGACAGCCGCGCAGCGCGCTCGATGGTCCGCGCTGCTGCCACCGGACTGGCAAGCGATTGCGCCATGCCGCGTCCGGCCTCCTCAAGGCGAAGCATGTTGCGCTCGGTTGCAATGGCCTGCTGCGTCGTGAACCCGGCAAACCCCGCCCCGCGTCGGTCAAGAAAAGTGCGCGGAACCAGCTCGCCGCGCTTTCCGGCCTCGGCAATCGCTGCGCTGATTGCATCGTGCCCGGCCTTGCCAAAGGCAAAGTCTCCGGCCTCGCGCCCCAGCGTGCTGGCCGAAAACACAGCCTCTCGTTCGGACAGCTTGGCAGCAGCCCAGGCGACCGCCTGCCGTGCCAGCAATTCCGGGCTGGCGGTAGCTTCGCTGGCTTTAACTCGCTCTCTCGCTTCACCAATCAGCCTGTCGCGCGCCCCCTCGTCGAATCCGTTGGCATCGGCAGTCGCCCGCCAGTCGGCGCGCAAGGTGCGATGATCCGCATTGGTCTTGACCTCGCGCGTATCGAGCGCGGCGATCTGCTTTTCGGCGGCGCTCGCTTGCTCGCGGTTCGTGCCCCGCTCGGCGAGCCGGGCATCGATTGCTGCGGTGCGCTGGCTCAGTGCATCGATGGCCTTCTCTGGCACACCTGCGATCTCGAACAGCGAGTCTTTGCCCTTCTCTATCCGGTAACCCAGTGCGGCAACGCCGTGCGCCAACTCCTGCCGGTAGATCGCGCCGATCTCCTTTTGCAGTTGATAGAAGGCGCGCGGCTCAAGGCTGCGCCAGTTGCCATCCTTGTCCTGGGTTCCGTTAATGATCACGCCGTGGGTGTGCAGCTGCGGGTCCTGCGCCCGGCTCGTGGCATGGCGGAAGGTGGCGATGGCGAGATTGCCTGTCGCCTCGCGCCGGACCTCGCCGCCCTGCCTGATCCGGGTTGCCGCCATGTGCTTTTCTACATGGGCGAGCACCACCTTTACCGCCGCGCCATGCGCCTTGATCAGCCGCTTGTCTCTGGCAACCTCGGCCATGATCGAGACCGACTTCGGCGCGGACAGTGTGATGTCCCAGCCAGGCCGGTGCTCGACCTTTCCATCGCGGGTTGTGCCGAGTTGCTGTCCGGCAAGGCGGCCTTCGAGCAATTCGGCGAATTTCTTGCGATCGACCTCGCCTGACAGGCCCAGCTTTTCCGCTGCCTCACCAAACCACTCGGACGGAGCCATGCCGCCTTCGGCATAGTAATCGTCGGCCTCGTAATAGCTCGCGGCCTGACCGGCGCTCGACAGTGCCGAGACCGATGCAACCATCAGACCGGTCCCGGTTTAGCGTCGGGCTCGGCACCTTTCGCAATTTCGCTGACCCGGCTCCACAGTGTGCCCGCCGGATCGCCTGGCACGTAACCGGGCTGACGCGGCTCGCCACGCCGGGTGATGTGATCAGCGGTGAGACCGATGCGTGCAACGGGCAGGCCATCGGGCAGGAGCAGATAGCCCTGATGCGGACTTAGACGCAGTTCGCTTTCGAGCACGGCGGGGCGGAATTGCCGCTGGGTCGCGATGGTTGTGCGCGGCACTTCGCTGCCAATCGACAGCGTGTCGGTGGCAACGCGCAATTCCACCTCGCATTGGCCGATGGTCTCGCTCGCCCACTTGCGCGTTTCCTGATCGACCGTTTGCAGAAACAGCTTGGTGTTGCAGCAGGCAAGCATGGCCTCGGCGATGTTCGCGCCATAGCGATTGCGCATCTGGCCGAGCGCCTGGAAGGTGAGCACGATCGCCGCGCCGAACTTTCGACCCTCGGGCAGAAGGCGGGCCAGGTTCTCGACGCGGGGCAGGTCGGCAAGCTCGTCGAGCACGAACCAGATGCGGCGGTCTGGCGAGGGCGACAGACCCAGCACCGCACTCGCCGCGCATTCGAGCCAGCAGGCCATCAGCGGCTTGGACGCTTCGAAATAGTCTTCCTTGCGAGGGACGAAGATCCAGGGCTTTGCACCCTCGCACTCATCCAGCTTTGCAATGAAATCGCGGAAGGCGAAGCGGTCCTCACCCTCATCTTCGACCTTGAGGAACTGGATCAGGTTTGCCGCCTTGGCGAGCATGAAGAGCACACTGCCGGTGGCGCGGTCGGCGTCATTGGCAAAGGTGCGGGCCGACGACGTGTGGCCCAGCCATTCCTTCAACTGCTCCTTGTCCTTGACCTGCAAGGCTTCGAGCAGGGCTTCGAGGCTGCAGTTCTTTTCCGCCCAGAGCGAACGGATCATATTGGCGACAAGAATGCGGCTTGTTTCGAGCCATACATCGTCATCCTGGCTACTGGTTTCCGAGACCAGCTGGCGTGCAATCCGGTCGGCGTCGGCGGGGTGCGATATCTCGTCGAAGGGCGTCCAGAAGGCGCAGCGCGCATCGAAGGGATTGAGGATGATGTCCCCGCGCGCAGGGTTGTAATAATGCGCAATGAACTCGCCCGATGTGTCGTAGACCAGCGCTGCTTCGCCGCGCCTCTCGATACCATCAAGCATCTGCCGCAAGGCAGTGGTCTTGCCGCTGCCGGTGGTGCCGAGAAAGGCGAAGTGACGGGTCTCGATCCGGCGCGGAACGGGAACCGGCCCGATGCGCAGGGCATTCGCGCCACAATACTGCGCAGTCTGCGAAGCTACGTCGTCTTCGCTTGCCAGTCGGGTCCCGCCAAGCACCCGGTCGGCCAGCGTATCCTTGCCTTGTGCAGACATGGTGCGTTGGATCAGCCAGACCGCGAGAACGCCAATGACGAGACCAAGGAACGCGCCTCCGCTCGATACCTTCACTGCTTTCCAGAGCGCGCCTTCAATGAACGGATCGCTGGCAAAGCCGGAAGCGGAAACGGTCCAGTGTTTGCCCTCCATGGAGACGTTTATCATCATGTCCTTGCCCGCCATTTCACCAAGCATGGCGAGCAGTTTTGCACCTAGGCACTGGCCTGCAACCTTGAGCTCTGCGGGGAGCATCATGAACTGCGGCGCGATGATCGCCCCGGCTCCGATTGAGACAAGGATCAGCTTCGAAAAGAAGCCGAAGCGCTGCTGCCATTGCGCCATGCGCACACGCCAGAGGGCATGTGCGCGGGTGACAAAATCTACTCCCATTGTCATGGCTCAATCTCCAGAGCGAGCGAGCGCTGGCGCTCGAATGCGGCGCGCGCTTCGGCTGCAATTGTCTCGTCGGACTTCTTCGTGCCCAGCGCTGCATGGCGGGCGTAAGCGTAGGCCGCACAGGCGGTGAACAGGGTCCGGTCAAGCACCCGTTCGGCTTCGGCGAGGCGCTCCGATATCGCCCCGATCTCGCGCGCCAGTTCGGCGAGATCGGTCTCCTTGTCAGTGCCGTGCAGGACCGAAAGAAAGCCCGCGTCGATCACCTTCAGGAGCATCGCGTATTCCGACAATCCGCGCCGGTCGGCGATGCCGGACAGCGACCGTGCCTGCGAAGGATTGAGGCGGATGGTGCGCTTGACATAGCTCGCCATCACCGCCTCCCGCGCGCGCTCAAAGCGCGCTCCGGAAATGACAGAGTTGCGAGGGTCTGAACGCATTGCCTGAGCGAGCGCGCTATCCGCGCGCTCCAGAAACCGCAGAAATCCTTGATGCACGCGTGCGTGAGGTGTGTATGAAAATTACGGGTCCGATACGCAGTATCGTGGCCCCTTCTTTCTCCAGCTTTTCTCCGGTCAACTGGCATGGGCGTCTTGCTCCATGCTTGCCGTTGGAGGCGTCGCAGACAGGATCAGATTGCGGGCGATATCGTCGTCGAAATACCGTTCGCGGGACTGGCGGGAAGGCAACTGGCGCTCCGCCATATCAGGGCGTGTGAACCAGCGAAGCAGTGCGAGGTCGATCGCTGATCGAACGTTATCTGCGAGCAGGTTGGTCTCTTCTGGCGTGAGGTCAAGCCACCCGAATTCGGTGCGAAGCTGGCTGCCAAGCGGATACCCGATCCCGTCTCGGCTCCTGTGAATTGGGCCCTCGACGGTGAGGCAACAGTCTTGCCCCTCAAACCGCTCGCGGACCGGGCGTTCGTACCAGAGCCAGGGATGCAATGTGTGGCGACGGGCGCGCCCATCGGCGTTGTCTTCGACGAGCAATTCGACGAGCTGGGCCGCGCGCTCTTCTTCATCGCTCGGAAGGCGAGCAATCAGCCAGCCATGCTTCTGCAGGGCCGCGTTGATAAGGGAAAAGATGGACATGGGGGAGATCCTTTCTGCGGGCCATTGCCCGCTTTGGGGGGTCAATAGCTGCGCAGGGGGAGGGCCTCGATCCACTCCTCGATGTCAGTGGAACGCCAGCGGATACGTCCGCCACCAATGTCGATGGGATGAGGAAAGGCACCTCGGCGGATGCGTCGCCAGATCGTTGTCCGGCTGCGAATGCCAGTCAGGCGCATGACCTCATGGCAGGTGAGTAGTTCGATATTCGACATGACAGTCTCCTTTGCTTCAGGGTTCTGTCACCGTTGCCGCACTCCCCTGCGACGATGGGTTGGTTCTCAAATTGCCGTTGCGGACCGTGCGATCAGATGTTCAACTCAGCGACACCCTTGGCTTAGGTGACGCTGGCCAAGCTATGCGAATCGCAAGGCTGTAGGAAAGAACAAAAAGAGAACTAATGCCGTTCCGGAATGGCGGGTGGACGATGTTGGATCGCTATGGACAATGCGGGACTGAAAGAATTTTTGCCGCTGGTGTCCGCTTTCGGCCAATGCAGGTCCGAATCGACGGTTCTGGTGCAATGGGAGACCGGTTTTCGCGCAAATCGCAGCTTGAGCCGATATGACAAGCAAACGCGCTTTCGCTTTGCACGTTGATGCGGACATGCAAAGAAAACGCGAAAATCTTTACACATTGGCGGATTTGCGGATGCATCAACTTGGGCCAGACAATGCCATCTGGGATGATGGAGAATGGATCAGCTGGGACGAGATCAACGAGCAAATCCAATACAAGGAATGGCGGGCAAGATATCCCAATGCCGATCTGTCGCTGGTCTCGATATTCGAGGATCTGATTTGCACCGCAGAGCAGTATCACATGCACACGGGCAAGCACCTTCAGGTCTATGGCGATATCGGAGAACTCTACGGAGCGATCACGCACGGCATCAAGCTGCACCGCAACTACGCTCAAGGATCGGATGGACGGCTCGGCAACGATCTGGTCGAGGTCAAGACGATCACGCCATTCAAGAGCAATGACCGGGTCACGCTGAACCTCAAACGGAACTTCAGCATGGTCTTTCTGGTCAAGATAACTTCCGATTTTGAAGTGCGCGGGAGGCTCATTCCACGCAAGTCCTTGCCCCGTGTAAAGGGTGATAAGCTGGTTCTTGAATGGGCTGATATCGGGGCTGAGTGAGGAGAGCCCTAGGCGTCTAGGGTTGCACGTAACAGCTGCACTGTAGTCGCCTGCGCTTCCTCAATCAGGTGACCGTTACGGGCGCGGTACATGAGTTGCTTGATGATCGAGCTAGCGAAGTCAGGCTTCATATTCTCCGCAGCTCGAAGTGCATTCTTACATCGATCGACCCCGCATTCGCGGAAGGCATTGATCACGTAGTCCTGGCCCAGCTTTTCGCTGGTGGCCGCGATATCGAACATATCGCGTGGCTGCATCGATGCGCCGCGATAGAAGACCTTTTTAGCGACTATCTCTGCCGGAGTTTCCTGCCGGATTGTTCGCCCCCGTAGCTCACTGACCTGTGATGGCTCTGGCGTAATGTCGGTACAGCAAATGAAGTCGATTTCGCCAATGTCCTCGAAGATCAGTTTGAGTGAACCTGCGCCGTCTGTCTCGTAGGTGTCCGGCATTCGTTCGAGCTCAAACCCCTGCGTCTCGGGATTGAGGTAGGGGAGGAATTGGGGATCGGAAAGGAAGAGGTCGATGTCATGGCTCTCGCGATGATCGATCTGGAGCATCAATGCCGTCCCACCTCCGAACGACCAATCTGGCTCGCGGCCAACGGTTTCGGTGGTTCGCGCGATGATGTCGGATGCCAGATCGAATAAGAGCGGCCATTGGCTCGGCTGCTGTCGAGGCGAGATCACTTTCTCAGGCTGCCAGAGGCAGCGAGTACCCAGCCATCTTGGAAAACTGGCTGGCGACAGCTTTCGCCATATCCTCATTGACCTTCATTTCAGCCATGAAGGCTTTCTGGATCGCTGGTGCCACTTCCGAGAAGAAAGCGAAGACGCTGGCGTCACAAGTTGCCACACTCGATGGGTCAGCGATAAGCGCAGCGAGTTGATGAGCGGAATGGTTCGCCCCATAGGGGGCGTTCACCGTTGCCAGAACCTGTGCAGTTAGGTTGCTCATCTTAAACCTACGGAATCAATCTCAGGGTGAGAATATACGCTTCATGCGTTAGCAAAACAAGAATGTTCGAACATAGGAAGAACGCAGAGGGCCGATCCGCGATTTATCCCGCATTTTTCAAAAATCGCGTTTTGCGGGATAAAAGCCCCTCGATTGCAGACGAGCTCGGACATCGCTGCGATCCCTTAGAGCTCACTCCAGTCATCCATTCAAATTGCGCGAGTGACGGCACCTCGGAAAATTCGAGCATCCAAGGAAAGTCCCGAAACGTCCGCTCTTCTCAACCAACTGACCATCGCAGCCTTCCATCGGACACGAGATTGCTGCCTCAGGGGCGTCGAAGAGAGGCGTTTGGGGAGCAGGCTTCGGTTTCGCCCGACGAGTCCGGTAGCGCTGCTTTTTGAATTCCCACGGATGAACGTTGTCGTCATTTGCCCAGATGCCGCGTCGATTTCGCTGAGCATCGTCAAGCGCCTCGAAGTAGCTTTCATCGGGTCCATAGCGATCGAGTACCCATGCCCATCCATTGAGGATCATTTCCAATTCGATGTTGCGGTGAGATGGTGCAGTCAGTCCACGAATGAACTGTCCGAGCTGGGAAGCCGCACTGCTGGCACCATTGCTCTGATCCATCTGCAAGTAAGGCACGGCTACGATCCGCTTGTGGCGATCGACAATGCCGCCAGTGTCCATCTTTATCAGAATGGCCAGATCGACATGCCTTCCGCCAATGAGCGATTGAAGGAAATCACGCGCTTCGATGCCGCCAGGCTGCTCCATCTCCGGCGCGTCGATGAACCCCAGCCTGATGGTCACTTCAAGGCTTGCTCCCCGTCGTGGGTTGTCGATACGGGTAAGGAAGCCATCGCCGTCAAAGACCTTTAGGACAGGCACCCGAATGGTTTCGGAACCGGGATCTTCGGGTGCGATAAGCAAATGCCAATCCTCCTCAACGTCGCGAACAGCATTGTAGCGAAAATGTATATCGTTTCACTTAGCATCCCATTTTCCGAGCTGGTCACCACCGCGTCAAATGCATCGCATTGGAGCTGGTCGGCCATGCAAATTTGCTAGAAATCAGACGCGTTTTGCGTTATTAGACGCCTATTGAAATCATTGAGTTTTTTCGAGGATGGGACCCAAATCCTCTGGCAAAAATGCATTCTGGGGGCACCGACGGGGGCCTCACTTAAGTAACCAAGGTCAAGATTCTCGCAGTTTTGCGACATTCTGAGAGCGGTTCGAGTCCTCTTCTGGGCACCATTTGTTCTTCTCACGTTCTCCCAAATAATCTATAAAACCCGCAGAAATCCTAGGGATTTGGCCCTTGGATCGTTCCGGATCGTCCCGCCTGTTCTCGGGGGTTCCAGACACTTTTGTGGGCCTTTTGAGGCCGTTTCGCAAAGGCCCAGATGAAAAGGCCCCCACATGCCGCTGACAGATACTCGCCTCCGCGCACTCAAGCCCAAGGATAAGCCGTACAAGGTCACCGATGAGCGCGGCCTATATGTTGAGGTCACGCCGACCGGCGGCAAACTTTGGCGATTCCGATACCGGATCGGCGGCGCGCAAAAGAAGCTCTGCATCGGCAGCTATCCCGACATCAGTCTCAAGCAAGCGCGAGACGAAGCCTACGAGGCACGACGAGCTGTTGCTTCAGGGGGCGACCCGGCCTTTGAGAAGCGCAAGCGGAAAATCCGCGCCGAGTTCCTTTCTGCACAGACGTTCGAGGCAGTCGCACGTGAGTATATTGAACAGATGATGGTCCAGAATGGCCGTGCCGATGGCACGATCGTCAAGGCCAATTATTTCCTCGACAAGCTTGCGCCTGCCATCGGGAACCGACCCATCAACGAGATCGAGCCGTTCGAAGTCCTGGCTCCTCTGAAACGACTGGAAGCTACTGGTAAGCACGAGACTGCGAAGAAATGCCGCTCGTTCGCAGGCCGCGTGTTTCGCTATGGTGTCGCAACGACCCGTTGCAAATCCGATCCGACCAGTATGCTGAAGGGTGCACTCGTAACGCCGCGAGCCAAGCATTATGCAGCAATTCTCGAGCCCACCGAGCTAGGCGGGTTGCTCCGCGCAATCGACGACTTCACTGGCTACATGGTGACGAAGTTAGCCTTGCAGATAGCGCCGCATGTGTTCGTACGCCCCGGCGAACTCCGGCACGCCGAATGGCATGAGATCGACCTCGTCGATGGGGTCTGGAAGATCCCTGCCGGTAAAATGAAAGCGCGCCGAGCGCATGCCGTCCCGCTTTCCAAGCAGGTTAGAGGCTATCTCACTGATCTGGCCGAGATGCTCGGCCGCGAAGGATATGTCTTCCCGTCTGCGCGCAGCTCCAAGCGTCCCATGAGTGAAAACACGCTCAATGCCGCATTCCGTCGCATGGGATACTCGAAAGAAGAAGTCACCGCTCACGGACTCCGTGCGACAGCATCGACATTCCTGAACGAGTCGGGCCTTTGGAATCCCGATGCGATCGAGCGTGCCCTGGCACATGGCGACAGTAATGTTGTGCGTGGCATCTACCATCGCGGCAAACATTGGGACGAGCGCGTGCGAATGGCTCAATGGTGGAGCGACTACCTCGATGAGCTGCGGACAGGAGGAAAGGTCATCATGGGGAAGTTTGCGAAGGGTTGATCGGGAGATCGAATTTCTTCTCAGCCAATGCAGGATTGAAGGCTCAGGATCAGCCCTATCAGGGACACTGACGCCAGCACGGCGAACTCAATTCTGATGCCCCAGATTCGAAGCCAATTCCGCATCGTGCCGAGCCTCAGTTCGTAGAGCTTTGGCAGCTAAGTTGATCGAAGCGTTCAGCAACAGTCTTCCACGTTGCTATGCCTGCCTCGTCCCCTTCGTTGGATAGCCGCTGGATTTGCTGCGCGATATAAGCGGTTCCCTCTTCGCCATGGTTCTTTTCGACCCAGAGTGCGACGGCCCACAATTCCTGATCGCGGTTCAGCACCATGGCTCACGTCTCCCGGTCCAGGTCCGCGCCAGCCCTTCGCTGACCAGCTGATCGCCAAGCGAGCGGCCGCCGCGCGTTACAACCCGCAATTTGCGACCGTACTGATCCTCATCTCTGCTCCCGATAGTCGTCAGTTCAAAGGGCCCGTCATTGAGCAATTCGACAAGGCGGTGCGTCGCGCGCATGCCGAGCTGGTATTCATAGTCGCAACGAGGCTCGCTGATCTCGGGAGTGTCGATGTCGGCAATCCGGATCTTCACGCCATCAAGCCAGAAAGTATCTCCATCCACGACGCATGTGCGCCGGATGGATCCGCAGATGTCGAATTGTGGGGAGCTTGCTTGCTGGAATAAAGCCTGAGGCTGCTGATCGTCGTTAGCAAGGCTGGCATCATGGACTGGCCAGTTGAGTGCCAGCATCCCTCCAGCAAAAACGATCGCGAATGCTCCCAAACCCAACGCGATCTCCTTTCTCAGCTTCCGGCGCTTCTGTGCCTTCAACGCCTTGCGAAAGTCGAACGGCTCACCGGGGGTCTCATTCACTGGCGTTGTCCGTCTTCATTCCGGCACATGATTTCAGACAATAGCCGGAAATCAGGTAGTTTCGTCAATTGTACGTACCAATTGCTTGCCAACGTCCCAACACAGACCGGACATATTGCGGCGTTTCACCATTGTTGGGGATGCCGCGTGATCGGGAGACGGCACCTGGGCCAGCATTGTAAGCAGCCAAGGCCAGGTGGACTGCGTCGAACCGGTCCAACATATCGCGAAGGTACCGGGCGCCACCGTCGATCGAAGCAAGAGGGTCATGACGGTTCCGGACGCCCAGTTCTCGCGCCGTGGCCGGCATAAGCTGAGCCAGCCCGGCAGCACCGGCTGGACTCACAGCCATCGGATTGAAGCGGGACTCAGCCCAGATAAGAGCACGAAGCAGGTTGGTCGGAAGCCCGTAACGACGTTCAGCCTCGGCTATCGCCGCCATATACAAGCCTTCCCGGTAGGATACGTTTGCTGGCTCGGCCTGGTAGATTGCAGGAAGATATTCCCTTGCCGGCTGCTGGTCCGTCTTCGGCGGAACGATCGCGTGCTCGAACAAGGTGAAATCCTGGGCGCGGACCTGCTGTGAGGAGGTCGCGATAATCCCCAGACAGGCGACCGTTATCGCAGCCAGACGATTGAGGAAGGTCATCTCGAGTGGTGCTCCATTGATTCGAATCGCAAGAGAACATAGATAGAACATATGCCTGTAGGAAAGCGGCGAACGCCTGCGTTTGGGAGAGGAGAGGAGCGCTGATGAGAGGGCCACTTTGCATGCTGAGGAGCTCGCATGTCCCTGTCTGTCCAAACTCATCCCGACCGGTCGCTTGCCGAGACCGCCCGCCGTATCTGCGAATCGCGAGGGGGCAAATGGTCCGGTACTAAGGGCATGGCCTGCTGCCCTGCGCATGATGACCGCACGCCGTCCCTCGGTGTGACGCTCGGCCAAAGGGCCATCCTCTTCCACTGTTTCGCGGGATGCGATCAGCAGAGCGTGCTGGCTGCTTTGGCGCGTGAAGGTTTCGACGCAAGCTCGCTCTTTTCAGGCTCTGCGACTACGGACGGTCCCGAGCCGACCAGAATGCGCAAACCCTCGGCGGCAGCGCTGAGGATCTGGCGCGAAGCGCAAGCTTTGCGAGCCAGTCCTGCAAAGGCTTACCTTGGAAGCCGCGGCATCCTCGCCGCATCTCCGGCGCTCCGCTTCCATCCACGAACGCCGCTTGGCCCGAAAGGACGGACCCGCTTTCTGCCCGCCATGATCGCGGCAGTCAGCCTCGACGAGGGCCCGATCGCCATCCATCGCACGTTCCTTTCGGGCAATGCCAAGGCTGGCTTCGACAAGCCGAAGCGCGCGCTTGGCGCGCTCGGTGAGGCTGCTGTCCGCCTTTTCGCTCCGGCCTCCGGCAAGCTCGGCCTCGCCGAGGGTATCGAGAGTGCGATGTCGGCCTACGCTCTTACCGGCATCCCCGTCTGGGCGACCCTGGGCAATGAGCGCTTCGGCCTCGTCAGCGTGCCCGAGAGCGTGACCGAGCTTCATCTCTTCGTCGATCACGATGCTGGCGGCGAGCTGGCCGCATCGCGTGGCCTGGCCGCTTATGCCCGCGATGGGCGGACGATCCAGGTCCGCAAACCATCCTCACGCGGCACCGACTGGAACGATGAACTGACAGCATGGCTGCGCCGCAAAGCGGCACTGTAAGAGGAGAGGGGGCTTCTCAGATTCCTGATCCGGCAGAGGGCGTGTCCCGATGCCCCCATCAGGAGGACGAATTGCCATGTTTCAATCAGACCTGTTTCCCGCCGGCGAGCAGTTGCCGTCAATGCCATTGGCCTATGCCATTGGCACCCGAGTTGCCGCGCTTCTTGCTTCGGGACGTCATCTTACCCGTACCGACATTTCCGAGCTGTTTGCCGACGAGACCGGTGTCCTGGACTGGGGAAGCGCCTGGAAGATCGACGACTACAACAGCGCGGTCGAGATCGGCGCACTACTCTGGCTTCGAGAGTCCTCACGGATCGATCTGGCGACGAATGTACACGAAGCCGAAGCGCGGTTCGACTGGCTCGAAGCAGCCTTGCCGCAGCGGCACGTTCGCAGCGAAGCACAGGTCGAGCTCCAGCAGTTCTCGACCCCGCCAATGCTGGCCTGGCTGATGGCGAAGGCCGCAGCTGTCTGCGCGCAAGACACGCTCCTCGAACCGTCCGCAGGCAATGGTGCCCTTGCTCTCTGGGGTTGCCTCCAGAACGCTTCGCTGCTCCTCAACGAGATCGATCCGGCAAGACGAGACGGTCTGGCCCACGTCTTCCCCACGGCCACCATCGCTGCGCATGACGGGGAACTGATCGCCGACTTGCTTCGCGGCCCTGTTCCGTCTGCCGTGCTGATGAACCCGCCGTTCGCTCACAGCCTGGAACGCGGCAAGGACGGTGAGACCGCTATGCGTCACCTACGCGGTGCAATCCGGGCCGCTGCTAATCGGGCGAGGATCGTCGCCATTATGCCTGAAGGCTTCGACGCCTCCACCTTCGCCAAGGAACAGGACGAAGCATCGCTGCTCCTCGATGTTCGGCTGCAGCAGATGTTTCGCCGGACAGGGACGGGGATCGCTGTTCGCCTGGTTGTGTTCGACAAGACGCCGATTGCGTCCTCGCCTGCGATCACCGGAGATACTGCCGACCTCATCTCGCTCCACGAGCTTATCACTGCGCTTCCGCCACGCGTACAGACCTCCGCCAACATCCATCGCCTGCCGCTCGGCAAGCCAGTGCGCCTCGTTGGCAAGACTTCGGCCCAAAGCGCGCCGGTGCGGCCGGTGGCGCCGTTCGCCGCGACACCAGCAGCCACGGCGAATGCGATCGACCTTGCCTATTCGGTCCTCGCCGACCCCGCGCCTGTGCCCGAACAGGCAGGCATCTACCTGCCTTACCGGCCCAGCCGCATCGCCTTCGAAGATGCTCCGGTCCATCCCACCCCGCTCGTGGAATCGGTCGCCATGGGTTCGGTCGCGGCACCGCAGGCCGATGTTTGCCCGCGCATTCCCGCATGTTGGCAGGCCGATGGCCTGCTGTCCGAAGCGCAATGCGAGACACTGGTCTACGCTGCCCAGGCATTTGCGCGCGATCTTCCGGGTCAGTTCAAGGTGAGCCAGGAAGGCACCTCGCTGGAACTCTCCGAGGACGGACACTCCTACCGCCAAGGCTTCTTCCTCGGCGACGGAACCGGAGCGGGCAAAGGACGGCAGATCGCCGCGGTCATCATGGATCGCTGGCTCGCAGGCGAGCGCCGACATGTCTGGATCACCAAGAACGAGGCGCTGCTCGAAGATGCACGCCGCGACTGGGAAGCGCTTGGCGGGCTGCCGCTCGATCTCCAGCCGCTCTCGCGCTGGAAACTCGGCCAGCCCGTAACGATGTCCGAAGGCATTCTCTTCGTCACCTATCCGACGCTGCGCTCGGGCCGCGCCGAGGATACGCGGCTCGACCAGATCCTTGCCTGGGCGGGCGAGGATTTCGACGGCGTGATCGCTTTCGACGAAGCCCATGCGATGGCTAATGCGCTCGGGGGCTCTTCAATCCGCGGCAAGGTCAAGGGCTCCGAACAAGGGATGGCGGGCCTTAGGCTGCAGAACCATCTCCCGCGCGCCCGCGTGCTCTACGCGTCTGCCACTGGCGCTTCGGATATCGCCAACCTCGGTTACACTTCCCGCCTCGGCCTTTGGGGACCCGAGACCGCTTTTCCGACCCACGAGGCATTCATGACCGAGATCCGCGCTGGCGGCGTCGCGGCGATGGAGCTCGTCGCCCGTGATCTCAAGGCCCAGGGCCTCTATCTTGCCCGTGCGCTGTCCTTCGCCGGGGTCGAGTACGAGATCCTCGAACACAGCCTGACCGAAGCGCAGAAAAAAATCTATGATGCCTATGCTGATGCCTGGGCGATCATTCACCGCAACCTCGAAGCTGCGCTCGAAGCAACCCGCGTGGTCGACGAGGACAGCGGCGAGACGCTCAACCGCAATGCCAAGGCTGCGGCGCTATCGATCTTCGAAGGCACCAAGCAGCGCTTCTTTGCCCAGCTCCTGCTTTCGATGAAATTGCCGAGCCTGATCCCCGCGATGGAAGTAGCGCTTGGCGAAGAGCATTCGGTTGTCGTGCAGCTGGTCTCGACCGCCGAGGCCATGCTCGACCGGCGCCTTGCCGACCTTACCGTGGAAGAACGCGAAGCTCTCGATATCGATCTGTCCCCGCGTGAATACGTCATCGACTACCTTACCAAGAGCTTCCCGGTACGATTGATGCAGGTCTTCGCCGACGAGGATGGTAATCTTCGCTCCGAGGCGATGAGCGACGGAGAGGGCAATCCCGTTTTCTGCCCGCGCGCCATTGCTGCGCGCGATGCGCTGATCGAACACCTTTGCGCACTGCCGCCCATCGCCACTGCGCTCGATGCGATTATCGAACATTTCGGAACCGACGCCGTGGCCGAAGTCACGGGTCGGACCCGCAGACTTGTCGTAGGCCGCGATGGTCAGCAGCGCCTCGAACGGCGACGCCCCAGTGCCAATGTCGCCGAAGCGCAAAGCTTCATGGAAGGGACCAAGCGCATCCTGGTCTTCTCGGATGCAGGAGGCACGGGTCGATCCTACCATGCCGACCTTGGCTGCCGGAACCAGCAGCGCCGGGTTCATTTCCTGCTCGAGCCGGGCTGGCGCGCCGACAACGCTATCCAGGGTCTTGGCCGTACCAACCGCACCAACCAGGCCTCGGCTCCGCTGTTCCGCCCGGTAACCACCGACGTGAAGGGCGAACGCCGCTTCATCTCGACCATTGCACGCAGGCTCGATGCATTGGGCGCGCTTACGCGCGGCCAGCGCCAGACCGGCGGACAGAACCTGTTCGACCCGGCAGACAATCTCGAAAGCGATTATGCGCGCGATGCGCTCAGCCGCTGGTTCCAGTTGCTCTATGACGGCAAGCTCGAAGCCACCACATTCGGTAACTTCGTTGAGCGCACAGGCCTCCGGCTTGAAAACCCCGATGGCGGGCTGACCGACAACCTCCCGACCATCCAGCGCTGGCTCAACCGCATCCTCGCGCTGCCAATCGCGCTACAGAATGCGATCTTCGAAGAGTATCTCGGCCTCGTCGAGGCACGGATCGAAGCTGCGCGCGAGGCCGGAACCCTCGACCAGGGACTGGAAACCGTAAGGGTCGATCGCTTCACGGTGCTCGCCGATGAACTCCTGCGCACCGACCCCGTGACCGGAGCAGAAACTCGCCTCGTCTCGCTCGAAGTGACGAGGCACCTTCGGCCTTTGCGATTGCAGCGCCTGGTGCGGATGCACGAGATCGGCAGCCCGCACGCGATCCCGATGCGCAATGCACGCTCGGGCAAGGTTGCGCTGTCGGTTCCAGCCCGGCGCCTCATCACTGACGACGGGGCCGTGATCGAACGTCGGCGCCTGCTGCGCCCGCTCAAGTCCGCCAACTGGACGCTAGAGGCACTCGCTGAGAGCCACTGGGAAGAAATTGGCGTTACCGCATTTACCAGCGCCTGGCGAACCGAGGAAGAGGAGGCCGCCGCTTCACCTGTGACTGAGCGCATCCATCTTGCCACCGGACTGCTGCTTCCGGTCTGGAAGCGCCTCCCAGGCGATCATGTCCGCGTCACCCGGCTCGTTGCCGAGGACGGCCAGTCGATCATCGGCCGCGAAGTGCTCGATATCGATCTCGCTACGATCGCCGAGACCTTTAGCCTTTCCGGGGTTACCGGGCCATCGGCAGAGCAGATCGGCGACCTAGTCATCGCCAGCGGCAAACCGCTAAGCTTTGCAAGCCACGATCCACTTACCGTGAAGCGCTCGCTGGTCGGCGGCGAACAGCGCCTTGAACTGACCGGGTTCTCGCCCGATCGGCTCGACTGGTACAAGGGCAAAGGCTGCTTCACCGAGATCATCCGCTACCGCACGCGCCTGTTCGTCCCGGTGTCGAGAGCCTCGTCGGTCCTCCCCGCGCTTGCCGCCTGATCCCTCGGGCAGACCCCAATCTCAGGATGAGAGTGGAGGGAGCCCTTTGGGCTTGTGGGCCTCGTGATCCTCACCTGCGCCTTCAATCCATCAGGAGAACACCCATGATCCAGTCGATTCCCTTGAAGAAGCTTGTCCCGAGCCCGCGCAACGTTCGCAAGTCGAGCGACGTGCTGGCCGACCTCCAGCTGCGGGCAGACATCGCCGCGCGCGGCCTGCTGCAGAACCTCGTCGTGCGCAAAGGAAAGCGCGGCAAGTTCGAGGTCGAGGCCGGCGGTCGTCGCCTCGCCGCTCTGCAGGCGCTGGCCGAAGAGGGCACCTTGTCCGAAAACCACGAGGTCACCTGCCTCGTCATCGAAGGCGAGGAAAGCGAAGTGCGCGAAGCCAGCCTTGCCGAGAACTTCCAGCGTCTGGCGATGAAGCCTGCCGACGAGGCGCAGGCCTTCGCTTCCATCATCGAGGCGGGAGCCACCCCTGAAGACGTGGCGCGCCGCTTCGGCCTCACTGTCCGGTTCGTCGAAGGGCGTCTGCGCCTGGCAAGTTTGGCACCCTGCGTCTTCGAAGCACTCGCCGAGGGCACGATCACGCTCGACATGGCGAAGGCCTACGGTGCGATTTCCGACGTCGAGCGCCAGGCGCATGTCTATGCCGAGCTGCAGGACGCCTGGTACCAGATCACGCCTGACACGATCCGCCGCATGGTGCTCGATGCCACGGTGCGTGGTTCCGATCCGCGTGCCGTGCTCGTTGGACGCGATGCCTACCTCGCCGCAGGCGGCCGGATCGAGCGCGAACTGTTCGACGACGATGCCAGTGAAAGCTGGATCGATATCGCGCTGCTCGAAGACCTCGCGCACAAAGCCATGGAAGAAGCCGCAGAAAAGGCCGCGCTCGAATATGGCCTTGCCTGGGTGCGCCCGACGCTTGGCAACTACGTCAGCCATGACCTCGTCGAAGGTCTCGGCCGTCTGCCATGCGAGCCTGCGCCTATGACCGAGGAGGAAGCGAAGGAACTTGGCGAGCTCGAGGTCGACTACGACCGCGTCGCCGCCGTGCTCGAAGACGAAGACAGCGACGAGGATGAGGTCGCCAAGGCCGAGCTGGAACTCATGGTGATCGACCGCGCCATGCGCGCGCTCAATGACCGGCCGCCGGTACTCGCCGACGAACTGAAAGCTGAGGCCGGTGCCTTCCTCGTCCTCTCGCGCAATGGCGAGCCTTCGCTTGTTCCGCAGTTCTACACCGAGACCGAAGTCATCGCTGACGAAGGTGTGGTCGAGGCCATTGAAGAGAACGGCCCGGCGAAGCCCAAGGGGAGCTCGTTGTCGCAGCGCCTGCTCGACGAGCTCGCGATGCAACGCCGCGATATCCTGGCGATCCATCTCGCCAACGATCCGGCACTGGCGCTCGACTTCATGGTCTTCACGCTTGCCGATGCCGATGGGCATGACTGGCGGGCCCAGAAGGCGTCGACCTTGGTCGGCTCGGTCGCGTCCGGCCCGGTTGCCGGGTTTGAGGCCAAGGACGCTCCGGCAAGCGCTGCGCTGGCAGAGTTCGCAGGATCGCTCGATGAAAGCTGGCGCTCGGGCGAGAGCGATGTCGAGCGGTTCGCAAGGTTCCGGGCGCTTTCCGACCAGGCACGTTCAGCCTGGCTTGGCCACGTCGTCTCGCGCACGCTTGTCGCGAGCCTTTCCTGCGAAGGTGAGCGTTCGGTGCCGCTGCACGAGGCGCTCGGCTCTCTGCTCGAAATCGAGACTGCGCATTGGTGGCGTCCCACGGCGGCTAACTACTTCGACCGCGTGGCCAAGGCACGCACGCTCGAAGCGCTCGATGCCGCCGGCGGTCCCGAACTGGTCAGTCGCTACGCTGCCTCCAAGAAGGCCGAACTGGCGAGCGCTGCCGAGCGCATCTTCTCCGGCAACTTCATCGGCGAGGCCGAGCTCAAGGAACTTGCGCAGGCTTGGGTTCCACCGATGATGCGTTTCGCCGGTTCCGAAGAAGGCGAATTGGCCGACCACGAAGGAGACGAGGCGGTCAACGCCGAAGAAACTGAAGAGATTGCCGAGCAGGCTGCCTGACCCCTCCTGACAGGTCCAGGTCACTCGGCGGGCGGTCCGTCCCTTTCGGGACGGGCCGCCTTTCCCATACAGGATATTGGGCCGGACGCCGACTCACGGGATTGGAGGACGACATCACTAAACCAGGCCCAAATCAGCTGCCTACGACACTGCCTTCGGAATCAGAAACCGAAGTCTAGATAAGCTCTCCCTGATCTTGGCCAAGCATCTTATTGATGAATGGTCGCATGTAAGTGTTGACGGTGTCGAACTCCTCACTGCGAAGCAATGACTCCTTCACCAGTGGGTTAATGACATGCCCGCCATATTCGGCGCCGTGTAGCGAGACCGTGCCAAGGACTAGCTGCATGTCGCGCGGTCTGTTCTTGAAAGCAAAGCCAATTATGGCGGCGGCGTTTGTATCGTCTTGGTCCTGCTGTAGCGGAGTATCTAGGATAATCGGGCACAGACAGGAGGTGGTGAATTCGCGAATCGTATGTAGCAGGGCGAAATGATAGGCTAGAATGGCTCTCGGGCCGTAGCTGCCGGTCTCATTTATCTTGGGCGAGACACTCTTCTTGGCAGCGGCTCCGAACGTCACGCCGAGCTCTACAGCGAAAGCACTGAGCTTCTTGGTGTAGAAGGCAACGATCTCAGCCTTGCGTTTGGCGCTGCTATGCGCCTTCATCGTTTTTAGGGCCTCATCCTCCCTAGCCTGCCATTTGATTATGCCTTCGTCGATCACGGCACGCTCTGCCGCGATCGTGGCGTCGACGACGCGTTCGCTCTCATCCTTGAGCATGTCGCGGAGCTTTACTTCGCCACGCCTCTCTTCCAGTAGCGCGTCGATTCGCTTTATCCGGTCGTCATACGAATGCAGCGATTGCATCTGGCGCGCGATATCGGCCTCAACTTCGACCAATGAGTGCCGCGCGCTTGCAAGGAACCCCCTGCACGCATCCGCGTCACTGATGAGGTTGAAGCGGTTCGCGAAATCGTTTTCGTGCACGGTATTGCAAGTAGGGCATATGACTTGTGCATCCGACAAGTTCTGGGTGAATTTCACATCCGCATCGAGCTCCGCCAAAGCAGTGCGAGCGATCTCAATTTCCTCCACAAGTACAGCCCGCCGAGATTGGAGTTCGGATATTTTGTGCTTCACGCCCTCATAGATGGTGCGAAGCTCATTCAGCTCCGCCAGCAATTGTTCGATCTGGTTCCCAAACAACTCCGGCGAGAAGGTTGTTGTCACCGGCGAACGCCCGTTTCGCAGTCGCACGGTCGCCCGGTCTAGTGCGCGCCGCTCGGCCTTGAGCTCGTTCTGCTCTCGCTGCGCATCCGCCCGCTGCGCCTGGGCGCTGTAATATTCCCTTGGACGAATCCCGGTGTGATATTCGAGGATGCTCTTCTTGAAATTGGGAATCATGGCGAGGCTCTTGAACGAGCTCCAGCTGTCATCCCAGCCCCGGTCCTGGTCCTGATAAAATGGAAGGAAGCAGAATTGCGGCGGCGGAACCACAAGATCGTTGGACTTGGTGGTCAACTGAATGGTGAAGTCGAGCAGTTCGGCAATCTTCGGGCCGACCTCCTTCATTAGCGACGTTCCCGTCCAGAGGAGATCATCTGCAGCATCGAACAAAGCGAACTGATTATCGAACCGAATGATCGAGTAGATTGCACCATCCACGGAGAATTCGAGCATCGTGGCGACAGATGCCTTGATCCATTTCTCGTTCACGACCGAGGCATCTGCCCCGAATGCGCCATAGATGGACTTGATGAGATGCGATTTCCCGGTGTCGTTCTCGCCGAACACCACCGTCGTGCATTCGTCAAACTTTGTTCCCCGTCAGCACCTATGGCACAGATTTGAGGTTGTGATTTAAGGAGGATTTGGGTCTCGTCGTAGTGACGAAGGAACGAAGATGAGACCCAAATCCTCAAAATCCAAAGCAAGTGCTGAACGG
>Ga0207906_1000279_pt1 | contig 25101 bp, 36 predicted proteins | sample LinPmetageLP37_FD_184050 | JGI IMG/M metagenome (GOLD analysis project Ga0207906, IMG submission 184050) | Marine viral communities from the Pacific Ocean - LP-37 (SPAdes) | ecosystem: Environmental > Aquatic > Marine > Oceanic | place: Pacific Ocean | collected 2010-06-16 | reverse complement strand
TGCCGGCGGCGTTCACCATCGGCAGCAGACAGAACTTCGATTTGAGGGCGGTTGATAAAGTCGGACATAAGGTCGGACTTACCATCGGATCGAGCCTGAGATCAGACGGCCGTCGCCGGAGGTTTACAACTTGTCTGAGCCCGAGTTGTCAAGTGACGCACAAAGCTGCTCGGAAATCGCCGTAGAAAACGGCGCTAAAGTCTGCGATGTTTTGGATGCGGCGGTCTGTTTGGCATCCACATACTTTCCAATGCTGACACCCATGGAGTGGTATGTTGGATTGTTGGACCTGCGCTACGAGAAGATGAAATCGGGGTGCGGCGGCTGGGAGGTCCTCTATGCAGATTTGCTGCAACATCCTACCTATAAGGAAATGTCCAGAAATCCAATTGCGACGATTTATGAATCCGTGAAGCTGCGGCTTGAGAAATTGAGCGCTGCTGAAAGGTTCTCATTCTTGGTGGCTTACCAGCGCATCGAGTTCGAAGGCGACAAGATGATTAGCGATTTGCGTGAGGTGCTTTCAGAGGTGTCCTCTAGGCCCAGAGAGCGTGTGTTTCAGAACGATTAGAACTCCTCTAGAAGTCCGCGTTCGCTTGGGAGAAGATTGAGAAGGCTTTCTTAACAGCTTTTGTATTGACAGTCGAAATTAAATCTAACCAGTTTTGCTACAACTTCCGCGCCGCTCAGTTCTGGAGTTGATTAGCTTGCGCTTCCGGCCACGACGATCCGCTTGCATCATATGGGCGGCGGCGCCGTAAGAGCCGTCACATCCAGATATGTTTTCGTGCAAGAAATGGATGTGTTTTAGCTCGCGAAATATCGTTGATCTGCAGCGCTTCAGGACGCGCGCCATCTCGTTAACTGGGACCTTGGCGTGTCTCCAACGTTCTATCTTGCGTCGTTCTGTGATACTCAGTTGCTTGTAAACGGCTCCCATACCGATTCCTCTCATTAGATAAACTACTGTTTTCTAACAAGAGTCGCACTTTAGGGTAGCGCGCGCCTTGCGTTGGAAAAAACGGCCCATAGGATTAATTATGTTAATAATATGAAGCCAGTTGATCAGATTTACGTTTGAAGATTTGTAGCGCGTGCAACGATGCCATCCAAATTTTTTGTCCTCCAAGTTGTTAGTGGCCATGAGACAGCTCCATCTGCCAAGGCAACATGATGCCAAAGCAGATGAGGTGCAAAGGATAGGCAGGCATTTTGGGAAGTGACTTTGAAATCGGCTATTGACCTTCCCACACAGGAACCAATTACGTCGCTATTTGTACGCGGAATCAATGTTGACTAAATCTTCAAACCTTAGACGACTTGGATGTAACTAGTCTATTAACGCGAAAATTTTGCTGACGATACGCCTATACCTGAAGTTGCAAGCCTAAACAAAGCTGAGGTCGGCGTTATGGCTAGGGTCGCCCGAGCGGAAGGACACGAAGCTTATCCTGCCTGCCACAAGCATACATCGTCTAATCCAACAAACGAGAAACCTAGATATGAATGATATCCAAATAGCTGAACGCAGGGATTTTCTTTATTTCGCCACTGCAGGCACTGGTGCAGTAGCAGTTGGTGCGGCGGTTTGGCCTCTGATTAATCAAATGAATCCTACGGCTGACGTCATGGCACTTTCAACGATCAGGGTGGACATATCGTCATTGGAAACCGGTAGTCAGTTAACTGTGAAATGGCGAGGGAAGCCCGTGTTCATTCGTTTCAGAACTGAGGAAGAAATCGCCGCTGCAAAGTCTGAAGCGCTTGAAGATTTGCCGGACCAGATTGCAAGAAACCCAAACATTGACGGAGACGCTTTGGCAACCGACGATAATCGGGCAGTAGCGGGAAAAGAGGCGTATCTTGTCATGATTGGTGTTTGCACCCACTTGGGTTGTGTGCCGATAGGCGATGGTGCCGGGGACTTTGGTGGATGGTTCTGTCCTTGTCACGGATCGCACTACGACACTGCCGGGCGGATAAGAAAGGGCCCTGCGCCTGAAAATCTTCATATTCCAGAAATGCAGCTATCTAATGATCTGGTTTTGACGATTGGCTGAGGCTGGTCGTCATCCGTATTGCGGTAGCGATCTGCCCCTTCAACTCAGATTTCCTTAGCCTGGATGCGCTCTCGAAGCTGCGTCAGCACACAGAGTTCGAGGGACACAACATTAACCCGGCCAGCCTTATCGATGACGGCTTTGCGCCATTTGGCGGGGATGAGCCCAGAGGGAATGCCGTCTTCCGGAGCTATTCGGCGGCCAGCCGCTGCAAACCGGAAAATCTGATTTAAAGCGGTCAATAACGGATGCCACATCGCGTTGTTCGATCGAAATTGCAACGCATTCAGCAAGGAGGTAAGCATACGGTAGTAGTGGCGCGCATAAAAACTGCGCATGACATTCTGAATACGCGTATCCAGCTCCCCTTTAGCACCATGTTCTTCGATAACCGCGCGCAACTTGGCAGCCCCCGCAATCGCAAAGATAACGTCACCGACGCGGCCATCAGGATGTTCCAACGTGGCGGTGCCTATATCAACGAGCAAGCGCTCTTAGCCGTGAACCGCGCTAATATCTGATGCAATGCCTTGGCATGAATTTGCGCCGTGATCGCGTTTTCAAGCGGTGGACGACCCCCAACAGCAGATTAATCAACCGTAAGCGCCCGATTGTTACCGCCTGCCGCGTGACCCCATACTCACTTAACTACTGTCGTTATTGTCGTCGTTACTGACGTCGTATGAGATGGGACGAGCTATGCATCATGAAGTGATTGTGGGCGTTGAGCGAAGGCGCCGTTGGCGCGAAGAAGAGAAGTTATCGATCCTCGGAAAAGTTGGCTTAAATGGCGCAACGGTCAGTGATGTTGCGCGATGTCATGACATTACACGCCAGCATATCTACCAGTGGCGCCAGGAACTTCGACGTAAAGGGGTTTTGCCGCGGTCTTCGGAGACGGTTTTTCTGCCACTGCCTTCGCCTTCTTGCGAGGAGCCCGGGCAGCCAAGAGATCGGCAATACTTGGAGATCGAAGTCGTGCTTGGAAATGGGCGCAAGCTACGCTGCGCCAGTGATCTGCCATCAGAGCGCGTCCAGCAACTCATTCGGGCAGTTGAGGCAGCATGATCGGGCCCGGAACCGGTGTCCGTGTGTATCTGGCGTGCGGCGTGACAGATATGCGCAAAGGGATCGCAGGTTTGTCCGCTATGGCTCAAGATGTATTGCGCCAGAAGCCCACGGGCGGTGCTGTGTTTGCCTTCCGGGGTCGGCGCGGGGACCGGGTGAAGCTTCTGTACTGGGACGGTCAGGGGTTTTGCCTCTATTATAAAGTTCTCGAACTCGGCCGCTTTCCTTGGCCGAGTGCGGAAGACGGAGCCTTGCGGTTGACCTCTGCGCAGCTTGCAATGCTCTGGGAAGGCATTGACTGGCGACGCCCCGCTTGGGGCGCTCCCCCTGCGCGCGTAGGGTGATTAGAGCTTCTGATCTGCTATATTTATATGGTGTTTGCACCTGATTTTTGGTAGTCAGGCGCATGTCGCACTCAGCCAAAAAACTGCCAAATGATCCCGCCGAATTGAAGGCGATGATTGCGGCATTGCAGGCTGAAAATGCTCAGATCGCGGCGGAGAACGCCAAGATGTCAGCCACGCTGCGGGCCCATGATCAATTGGTTCAGGCGCTTCGCCTGCGGATCGCAAAGTTGCAAAAGCTGGCTTTTGGCAAATCGTCGGAGAAGGTTGAGCGCGAGATTGAGCAACTGGAACTGGCTTTGGAAGACCTGCTGGTTGCAGTGGCTGAGAAGGATGAAAGTCCTATCGACGAAGGGTTGGACGAGCCAGCTTCAGAGGAGGCGTCAGCTCCTGTTCGGCGCCGCCGCCCGCGTGTGTCTGATGCGACCCTGCGGGAACGCCGTGAGCTTGACCCAGGTGCGTGTTGTCCAGACTGTGGGGGCGATCTGCGCGTCACGCCAGAGGCGTGCGATCTCATGCGCACCTATGGTGCGACGGGCGAGGATGTCAGCGAACTGCTCGACATGATCGCCGCCCAGATGAAGGTAATTCAGATCGCTCGGATCAAGAAATCCTGTCGGCGCTGCGAGCGGATGGTGCAAGAACCTGCGCCCAGCCGTCCGATCCCGGGCAGCATGGCCGGGCCGAACCTCCTGGCGCATGTGTTGGTCTCGAAGTTCGACGACCATCTTCCTCTTTACCGTCAACATGAAATCTTCGAGCGTATGGGGGCCGACATCCCCGAAAGCACACTTGTGGGCTGGTGCGGCCGCGCCATGAAGACACTATCGCCGCTGATCGAGCGGATCGATGCGGAGATCTTGGGTAGCGACCTTCTACACGCGGACGATACCCCAATCCGGGTATTGGACCGTTCCCGAAGAGACAAAGGGTTGGGGAAAGGCGTGAAGCAAGGCCGGATCTGGGCCTACGTGCGTGACCAGCGCCCGTGGGCGGGAGATGCGCCACCCGGCGCTGTCTATCGGTTCGCTCCCAACTGGAAAGAAGAGCACGTTCTAAGCCATCTGGCCAATGCCCGCGGCATTCTGCAAGCGGACGGCTACAAAGGCTATGCCAAGCTCTACGAGCCTCAATCCGATGGCTCACCGCGTTTGCACGAGGCGGCCTGTTGGGCGCACCTACGACGAGACTTCCACGACTTTTGGACCTCAACCAAGTCCGAGATTGCGCGTGAGGCGCTCGACCGGATCGGTAAGTTCTACGATATTGAGCGCGACATCAACGGCCAGGCTGCAGAGGCCCGCCTTGCGGCCCGTCGAAGGCTGAGCCGACCAAGGGTGGAGGCCTTCTTTGATTGGTCCGAACAACAGCTCATGCGCATCCCCGGCAAGAGCGATCTGGCCAAGGCCTTCCGCTATGGCCTAAGCCGAAGGGATGCCTTCAGCCTCTTCTTAACTGACGGTCGCGTGGCCATCGACAACAATCCAGCAGAGCGGGCTCTGCGCCCAATCGGTATTGGGCGAAAGAACTGGCTCTTTGCAGGGGCCGACACAGGTGCGGAAACCTTGGCCCGCGCTATGACTATTATCGAGACGGCAAAGCTAAACGGGCTCGACCCACAGGCATATCTCGCGGACGTTCTCGACCGCATCCACGACCACAAGATCAACAAGCTGGATGAGCTGCTGCCGTGGAACTGGAAGACGTTGCCTCGAGAAGCCAACAGTCAAGCCGCGTAAACTGCGGTACCAATGGCGCGGTTACAATCAACCCGTCGATCAGCTATGATTTACGGCGCATCAAATAGATGGCAAATAGCCCAAACCATCGGTCGGGCATCGTGCCGACGCATCTTGAACGCCGTGTCGCCATCCACCTGACGCGCCAGAGGGGCCGCCCAACCGTGGTCAACGCCAGCAAGGGTTTCCAGCGGTAGGTCAAGACCCTCGATAAAGGAAACCATGCGCGCGGCCAGAAGGATACGGTTCACGACCATCGAATGGCGTAGACCATCAACGCGTGGCCTGGTTCGCCCTTGCAGTGGCTTCAACCCGGCGCGCCGTATGACGTTCGTGAGCAGCCAGGTGATCATTTCTGATGTGTAACGGCGGGTCCGGCCCTGCTCGTGCCAGAAGAGACCAAAACATGGATCCTGCGATGCGCCGGCACGGCGCCGGGCTTTGATATAGGCTCGAAGCTCGGTCCTCACGCTATCGGGCAGCGGCAGGATCCTGGATTTGAAGAACTTCGTTTGGCGAACCGTGATCGGACCCTTCTGGAGATCGACATCGACAAGATCGAGACGGGCAAGCTCGCCCCGCCGCGAGCCTGCACAATAGGTCGGCACCAGCATACTGCAGACCGTCAACGGGCGAAGTGGTGACCGTGGTGAGGAGCAGGAACGAGCGAAGTCGAGCATCCGACGTACATCGGCGGGTGAGTAAATGTGGGACTTGCGCCATAGCCGGGCCACTTCCTTCTGCAGTCGCGGGTCCGGCTGGCGCAATGGGATCAATGGGTCCCGGTGGCGGTAGATTTTCGCGAGGACACGCCTGATATTTTCACATTCGGCGGCGTGATTGCGCGTGGATTTCGCCGCCGCCCAGTGATCAAGCATCACCCCGACCGGCTGTTTCTGGAGCGCCGGATTAAGCTGCAGGAACTGAAATGGCCCTACATACAGACTGCACGATTTGGCAATACCGTTTCATCATCGCACGACGGGCTTCCGCCATTTGTCTTGCGTTTCCCATTGCCTGAGGAGTGGGTTCAAGATCACAAAGCGCTCCTCACGCCGTTGCGATCTTTGGATACAGGAATACCCGGGCGCCGGTAGCGACACGATCATAGAGGTCTTTCACGTGTTCATTCGTCAACCGGGCGCATCCATTAGATACAGCCGAACCGATTGTTTGCGGAGCGTTCGTTCCATGTATGCGAAGATAGGTATCGCGCCCCACATGATTATAAAGATAGAGCGCACGGGCCCCGAGCGGATTGTTTAGCCCACCTTCCAGACCATCCTTGTACTTAGCATATTTCTGTGGATCGCGCCGGATCATCGCGTTAGTTGGTCGCCACCACGGCCATTTGGCCTTGCGCGCTACGATGAACTCCCCGGGTTCGTACAAACCCTTGCGCCCTACTCCGACTCCGTAACGGATCGCCATTCCCTTTTCGAGCATGAAATAAAGGAAAAAATCGTCAGGAACGACGTGAATATCCCCTTTCAACCAGTCACCGCGACGGGTGTTTATCAACTGCGGCTCGAATCGTTCGGGCAGTTTGACTTTGTGAGCCAAGGCGGTTTTGGGCAGCAAGCATCCCATCATTCCGGCATAGAGCAGCTTTCTTCTCGTAAAATTCTTCATCGCGGTCTCCTCGGCCCCATAAAAATTCAGCTTGCTTCAGGACAGAAGAAAACAAACCGTGATCTTGGCAAAACGCCCGTCGTTGTTGCCTTGAAGCTACGAAAACCCCGACGAATGGAACCCTCCAGCGCCGGAATGTTGTTGACTAGTAAATTACTGCACGGAGGTGAAAGAATATGCACTACTCGCGCTTCTTTATGATGATCGGAACGTGCAGCGATATTGGCCATTCTTGTCGAATCGAAGGCCACCGACACGATTTGCGGACACTACTAAAAAATTATTCCATTCCGTCCTTGACCTTTCCACGCTGGAAGACCCTCACCTGAGCTGGCATTCGAAGGAGTTCGGCATGATGAGATTGAGCGTACCGGACATGAGCTGCGGGCACTGCACCGCCGCAATTGAAAAAGCGATCAAGGCGATCGACCCGACCGCCAAGGTTTCCTGTGACCTTGGGGCGCATATTGTCGAGGTGGAGAGATACTTGAGCGAGCGCGCAATATCCGAGGCAATTCGTGATGTCGGGTATGATGTAAAAGCACCGGCAGCGACCTGATACGAAAAAATGGCGCCGATGGGTTCGGCGCCATTTCAACACGTGATCCGCTACGCGAACATCAATCGCTTTCTCGTGTCTTGTCGACAAGGGCCTCCAGTTGCTCCTGTTCGACAAAACCGGGCACCATGTCGTCGCCAATCACGAAAGACGGTGTTCCGTTGAAGCCAAGCGCCTGGGTCAGGCGCATCGACTCGTCGATATGCTCCTGCACCTTGGGTGCTTCCATGTCGGTGCGCAGTTGTTCGATATCGAGCCCGATCTCCTCGGCCAGGCGCATGACCGATGCTTCCTCGGCGCGTTGTTCCATACCCATCAATGCCCAGTGAAACTCCTCGTATTTGCCCTGTTCCCTGGCGGCCAGGGCGGCCTTGGCCGCGAAGACAGACCCTTCGCTCAGAATGGGCCATTCGCGATAGACGAGCCGGACATCCCGGTCGACGTCCAGCAGCCCCTGAACCTCGGACATGGCCCGTTTGCAGTAGGGGCAGTTGTAGTCGAAGAACTCCACGACCGTGACATCACCCTCGGGGTTTCCGAAGACCGGCGCGTTCGGATCATGCTCGAGCAACTCGCGCTGGTTCTTCAAAAGGTCGGCGGCTGCCTCTGCCTGAGTGGCCGCCTGCTCCTGTTCGAGCAACTGCACGGCTTCCATGATGATCTGTGGGTTTTCCCGGATCGCTTCCAGCGCCAGTTCCTTGATCCGCGCATCGCTTGGCTCCTGCGCGAAGCCGGCAATCGGCGCGACCGCCAGGCCAATCGCCAGCGCGGTGGTCTTCATCGGGTGCATTGTCAATTTCCTTCTCTCTGGGGTTCGGCGGCACTGCGTTCGGCCTGAATCTGTCGTTGCGCCAGTTCTAGCGCAAAATGTCCGATTTCAGGTATCACGTGGATGTTTCCGTCAGCCTATTGTTTTGGCGGTCCTGCCGCCTTCCCGGACTGGAACGTCAAGCCCGGTTCCAGCTTCCGCTGGCACATTCCCGTCAGTTGCATCATTGCCGTTTTTCCCGCTTCGGCCTACGGCATCGGGGCGAACTGGTGTGCCCTACTGTCGGTCTCGATCGTCTGGCGAAGCTCCAGCGTCTCGGGATCGAGAATCCACAGTTCCGGCTTGCCGGCACTGCTCACCAGCAAGGCATCCTCTATGCGCGCCATGTGATAAGGTTCAGGTCCGACGTTGACTTCCAGCCGTTCACCGGTCGACCGGTCGATGCGCACCACGAGATTGCGTTCACGCGCGCTCGACCAGATCGCGTCCTGGTCAACCGCTACGCCATGCAATTCTCCCCCGATGTCGAACGTGTCGAGGATTTCGCCGCTGTCGGCATCCATGATGGAGACGGTCCCGTTGTCGGCTTCGCTGACAATCAGTTGACGGGCATCGGCATCAAGCTGGATATGCTTGGGTGGCCCCTGGAGCTTGAAATTTCGCGTCACGATCCCGTCCTCCGGGTCAAGTACACTGATCGTTGCGTTGCCGGCGTTGGAGACGAGGAAACTTCCGGTCTTCGGATCGGCGACCGCATATTCTGGAACCGGACCGGTAGCGACCGTCGCGGTGACCCGGCCTCTTTCAAGGTCGATTACCGAAACGGCACCCAGGCCGGGATGGGTCACCACGGCGAAGCGTTCATCCGACGAAATCCCGACGTGGTGAACAATGCCCGGCACCTCGATCTGGCGCAGAATCTCGCGACTGTCAGCTTCAATCAGCGTTACCAGACTTACCGTGTCCGGCTTGGCCGTGTCCCCACCCCCGTGATGGGCCGCGTGATCCTCTTCTGAGACGGCGGTCGGCTTGGCTACATCGCCGGGCATGGATTCCGACAGGCTGCCGGCCACCAGAATGCCGCGTTTGGGCGCACCGGCGAGACCGTGGACGTTATCAAGCCCTTCGATGCGACCCGCCTCATTGAAGAATTGATCCAGATGAAGCACTGTTCCCAGCTCGCCTTCGGGGACGTAGACATCGGCAATCGCGGCGCTGCCGGTCATCAAGACCGCACCGAGCGTTACGGTAGTGATGCGCATGACATATTTCCTTTCATAGGTGTAATTGCGACTGCCGCCAACGTATGGACGGGATTGCGACTATCAACACAGCCTCGCGGCCTTTTATATAGGCGTCTGTCGCAAATGCAGGGACCTGTTACGCTCGGAGACAATTCTTTCCGCGCATCGGCGGGTAAACACCGACGTATCAGGCTGGCGAGGGCTGCGACCGGTACTTTCATCACCGACCGGATTCCGCACAGTTCACTGCTTCCGGGCCTCCAGTTTGGCCCGTCGCCGCTCGAATTCGTCCTCGTCGATTTCACCGCGGGCATAGCGATCACGAAGAATATCAATCGCTGTCTGCCCGGTTCCAGTGTCCGAGCGGTTGGAGAAGCCGCGAACCGCAAGTAGAATCAGACCGATGACGAGTGCCCAGAAGATCACCATCATCAGCCCGCCCCACATTCCAAAGCCGCCATCCCACATCATGTGGCCGAACCCGTCGCCTGCCGCAGCCCAACCAGGGGTCGCGGTGAGGCCAAGCGATCCGCCAATAGCCGTAAAACCCAAGATTTTCATGTCATTGTCTTTTCGTTGTTCGACGTTTGCGTTTCCAGCGGCAGCATCACGGTCGCGACAAGGCCGCCTTCCGCCCGGTTGGCGAGGCTGATGTCGCCGCCATGTGCCCGGATAATGGTTCGCGCGATGGACAGCCCGAGCCCTGTGCCGCCGGTCTCTCTCGAACGGGATTTTTCAAGTCTGAAATAGGGCTCGAAGACCTGTTCGAGGTCGGCATTCGGTATGCCGGGTCCGTTGTCAGTAATGCGGATAAAGGCGTGGTCGTTCTCGCGTCCATAGCTGGCATCGACCATTCCGCCATAGCGTTCGGCATTGTCGATGAGGTTGCGAAGGGCGCGCCGGACCGATTGCGGCCGCAAGCGCAGATTCATGGCCTCACCTTCCTGCAGGCCGCGCGTCCGGCAGTGAGATCGAGAAGCTGATCGCGATTGAGTACGAGCCGGGGCCGTTCGAGAAAAACGACTAGAAGTTTGAGTTCCGAACCGGTGAGGTCGACCTGCCCGCCGCTCTCATCGGTCAACATGCGGCTGTCGGTATCGAGGGTCCACTGTGCAAATACGATGCGTCTTCCCGACAATTTTCCGGCATGGGTCCCGGGCAGCGGCGAACGTCGCAGAATGGCCTTGATGCGCGCGAGCAGTTCTCGGGGATTGAATGGTTTGGCAAGGTAGTCGTCCGCCCCGATTTCCAATCCGACGATGCGATCCGTCTCTTCACCGAGCGCTGTCAGCATCAGGATCGGCACGTCGCCCTTGGCCGACAGACGACGGCAGACCGATAATCCGTTTTCTCCGGGCATCATGACATCGAGAACGATCAGATTGAACTGTCCTCTCGCAAGCTTCGCATCCATTTCGACGGCATCTCGCGCCGAGGTTGCGCGCAGGCCGTTCTTTTCGAGGTAACGGGTAACGGAGTTGCGGATTTCGCGATGATCGTCGACGACGAGGATATGGGGCTGATCGTTCATGTTCTTCCTTCTAACGATTAGCGCATCGGTTTCCCGAAGAGAATTGTCACGAAATGTAACAGGGGCGGGGTTTGCGACATGGCGATACAATACCGTTGTTCCAGCTGGTTCCGCTGCGGCCTAACACTCCCATATAAAGTCTATCGAAACCAAAACATGAGGAAATCACGATGACCCGCAAAACCCTGCTCGCAGCAACCGTTTTGGCCGCAACTGCAATCGGAGGAATCGCGATCGCGGACTCCAATCACGGACATGGGGGTAAATCCGGTATGAGCGACCGTGCCGGCATGATGCAGGACAGTTCCGGCATGGAGGGCGGCATGTCCGACATGATGGGCATGATGAAGCGCATGCACGGCCAGATGATGGGCGGCAGCATGATGGGCGGAATGGACCCGATGGGCGGCGCCATGATGCAGATGTTCGACGCCGACGGTGACGGCACGGTGACGCCCGAGGAAATGCGCGCCGGACTGCAGGCCGAGCTGACCGAATACGACAGCGACGGTGACGGCACCCTGTCTATCGAGGAATTCGAGGCGCTGCACAGCGCGATGATCCGCGAGATGATGGTGGATCGCTTCCAGCATCTGGATGCCGATGGCGACGGCTCCATCACAGCCGAAGAAATGACAGCCCCGGCCGACAAGATGGAGCGCATGCAAAAGATGCGCGACGCAATGGGGCAGATGGAGCCCGGCGACGGCCCCGGCATGGGCGACAGCGACATGATGAACAACGATTGAGCGTTTTCGGGCGTCGGCCTATGTGGCGGCGCTCCTATCCGGTACCGAGCCATGGTCGGCGGATCGGTACGGACTTAGCCCTGCTTTGACGGAGGCAAATATGATGAGCCTTGTAATGATGATCGTCTGGCTGGTTCTCGCGACAACGACGATCCTGCGGGGTCGGCTCAAGCCGATCAAGCAGCCGCTTGAGTAACTTGAGGAGATGAAAGTGACTTATACCTATAACCGCGTACTCAGAGGCGTCAGTATCGACGACGCGGAAAAGCGCGTCCGCGCCGCCCTGGCGGATAAGGGTTTCGGCGTTCTGACCGTAATCGATGTCAAGACGACGATGAAGGAAAAGATCGACGTCGATATGGACGGCTATCGCATCCTTGGCGCCTGCAATCCGGAAATGGCCCACAAGGCAATCGGGATCGAACCGCGCGTGGGCGCGATGTTGCCATGCAACGTTATCCTGCGCGACATGCTGTGCGAGACTGTCGATGCGGCATGATCGCCATATCGTTGATCTTTGGGTCGCTGGAGGGCGTATGCATCGGGGAATCGGGCTCGAACCCGAGTAACAGGGAGGCAGGTGGCTGACAGCATCCAGGATAGAGAAAAATCCCTGACCTTCGGCGAAGGCTTTTGGGCGCCTGGTGCAGTGGGAGCCGTCTTGTTGCTGATCGCCGCGATAACGTTGGCGCTGATCGGCGGAGCCTACTTCGGATTTGGTGCGACGGCTAATTCGCTGAAAACCTTTTGCGCAGAATTGGCGGTTGCAGTCCTGTTCGCGGCGACCGCGCTGCGGGATTGCTCTGGACTCCTTTGGCTTTGCCTGTAGGGCTCGCCGCACATGCCGCGTGGGATCTTCTGCATCACAACGATGTGTTCGGCGCGCCGGTCACGCGATGGTACATTTCGTTCTGCGTCGTCTTCGAGCTGTTGGCGGCAGCCTTCCTTTTTGTGCTGTATGTGCCTTGAGGCCGGGAATACCACGGTTCGTGTTCGGGCGAACCGCACGATTGACTGCTGCGGCACTGCTGATTTTCGCCATCGTGGCCCTGGCCCTGGCCTTGGGTCCGCTTGCCGACGTCATCGAGAACTTCGACGGCGACAACGCTGTTTTGTCTCGCACTTAGTTATAAATATGACGGGCCGCAGTGTGGGGCGTCGCCGAATTGTCTTCACACATCAGGGCGTGGCGATATCGACCTGCCTTATCCGAGCAATCGGAAGATCTTGGCGTATATCCGACATAACCGAGGGATAAAGCCGGGTACCGATGGCGATGAGGCGGTACTTTGCGTCGCCAACTTCAGCCGGGCGCCACAGGCGGTAAAAATTGATCCAAGCCAGTACTAAGGCCGCGTGCCGGTCGAACTGGCAGGTCAGGCCCCCTTCCCGCCCGTCGGTGAACTGCCCTATATGTTGACCTTACCAGCCTACGTAGCGCACTCCTTTACCTTCTATTTCGTTCTGGACGCACTGGGGCTTGAGCCAGCGATCTTGACATGGCAAAGCCATGAGTATCATCAGATGGTTTTAGAAATCGGTCTGAACTTGGGCGTGGCTCTGAGCTGGATCGTATTGACGATGAGCCTGAACCGGGCCTGACGCCCGCTGAGCGGGCTGTTGCATTGTTCCTTATCATCGGGCTGAGCATGCGCGATATTGCGAAGATGGGGGGCAAATTGGAAAGCACGATCAAAGCCCAGACCAATGCAATCTATCGCAAGGCTGGCGTGACCGGGCGCACGCAATTGCTCAGCACGTTTATAGAGGGTTTACTCAGCACGTTTATAGAGGGTTTAATGGACGAGGCCCTGATACAGCGGACGATTAGCAGGCCAAGGCTGTGAGAAGCCTGGCGATGGCAGCAGTAGCGTGACCAATGGCCGTCTGAGCACTATTGGTTTCTGAAAGGGCTGTAGGCGACATCAAGTCGAGAGGCTTAGTCGCCCTCCTTGAGCACTTTCTTGGGATTCTTTGAATCGAACTCTTCAGGACTGTGAGCGGCTCCCTCGTGATCGTCTTGTGCATTATGCCGCTTGCGGTGCGGCGGGCGCTTTTCTTTGGCGTAGTCTGGTTCGTTTGGCATCGGGTGCTCCGTTCTCTAATGGCGCGCTGAGCCGGCTAACTGGCTTCAAAGGCATCTTTTACCCAGAACTCTGACTGTCTGATAATGTTCCAGCCAAACCCCGTGCGCCGTGCTTCGCTCTCTGGCCTTTTGTTGAAAAGCACATGCTTCAGCGAAAATCTGAGGTGGAAAGAAAGGCCTCTACCCGTGGCGCAACTTATCCGACCGGAACCATAGCGGCTATTCCGCGTTTCCAATACTAACCAAAGGAGAACGATGATGACTTCACAGTGCCAAGCGACCGCAAATTTGGTTCACAATGGAGAATATTCCGATCTACGGTTCGTCAATATGATGTCCGCCCATCATGCGATGGCGGTATCAATGGCCGAGGTTGCGGTGGAAAAAGGCGAGCACAACGAACTCGTCCAGTTCGCAAAGACCATGATCGAAGATCAGAAGAAAGAAATCGAAACGCTTGATGGCATAATCGAAGACCTTGATGGCCCTGATGAAGTCGCGACGGAAACCCATCCCCATGAGCGCAGCATGCTCGGGATGGACAGCCCAGAAGAACTCGCAAGAAAGGCACCCTTCGACAAAGCATTCATCGATTCACAACTGCCGCACCATGCCTCTGCAATTGAAATGGCAGCGGTCGCTCTGAAACAGAGTTCCAACAGCGACATCAAGAAGCTTTCGAGGAGCATTATCGATGCTCAGGCCCAAGAGATCGGCAAAATGATCGACTGGCGCCATAGCTGGTACGGTGAAAAGGGCTGAATTTTGCCAGCAAGATAGCCTTCCTGTGATCTGGTCTACTGTTTGATGTCACAGCCACTTGACGCGCAGGCCTCAGAAAAAGTGCAAGGTTCCAGCAGGAGGAAGGCTTTTATAGTTCGCGCCGATAGGTAACCTTGCTTGGGCATAAGGGATACCAAAATTCATGACGACATTGATCGCCATCATTTTGATCTTTGCATTCTCAATGCTGTTCACCGCAGCATTGCGCGCAGGTGCTGCAGGTCCAAGCACCTATCCTCAGAAGCGCCCTATACTCGGGGGCAGTGATCCTGAGACCCATGCATGGCAACGTTTCCACATCCGGTACTACACTATGACGCTGCTGTTCGTCGCCTTCGAGATGGAAATGATGTTCATGTATCCTTGGGCCGTAGTTTTCGTAGAGGAAGGCCCCAAGGCGCTGGCAGAGATGGGTATGTTCTTGGTCATTCTATCGGTCGGGATCGTCTATGGCTGGCGGGAGGGTATTTTTCGGTGGGAATGAGCTGGCTTGCAAAAATGGCAGGGCTGGCCGAAGTGCCGGTGTTTGTAGCCTTTGGCGAGGGTGCCCCTGCAGATGCCGCGAGCGTGCTGGCTAAAGCCCCCGGATTGCGCGTTGTTGAGACGCCGCGAGCCGCAGCGATCTTGTTCGTTGTAGGCACGGTTCCAAAGGCTCTTCTACCTCAACTGCACCGCCTGCATGACCAGTTGCCGCACCCCCGCGCCAGCGCTCTCTGGCATTCTCGCAATGAGTTGCCAGGCGCGACGAGAATAGAAGAAATAGCGAACATCAGCGTTTTGTTGAGGGCAATTCACAGAGATCTGCTGGTTGGCAGTCTCAAGTCCGAGCCCGACTTTTTGTCAGATGCCCCGCCAAACGAGTGGCGCGGGATCGGGCCACATGGTCAAGGCGGCAAAGGCATGATGGGCGGCACCCCTTATGGAAGGCCGATGGCGATGACAGCCGCCGATCTGCGGGATGGGCTGGACCTTGATGCGTACACCGCAGATTTCGGTCCTTTTCTGCCCATGCTCCCGGCCGGGCTCGTCCTGACCCTCACTCTCCAAGGCGACACGATACAGAACGTTGCGGTTGCGCATCCGCCGTTCGAAACCCAAGAACAACGCGGTTGGGTTCTCCTCAATCTTCTGGGACTGCCCGCACTGGCCGAACGGATGTTACGCGCCACCAACATCGGCAATGCGACCGTCAAACGGCTGATCCGCTTATCGGGCGCGCGGGCAGCAATCCCCGAAGGGTTGGGCCGCACTCATGACGGATCGGACGTACGCACGCGCTTTGACCTGCTGACCGGCACCTCAGAACCCATTTTCAACCTGCACGTCCAGCAAATAGGCCTTGATGATCTATTGATCGGTCTGGAATGGCACGAAGCCATGCTGGTTTTGAACAGCTTTGACAACGCATCGCTGCGCGCCATTTGCGCCAATACCTCTGATCCCGAGCCCGATACAATGGCGGGCGGCATGGATCACGGCGTCCATGCAGGGCACATGTCATGAGCGTCGCCCTCACCCTGATGATAATGCTCGTATTCATGATCGTCGGCATGCTTATCGCTGCGGTTCTGGACACGTTTTTCTACCGATGGCTGGCCGGACGAACTGGGGGCAGTTTGCTAACGCCGCTCTATGCCGCTGCGGCGGAAGTGTCTCGGCAACGCATTTCGACCGAGGCACCAGACAGAATGAACTGGTTCCTGTCCATCTCGGGTTTTCTGACGCTCGGTGCGATTGGTCTCGCTGTCGTACCGCTCGGGCCACAGTCTGTAGTGATTGGCCTCGAAACCAGTGTGGTGCTGTGGGGGGCGTGCGAGTCCCTCGTGGTTGTGCTTGTGTTTTTGCACGGCTGGTCACCCAATTCCCCACTCGCCCTGATCGGGGCCTATCGGTACGTCGCTATTGGGCTGCCGATCATGCTGCTTAGCATGTTTGTCCTGATCGCCGCCGCACTGCCTGCAGAGTCGCTTGATCTACGCGCTATCGTGACGTCGCAAGAAGACCTATGGAACGTGATCCGCCAACCGCTTGGGCTGCCCCTCTTCATACTGTTGGGACTGTCACTTACGCTGCGCGGACCACTCGACTACGCCGACAGTGCTGACCTTGCAGGCGGCACGTCCATCGAGGATTCAGGCGCTAATCGGGCTGGTTGGCAGGTGGCGAGATTGTCCATGTTAATTGGCTTTTCTGCCGTGGCCGCCTCGGCGTTTCTGGGCGGCTATCTCGGCCCGGTCCTTCCGGGAGTTGTCTGGCTCGCGTTCAAAACACTAACCATCATGACTGTCATTATCGCCCTGTCTCATCTGCTGGCGCGTATGCCCGTAGCGCGGATGCTCGGGCTGATCTGGAAGGTCCTGCTGCCAATTGCCTTCTTAGACTTGTTGCTGGCCGGACTGGTGGCGCTGGCATGACGGATATTGCTTTCTATTTCCTCTCGGCGATCGCCATCTGGAGCGGTTGGCGGGTTTTTCGGGTCGACTCGATGATCCGTGCAACATTCGCGCTGATGGTCTCGTTCATCTGTGTCGGTGCCATCGCGCTATTGATGTCTGCCGATTACATCGGCGTCGCCACGGTCTTTATGATGGCGGTCGAGATGATGGTCATGGGTCTTTTCATGGTGATGTTCATGATGAACCCGGCAGGCCTGAACCCGATGCAGATGGTGCATCAATACCGCCTGTCGATAGGAGCGGGCATTGTCGCTTTTATCGGCCTCACAGTCGCGGTGCTCACAACTGACCTACCGCATAATCCCCTGCCTGCGGGTCGGGATACCATGCGTGATCTGGGCATCAACCTGCTGGGCAACTCGATGCTGATATTCGAGACCGCCGGGGTGACGCTATTGGCGACCATGCTCGGCGCTGTCATCTTATCGAGCCGCCGTGGCCGGTTTGGAGTGTCGGACGAGGGTGCTATCCCCCCAGGGCTTCATCCGGGCGGAACACCTGCGGGGCGCAAGGTGGAGGAAGGCGGTGGCCACGGAGGGCATGGTGGGCACGGCGGCCATGGTGGTCATGACAAGATGACTGACGAGAAGGACGACGGCCAAGGCACTGGCCATATGGGTCACGAGATGGCCGACGCCGACCCGGCGTTGTCAGCAGGGCATACGGGTCACGGAGGACACACAACCGGCGCTAACCCAGAAGGCGCCGATCCAAAGAAGCCCAAACAAGAGCCAGCACCGGACCCGCATGAAGGCCACGGCACCAAGCCGAAGAAGGAGCATTGATATGACGTTAACAGCCATATTGATTGTCGCGTCGGCGCTCTTTGGCATCGGTCTGTTCGGTGCGTTATCACAGAAATCCTTTGTAATGCTGATGATGGGCTTGGAGCTGATGCTAAATGGCACCCTACTCGCGGCTGTGGGGTTTTGGGCCTTTACCCTTGAAGGGGCGCCTGAGGGACAATTGCTTGCGATCCTGATCATGGCGGTGATGGCAGTCGAACTGGCAATCGGCTTTGCCTTGGTTGTTGCCGTCTATCGCAAACGCCAAGCGGATGTGATTGAAGCGCTCGGGACGCTGAAAGAATGACGCTTTGGCTACTCCCCCTTCTGCCGATTTTGTCAGGCGTGATCATCTCGGTGATGGGTGATCGGTCGCGCGGCTGGCTTGGAGGGTTGGCAGTGGCCGTGCTTGGCGGGACTTTCGCCTTGGCGTTAGCTGCCGTCACACAAGATTGGACCGCGTACTTGATCTGGTCGGATGCACTCCGGCTTACCGCCTCTCTCACGCCGATCTCAGCGGCAGTTGCTCTCATGGTTCCCGCCATAGCACTTGCCGTTGTCCTTCACGCCACACAGCATGAACAAGCGCGTGGGCTGGGGCGGCTAATTGGCATCATGATCCTGTTCACAGGCGGTATGGAATTGGTTGTCGTCGCCGATGATCTTTTGACGCTGCTTATCGGCTGGGAGCTAATTGGCGCCTGTTCCTGGGCGCTGATCTCGCACAAGTGGCGCGACATCGAAAATCCGCGTTCGGGCCTTTATGCTTTCGTGATGACGCGCTTAGGTGACCTTGGACTTTTTGCCGCTGCAATGGCGCTCTACTCCGCCACGGGGTCTTTCGATTATGCCGGTATCGCAACGCTCGAAGGCACGTTTCAGTGGATCGTAGCCTTTGGAATCCTTCTTTCGGCGGCCTCGAAAGCCGGACAGGTTCCCTTCTCGCCCTGGCTGTTTCGGGCGATGGCTGGCCCCAGTTCGGTCTCGGCGCTTCTCCATGCGGCGACGCTGGTGGCAGCCGGTGCCTATATCATCGCGCGTCTTGAGCCATCCTTGTCCCTCGCTCCCGGGTTTAGCGTCGCGGCGATCTCGATCGGGTTAATCACTGCTCTGGCGGGTGGCGTCACCGGGGTTTTGCAGAACCACGCCAAACGGCTGCTTGCAGCGTCCACTTCGGCCCAACTCGGATTTATGTTCGTCGCAGTCGGCGCGGGGTATCCTGGGATCGCGGTGCTGCACTTGATTGTCCACGCCACATTCAAAGCGCCGCTTTTCCTTTCGGCTGGCCTCGCAGGCGGTGCTGCGGGGAGCTACCGCCTGGATAAAATGATGCTGGGCCAATCGCTGCCAATCGTCGGGGGGCTTACAGCTATAGCAGCAGTCGGACTTGCCGGGATGCCGCCTGCGGGAGGTGGTTGGAGTAAAGAAGAGATCATTAAAGCGGTTGAACATACTGGGTATTGGCTGCCAATCGCAGTGATGCTCGGCGGCGCACTGAGCGCGGCCTATACGACGCGCTTCTTGTTGTTGGCATTTAGCTGGCGCGGCGATGACGAGCGGTCAATCGAAGTGCCTGGCATGATGGAAACCATCGGACTGGGTATCCTCGCTGCATTAACGCTGACAACAAGCCTTCTGTGGTATCCGCCCCTGGCTGAGGCACTTGCCGCCCTATTGGACATGACGCTCCCCAAAGGCAGCCCTTTGATGCTTGGCCTTTCGCTGGCCTTTGTCGCCGCCGGTGTCTTGGGCGGCGTCTATCTGGTGCGGCGGCACCCTACGCTCGGAACAAGCGGTGCCACTGCTGCCGCCTCAGATTGGCTCGGGCTGCCCAAGTTGATCACCATCGCCGTTGTGCGACCCTTAGATGCGCTTGCCCGTACAACGGCTTGGATTGACGACACTCTCATTGACGCGGGGCCTCGTGGGGTCGCTTTCATGGGCCGCAAAGGGGCGGCTTTTATCGCGGAAGTGGACAACCGTGTTGTTGATCAGGGTATTCGGAACACTGCTGCATTTGGCGACTGGCTTGCTCAGGTCAGCGACCGTTTCGGGGAGACGATCTCTGATGGCATACCCGACGGCAGTGCGCGCCTGACCGGTATGTTAGGCCGCGACATTCGCCGCCTGCAAACCGGGCTCTCGCACCACTATTACGCTTACATTATTGGCGGCGTCATCGCCGTGATCGCCATTCTCGCTGCAGGAGCATGACATGCTGACACTCACCATCCTAATCCCGATGCTGGGCGCCCTGGCTCTGACCGTTCTGCCCAGTCTCGGCCATGCCACTGCCCGCATCATCGCGGTCGCAACCTCGACATTGTCGTTCTTGCTGCTTCTAATCGTCTGGTACCAGTTTGACACAAGCTCAGGGGCCCCTGCCTTTCAGGCCTATGCGGAGGCCCCTTGGATACCCGCGCTCGGTGTCTTCTGGCGCGTGGGCGTGGATGGCATGTCATTGGCGCTCTCGTTGATGAGCGGCGTCCTCTTTATCGCTTGCATCGCATGGCCGATGGAGAACCCTGAACGTCCCCGCGCCTACTATGCATGGTTTCTGTTTCTGGAGTCGGTGTCGCTGGGCCTATTCATGGTCCTCGATTTACTGATCTTCTATGTCTTCTTTGATCTTAGCCTTGTCGGGATGTTCTTCCTAATTGGACGGTGGGGCCATGGTGACGCCCAAGGTGCGGCGCTCAAGTTCTTTATCTACACGTTGGCGGGGTCCCTCGCGATTTTGCTGGCGATTATCGGGCTGGTGCTGACAGTTGACCCAATCACGTTTGACATGCGCGCCTTGATTGCTGCGCAGCCATTGGCAGGGATGGATTTGCGGGGTGGTTTGATCCTTTTGGGCTTCGTTCTGGGGTTTGCCGTCAAGGCCCCCCTGTTTCCGGTTCACACATGGTTGCCACCTGCGCACGTCATGGCACCGGGGCCGGTGTCGGCCATCCTCGCTGGCGTCTTGCTGAAGATGGGGACCTATGGGCTCGTGCGGATCCCCTTTCAGATGATGCGCGAAACCTTCGCCGACTATGCATTGCCACTGGCGATTGTGGCACTCGCTTCTATCCTATGGGGAGCCATCGTCGCCTTGGGGCAAACCGACCTAAAACGGCGCATCGCCTACACGTCGGTGAATCATATGGGATATACCGTCTTGGGCATCGCCGCCGCAGGAGCCTTGTTGAACGGCGCAGAAGGCGCGCGCGAAATGGCTTTGACCGGTGCGGTGGTCGAAATGGTAGCGCACGGGTTAATCACCGGCGCGCTGTTCTTGATTGCCGGTGGCTTCTGGGCGCGCAGTGGGACCTATGACATGGATGCTTACGGCGGGCTGGCCAAAGTGGCTCCTCGACTGACAGCCGCTGCCGTGATTGCGGCTTTTGCCAGCCTCGGGTTGCCGGGGTTGGCCGGTTTTGTGGCGGAAGTGCAGATCTTTGTCGGCACCTTTGCCGTCTTTCCGGTGATCGCTGCGATTGGTCTGCTGGGCATTCTCATTACTGCCGCACTCTTTCTGCGGTTGCTGCAACAGGTGTTCTTTGGTGACCTGCCAAAAGCGCGCGAGGGGTTTGCCGATGTCAGCTTGCGTGAAGGCAGCATTCTTGCAGCGATCTTGGCGCTGGTCATTCTGATCGGCATCTATCCGCGCTGGTTGCTTGATCTGATCGGCAGCGCCTCCTCTGCCATAATAGGGAGCTGACCGGTGCCAATCGGCGACGTATCCCCTGAGATCGCGATCATCGTGGCGGCAGTGTTGGCGCTGCTGTTTGCGGCCTTTGCGCCCCGCCGGATGCAGGCGGGGTCGGCACTCATCGCCCTTGCAGGCATTGCCGTCGCCATTGTTTTGGTTCTGGGGCAATTGGGGGAAACCCGGTTCACCTTTTCAGGAACTTGGGCGCTGGACGGAGCGAGCCTTTGGGCGCGATTGATGATCCTGCTGGGCACGGCCTTTTGTATTCTGCTGGCACCGGGCTGGTTCCGCACCGATCCACGCCATGGAGAATATTACACGATCCTCCTGCTTGGTGCGCTTGGGGCTATGGCAATGGCCGGTGCCGGAGACCTGTTACAACTCACTATCGCGGTGCTGCTGTCTTCAGTCACCGGCTACACGCTGGCCGCGTGGCACCGCGACTGGGCGCTGTCCATCGAAGCTGGCATGAAATATTTCCTCATGGGCGCGCTGGCAAACGCATTGCTGATTACCGGGGTCACCTTAATGCTGGGACTCTTGGGGAACACCGGATACGCAGATATTGCCGCTTCATTAAGGCTCGGCACTGGGCTTTCTCCGCTGCTCTTTGTCGGATTTGCGCTAACCCTAACCGGCGTCGCGTTCAAACTGGGCGCAGTACCCGCGCATGCATGGTTGCCCGATGTGGCCGAAGGCGCACCAGTCCCTTCAGCCGCATTCCTGACGGTCGTGCCCAAGATCGGCGCGGCCATCGCATTGGCCCGCCTCGTACAGCTTGTGCCCCCGGAATTTCTTGGCCTGCGCCCGCTGATCGCGATTTTAGCCGCAGCGACAATGACCCTGGGCAATCTGGCCGCGTTTTGGCAAGATGATATCCGCCGGCTAATCGGCTGGTCCTCGGTGGCACAGGCAGGCTACGTATTGATGGCCGTCACCGTTCTGGGGCTTAGCCCAGATGCGCTGAGCGCCCTTTTGGCCTTCATAGCCAGTTATGCGATAGGCAATCTCGCAGCTTTTGCGGTCGTGGCATACCTACGCGGGCGCACGGCTATCGCCGACTACGACGGCTTGGCCAAGCGGCGCCCGCTCGTGGCGACGGTACTGGTGGTCTCCTTCCTCTCTTTGGTGGGCATTCCGCCAACAGTCGGATTTCTGGGTAAACTGGCGCTGTTCATGACCACGGTAGACGGAGGCTATACTTGGCTCGCGGTGGTTGCAGCTGCCAATACCGTTGCGTCGCTGTTCTACTATGCGCGGGTAATGGGCCGCGCATATTTCAACGCGCCGCCTGAGGAGATCGCTGTACTTGATCGCTCAAGTGGGGTGGCAGTGTTGATCGGGGGCATTTTCGTGATCGGCGGAGCTGTGTTGGCCGGAAGCGCGTTCACAGCCTTTCAACTCAGTCAGCTATTGCCGGGATAACTGCATCATGTGGCAAATTTAACAAGTTTTTATAGGATAACCGAAATGAAAGACTGCCTCATCATCGGTGGCGGGCCAGCGGGTCTTACCGCCGCACTTTACCTTGCCCGCTTTCTGCGCGAGGTCGTGGTCTTCGATGCGCGCGCAGGACGGGCGCTGAAAATCCCCACGACGCACAATCTCGCTCCCTTTCCTGACGGTATTTCGGGCGAGGACCTGCTTGGACGGATGCAATCCCATGCCGAAACTTATGGCGCAGAGATCGTCAATGATGAGGTGCTGGAGGTCTCCAAAACAGATGGCGCATTCCGTGTGACGACCGCAAATGTCACCACCACTGCACGGACCGTTATATTGGCCTCCGGCGTGATCAACCATGGCCCGCCACTTTCAAAACAGGATCATGACCTCGGTCTGTCGCGCGGGCTTATCCGCTATTGCCCGATATGTGACGCTTATGAAGTTCGCGGCAAAAGGATCGGTGTGTTGGGGCATGGCGAACACGGGCTGGCAGAGGCCCGCTTTATTCGCAGTTATTCCGATGATGTGACGCTCATTCCACCCGAGGGGTACGTGCCACATGCCACCGATGATATCGGAGTTTTAGCGTCGCCGATGCGCCGCCTGTCTTTGACAGACACTCAAGTTCTGGTCGAGGTGGAGACGGGCCAGCAGCATCTGTTCGATACGCTCTATGTGGCCCTCGGCACCAGCCCGCGTTCTGATCTTCCCGTATCTATCGGCGCCAAGTGCAATGCATCTGGTTGCGTCGTCGTTGATGCCAAGCAGGAAACCTCGGTCGCCGGTCTTTATGCCATCGGCGATATCGTCGAGGGGCTTGATCAGATCGCTTTTGCAATGGGGCAAGGTGCGGTGGCCGCGACCGCGATCCATAACGCTTTGCGCCAGTAGAACTGCATCAGGAAACGCCTTTTAAGGAGAGATTGGCTGTGTTAGCTGCTCAAGACATTGAAGATTTATCTAAACGGGATGACATGACACAGGCGAGGAAAACAATTCTGGTTTTTCTGCTGGCGCTGACAATGACATTGTCTTCGCTCATGACGCATGCTGCGGGTGCTGCGCCCGCTGGTTTGACATCCGGTGAAATGGCTTCTGTTCACACGGCTTCGATGTGTGGCCTTCCCAGTGGGATGAGTGGCGATGGATGTGCAGCAATGGCAGGCCACTGCCTGAGTACGTCCTGCGATCCCTATACTTTGTCGCAACCTTCGGCGATTCGCTTTGATGTCAGCCACCCAGCACTACACATAAACTCCTACAGAATTTTCGCCACGATCGAGATCCCGCAGCCACGTACGTTGCAATAACGCCAGAGCCTTAGGCTCAGGACCCATAAAGCTGGTTGAAGTCGCTATGCCTGCGTGATTCATCCCCCCAAACTAGTGGGGAAAAATATGAGCAATCTTTATTGGCTGACTGAGGTGCAGATGGCGCGGCTTCGGCCGTATTTCCCAAAGAGCCGAGGTCGGCCACGCGTTGATGATAGACGCATTTTGAGTGGCATAATATTCATCAACCGCAACGGCTTACGCTGGTGTGATGCGCCCGCTGCCTACGGTCCACCTAAGACATTATACAACCGCTGGAAGCGTTGGAGTGATATGGGTGTGTTTGCCCGGATCATGACAGGATTGGCGGCAGAAGCCCCCGACAACAAGACAATCTCTATCGATGCCACCTATCTTAAAGCTCACCGCACCGCATCAAGCTTGGGGCTAAAAAAAGGGGGCGTGGACGCCTGATTGGGCAGACCAATGGCGGCATGAACACAAAGCTACATGCCGTTACGGACACCAGCGGCCGTCCGATCCGCTTATTCATCACCGCTGGCCAGGTTAGCGACTACACCGGTGCCATGGCTTTGCTGAGCAGTTTTCCAAATGCAGAATGGTTGCTCGCGGATCGAGGTTATGATGCCGATTGGTTCCGCGAAGCTTTGTCGGAAAGGGGCACAAGGCCCTGCATCCCTGGTCGCAAGTCGCGCAAGAAGGTCGTTAGATACGACAAGCGTCGTTACAAGCGCCGCAACCGCATTGAGGAGAGTGTCCGATCTTTTGTGTAACTGCGAACTGGTCCATGCTTCCTGAGAGGAGCAAGGACGATGACCATATCCAAGGAACTGCTGGACGAACTACTGAAGGGCTGCGAGCGGC
>Ga0207906_1000277_pt1 | contig 25254 bp, 15 predicted proteins | sample LinPmetageLP37_FD_184050 | JGI IMG/M metagenome (GOLD analysis project Ga0207906, IMG submission 184050) | Marine viral communities from the Pacific Ocean - LP-37 (SPAdes) | ecosystem: Environmental > Aquatic > Marine > Oceanic | place: Pacific Ocean | collected 2010-06-16 | reverse complement strand
CCTGTATTCAAGAGCCGTATCTAAAATCAGACAGCCCATAGAAGCATTGTTCAGTTGGCTTATTGAGAAATCTGACATACAGAAAGCGAGCAAGGTCAGGTCTACAAAAGGTTTGACACTCCATGTACATGGAAGACTGGCCGCGGCTTTTATATCCCTAATTTTTTAACCCTTGATTCGCATTATTAATATATATCCATCCGACTTTCGGTTTTGAACCGTTACCTAAATCAAGTACATAATAATACGTTCCTGTTGGAAGTTTTTCCGAAGTGTTAATAGTGACCCTTCCATTTGATGTTCCATCAAACTCATTTTTATAACCACGTTTTGAGTACACTACATTACCCCAACGATTATAAATTTCCAGTTTATTATTAGGATAGTTTTCAATACATCCAATTATAAAATTATCATTAATTCCATCTCCATTCGGTGAAAACTCATTATAACTAATTAAGCAACCTAATTGAGTTACAGTTGGATCATCACTAACATTCCCATCAAAATCATCGCCGTTATCACTTACATCATTAACAACTTCTCCAGCCGGAGTTTCACCTGATACATTAACACTATTACTAACGCCTCCAGCATTTATAGCCAACTGTGTAATTACAAAAGTTGCAGTATATACAGCAATTTCACCAGGCAATAAAGTTCCTTCAGTACTTCCTAAACTAGAATTATAAAAAGTTGGATTTGAAGTCAAGGCTATTATATTGCCATTAACATCAAAAAATGAATCTGTTAAACTAATATTTATTAGAGATACATCACCTGTATTTTCAATTGTTATATTATAAGTTATGGTATCTCCTAAATCTGTACCAGCTACATCTGCAGTTTTAGTAACCTCTATTCCTGGATTACAACCAGTTGTACTAGTAATGGGTTCAGTAATATCAGCTAAATTATATGAACAAGCATCTTTTGGATTGGTGCCATTGGCAATCTCTGTCGCGTCGATGACCCCGTCACCGTCACAGTCATTCGTTGCTGTAATTGGCAAAGTAATATCTACAAGATTATAAGAACAATCATCAAATGGATCTGTGTTATTGGTGAATTCATCACCATTAATCACCCCATCACCATCACAGTCGGATGCTTGCCAGATAGCATTGGTATTGTCATAACCGGTATACCCTACAGCTTGTGTCGGATCACATGGGTCCGTCTCATCGGTGCCATTGTTGATTTCTAAATCGTCATTGATGCCATCACCATCGGTGTCCACATTGGAATATGGATTGGTACTATTAGCAACTTCATCACCATTAATAACACCATCACCATCACAATCAGCTGCTTGCCAGATTGCATTCGTACTGTCATAACCTAGATAACTTGCAGCTTGTGTTGGATCACATGGATCGGTCGCGTCAGTGCCATTGGCTATTTCTAAATCGTCATTGATGCCATCACCATCGGTGTCCACATTGGAATATGGGTCCGTACTATTAGTAACTTCATCACCATTAATAACTCCATCATTATCACAATCGGCTGCTTGCCAGATAACATTGGTAGCATCATAACCTGTATAGCCTGCCAATTGTACTGGTAAACAGGGATCTAAAGCATCGGAGTCTGTAGCGTCATTCACACCATCCCCATCGGTATCTGCATTGTAAGGATCTGTACCATTAGTATCTTCTGTACCATTGAGTACCGTGTCCCCATCACAGTCGGCTGCTGCCCAAATTGCATTGGTAGCATCATAACCTACATAGCCTGCTGATTGTACTGGTACACAGGGATCTAAAGTATCGGAGTCTGTATCGTCATTCACACCATCTCCATCGGTATCTGCATTGTAAGGATCTGTACCATTAGTATCTTCTGTACCATTGAGTACCGTGTCCCCATCACAGTCGGCTGCTGCCCAAATGGCATTCGTATTGTCATAACCCGTATAGCCTGCCAATTGTACTGGTAAACAGGGATCTAAAGCATCGGAGTCCGTATCGTCATTCACACCATCCCCATCGGTATCTGCATTGTAAGGATCTGTACCATTAGTATCTTCTGTACCATTGAGTACCGTGTCCCCATCACAGTCGGCTGCTGCCCAAATTGAATTGGTAGCATCATAACCTGTATAGCCTGCCGATTGTACTGGTAAACAGGGATCTAAAGCATCGGAGTCTGTAGCGTCATTCACACCATCCCCATCGGTATCCACATTGTAAGGATCTGTACCATTAGTATCTTCTGTACCATTGAGTACCGTGTCCCCATCACAGTCGGCTGCTGTCCAAATTGCATTCGTATTGTCATAACCCGTATAGCCTGCCAATTGTACTGGTAAACAGGGATCTAAAGCATCGGAGTCTGTATCGTCATTCACACCATCCCCATCGGTATCGGCATTGTAAGGATCTGTACCATTGGTGTCTTCCGTGCCATTAAGAACACCATCGCTATCACAGTCTGCTGCCTGCCAAATGGCATTCGTATTGTCATAACCTGTATAACCTGTCGACTGAACCGGAACACATGGATCCAGCGGTGCAATGTCAGTATTGTCATTCACACCATCGCCATCAGTATCTATATTGTAAGGATCTCTACCATTCGTATCTTCTGTACCATTGAGTACCGTGTCCCCATCACAGTCGGCTGCTGCCCAAATTGGATTCGTATTGTCATAACCCGTATAGCCTGCCAATTGTACTGGTAAACAGGGATCTAAAGCATCGGAGTCCGTATCGTCATTCACACCATCCCCATCGGTATCTGCATTGTAAGGATCTGTACCATTCGTATCTTCTGTACCATTGAGTACCGTGTCCCCATCACAGTCCGCTGCCTGCCAAATGGCATTTGTATTGTCATAACCTGTATAACCTGCCGACTGAACCGGAACACATGGATCCAGTGCATCACTGTCTGTTTGATTATTAATTCCATCTCCATCACAATCTGTAATATTCCATAATGCACTTGGGAGTACTGTTACGCTAGTTGCAAGATAACTACAAAAGTCTAAAGGCAAGGTGCCATCAATTTTAACTTCTGTCCCATCCAAAACCCCATCACCATCTGAATCTGGATTATCAGGATCTGTCCCTGCGATAGTTTCTTCAGCTGTAGTAAGCCCGTCAGCATCGCAATCTGAAGTTCCCAGCGGTGTTCCACCTAAAGAATCACAGTCATTTAATGGATCTGTTCCGTCTATTAATTCCTGCCCATCATTGATGCCATCGCCATCAGTATCAGGATTATTAGGATCTGTTCCTGCTAGAGCTTCTTCATCATTAGTTAATCCATCTGCATCACAATCATTCGTGCCTTGTGGTCGCCAACTAACGTTGCCTGAAGGTTCACATGGGTCATTTATTGCGGTATCAAATACATCACAAACATTGTCCCCATCTGTATCGGCACATACTGGTACAGTAATAAATAAGGTTGCAGTAGCGCACACAGGACCATTGCAAACCTGATAATTTATGGTTACTGTACTTGTATCTTCAATTAATAGTGCCGTATATGTAATTTCACCAGTTCCTTGATTTATTGAGATAGTTCCAACTGCGGTTCCTGTGCCCAAATCTGTAATGGTACTGCCAACCAAAAAATCATCATTAAAAAGAATATTGAATGTTTTAGGAATGCCAACATCGGCTGTGGAATAGTCGTCTAAAGCAATTGGAGTATATGGATTTGGATCCGTAAAATTACCATTACCATCGCCGTCACAGTCCGCCCCTGCCCAAATGGCATTGGTAGCATCATAGCCTGTATAACCTGTAGCTTGCACAGGAACACAAGGATCCAGTGCATCACTGTCTGTATTATCATTCACACCATCACCATCGGTATCCACATTGTAAGGGTCTGTGCCATTGATATCTTCCGTGCCGTTAAGCGCACCGTCGCCATCACAGTCTGCTGCCTGCCAGATGGCATTCGTAGCATTATACCCTTTATATCCTGCCGACTGTACCGGAACACAAGGATCCAGTGCATCACTGTCTGTATTGTCATTTACACCATCGCCATCGGTATCCACATTGTAAGGATCTGTGCCATTGGTGTATTCCGTACCGTTTAGCACGCCGTCGCCATCACAATCTGCTGCCTGCCAGATGGCATTCGTATTGTCATAACCCGTATAATTCGCAGCTTGTGCAGGAATACAGGGGTCTAATACATCACTGTCGGTCTGATTATTAATTCCATCACCATCACAATCTGCAATATTCCATGCTGCACTTGGGGGTACTGTTACGCTAGTTGCAACATAACTACAAAAGTCTAAAGGCAAGGTGCCATCAATATTAACTTCTGTCCCATCCAAAACTCCATCACCATCTGAATCTGGATTATCAGGATCTGTCCCTGCGATAGTTTCTTCAACTGTAGTAAGCCCATCAGAGTCGCAATCAGAAGTTCCTAGTGGTGTTCCACCTAAAGAATCACAGTCATCTAATGGATTTGTACCATCTAAATGTAATTCCTGACCATCATTGATGCCATCGCCATCGGTATCAGGATTATTAGGGTCTGTTCCAGCTAGAACTTCTTCATCATTAGTTAATCCATCTGCATCACAATCATTCGTGCCTTGTGGCCGCCAATTAGCATCGCCAGAAGGTTCGCATGGGTCATTTATTGCGGTATCAACTACATCACAAACATTGTCCCCATCTGTATCGGCACAAGCTGGTACCGTAATAAACACGGTTGCAGTAGCGCACACAGGACCATTGCAAACCTGATAATTTATGGTTACTGTAGTCGGATCTTCACTTAATAGTGCTGTATATGTAATTTCTCCTGTTCCTTGATTTATTGAGATAGTCCCAGCTGCGGTACCTGTGCCCAAATCTGTAATGGTACTGCCCACCAAGAAATCATCATTAAAAAGGATGTTGAATGTTTTAGGAATACCAACATCGGCTGTGATATTGTCGTCTAAAGCAATGGGAGCATAAGGGTTTGGATCCGTAAAATTACCATTACCATCAGCGTCACAGTCCGCCCCTGCCCAAATGGCATTGGTAGCATCATAGCCTGTATAACCTGTAGCTTGCACAGGAACACAAGGATCCAGGGCATCACTGTCTGTGTTGTCATTTACACCATCGCCATCAGTATCCGCATTGTAAGGATCCGTGCCATTGGCATCTTCCGTGCCATTAAGAACGCCGTCTCCATCACAATCGGCTGCACCCCAAACAGCATTCCAAACATCAAAATAACCTACATACCCCGGTGGCTGTGCTGGATCACATGGACCTAGTAGATCCGATCCATTTGTTACTTCCGTTTGATTATTGACACCATCACCATCGCAATCTGCAATATTCCATGCTGCACTTGGGGGTACTGTTGCACTTGCTAACAAAAAACTACATGAATCGTTGGGATCTGTACCATTTAAAATTTCATCCGCATTGGTTACCCCATCACCATCATTATCAATGATTAGAATTGTAACAGATTCGTTTGGGTCGTCAAGTGAAGCATTACTATCTATTTGGTCCTGAGAATTAGTTATACTATTTGTAAGTGTATTTCCACCCGTTCCATACTCCGCATTCGCAACAATATCTAATTTATGAACTTGTCCAGCTGTCATGGTTCCAATAGTCCAATTAGGTGCTGTCCATGTTCCGTAATTAGGGGTTGCGCTTACCAAGGTAAATCCTGCCGGTAATACATCCTGCACCACCACATTGGTTACGGGATTAACACCTAAACTTTTTACCCGAATTGTAAAGGTTACATTTTGTAACTCATTAATTGGGTCTTGGTTATCAATTTTTGTAATAACAATATCTGGATCACAATTATAAACAGGTAAATTCCCTGAATCATAACTACAAGATCCTTTTGTAACTCTAACAAAATAATCTCCAATATTTAAAGGCGCATATGAACTTGAAGTTGCTCCAGGAATTAAAACACCATCTTCATACCATTGGTAGGCATCAAATGTGCCAGAATTTTCTTGTAATAATGTTCCTGGAAAACAACCACTTCCAGATACACTTAGTCCTACAACAGGAACGGTATCAAATCCCGAAAAATAACCAGCATAACCAGCATTTGCGCCCTGCCTACCAAAAGTACCAACTGCAATAGGTCCTGTAGAATTTACTTTTACTTGTCCTATTAACCCAGTTACAAAAAATGTTTTCCATTCCGTTGTCCCTGCAGCAGGTTTGGAAGCAGGTAAAATAACTGCACCGTTACCATCTGATACCGTTATATTAGCATCCAAAGTTGAGGTTGAAGCAATTATAGTAATTGCTGATTCATCGGCAGCTAACCCAGCAATAATATTAATTGCCGAAATTTCATCTAAAATATTGGGCATTAAGCAATTGACAGGTGCAATAAAATTCATACCAATGGTTTGAATTGCTCCTGGTTGACCTGTTAAGCATTGAAAGGCATAAGCTTCTTTTGACGTTCTTACATACATATTTGCCCCTACCGTAGAAGATGAATACATGGACCCTGGAATTTCTACATATTCTCCATTATTTATGGTTGCAAAATAAATACCTCCAACAAAAACATCTGTACCGTTATTTGTACCAACAATTATGGGGAATTCGCTCTGATCTGGTCCGTTTCCTCTTACAAATACATAGTCTTTTCCTAATACACTAACTGGAACTGGTTGGTCAATACCAACGTCTCTCAATTGAGAACCAGTTTGAATTCCAACATTTAAACCACCATTACTTATGGCTATGGGTTTATTTGAAGTAATACTAGCACCCAACCACCCATCAATATTTGCAGGTGTTTGATTCGTAGCGGCTTCAATAACATAAGTCTGTCCAGCATTTAAATTAATTGTGAAAGAATTTGCTGTATTACCTCCGGCATTATTTCCAATTCTAAATTGACAGCTCGGATTATAACCAAAAATATTTACAGCGGTACCATTTTCAGTAGCCATAATGCCTAATGACGTGGTAAGATTTACATTTGATGCTCTATTTGGTATCCCACCCCATCTAAAGTCCAGCCCTAATGCTTTTCTTCCTTTCGCTGTTAAAGAACCAGCTTGAGCAGAACTTCTGCCTCTATAATTGATATAAAATTTTTGCCCTCCTGGAGATACAAAACGAAGACCACTATTTGATAAAACAACACCCGTATTAGCATCGGTTACTAACGTAATATTATTATCCCCATTTGGTAAGGGTATAAATGTTGTAAACAATTTAGGGGTTCCGTTAGCTAACCCCGTTATTGTACCTATTTTAATTGGGTTAGTTCCTCTAAACACATCAACTGAAAAAGCTGTAGTTACTGGAGTTGATAAATATATTTCCTGTTCTTGTATTGCCTGATTATTGACAGCTTGCTTTAAAGGTGGCAAAAAATGTTCACTATCTAATTGTGCAAACAAAGCATTAGAAAGTAAATTAAAAAATAACAGAAAAAACAAAAGTTGTTTAGTAATATTTTTCATAAGAATTGAGAAAAGGATTTTGAAAATAGAATAAATATTTTAGTTTGGTTATTAGGTAAAATATTCCGTATAAAAAATAATAGAATATTAACAACAAGATTTTGTTTTAATACGGATTTAATAAAATAATTCATCTATTTGTGAGAGTGGAATGATATAGCAATATTGGTATTTAATAAATATTTCACCCAAATTTAACAATTAATATGTATTTCACCGGCTTTTTTTGTAAAGTAATATAAAGTTTAATTTTTTAGACCAATATATTATTCAAAAGTTGCATTTTAAAAACATTTATCTCAATCTAAACCACCAATATTCTTTTTAATCATTATCCCTTCAAAATTAATATGACTAGTGGTTAAAGGGCTTAAAAAGAGCTGATTTATATGCAACTTCTAGCTTAATAAAAGTTAAATTGATTGTGGTTCATAAAATTCTACAATAAGTTTATCTTTGCAACCCATTTGCAATAAAAAATATGAGTTTTACTAAAGAAATTAACAGACGAAGAACTTTTGGCATTATCTCACATCCTGATGCCGGTAAAACCACACTAACCGAGAAATTATTATTATTTGGAGGTGCCATTCAAGAAGCTGGCGCTGTAAAAAGTAATAAAATAAAGAAAGGTGCCACCAGTGATTTTATGGAAATTGAACGGCAGCGTGGTATTAGTGTTGCCACGTCTGTTTTAGCTTTTGAATATAATGGTATAAAAATCAACATTTTAGATACGCCTGGTCATAAAGATTTTGCTGAAGATACTTTTAGAACACTTACTGCTGTTGATAGTGTTATTGTCGTCATTGATGTTGCTAAAGGTGTTGAGGAGCAAACTGAAAAATTAGTTGAAGTTTGCCGTATGCGTAACATCCCTATGATCGTTTTCATTAATAAAATGGATAGAGAGGGTAAAGATGCTTTTGATTTATTGGATGAAATTGAACAAAAATTAGGATTAAAAGTAGTGCCTTTAAGTTTCCCTATTGGGATGGGTTATGATTTTAAAGGAATTTATAATCTTTGGGAAAAGAACCTAAACCTTTTTAGTGGTGATAGTAGAAAAGATATCGAAGAAACCATTAAAATTTCCGATTTAGAATCACCAGAATTAAATAAACTTATTGGTGAAAAAGCCGCTAAAACATTACGTGAAGAAATAGAACTTGTTGAAGGTATTTATCCAAAATTTGACAAGCAAGCTTATTTAGACGGACATTTACAACCTGTGTTTTTTGGTTCTGCTCTAAATAATTTTGGAGTACGGGAGCTTTTAGATTGTTTTGTTGAAATTGCGCCAAAACCCAGAGCAAAGCAAAGTGAGGAGCGTTTAGTAAAACCAGAAGAGACTAAATTTACAGGTTTTGTTTTTAAAATACATGCCAATATGGATCCTAACCACCGGGATCGTTTGGCATTTGTTAAAATTGTGTCCGGGATATTTAAAAGAAATACGCCCTATTTGCATGTAAGGCATGGTAAAAATTTAAAATTTTCAAGTCCGAATGCATTCTTTGCAGAAAAAAAAGAAATTGTAGATATCTCATATCCCGGTGATATTGTTGGCTTACACGATACTGGTAATTTTAAAATTGGCGATACATTAACGGAAGGTGAAGTTATCAATTACAAAGGAGTTCCTAGTTTTTCACCTGAACATTTTAGATATATTAATAATGCCGACCCCTTAAAATCCAAACAACTTTTTAAAGGTATAGACCAACTCATGGATGAAGGCGTTGCGCAGTTATTTACTTTAGAGCTTAATGGACGAAAGGTTATAGGAACGGTTGGAGCCCTTCAATATGAAGTTATTCAATATAGATTGGAGCATGAATATGGTGCCAAATGTACGTATGAAAATTTAAACGTGTATAAAGCATGTTGGGTAGACCCTAAAGGATCTAAAACTGAAGAATATAAAGAGTTTGTTCGGGTTAAACAACGGTTTTTAGCTAAGGATAAACAAAATCAGTTGGTGTTTTTAGCTGATTCTTCATTTTCTTTACAAATGACTCAGCAAAAATATCCTAATATGAAATTCCACTTTACCTCTGAATATTAACAAATCAACGAGTATTTTTTGTTTTTGTTGTGATATTAATAATTTTACCATCATAAAAATACATAATTAATATTTCATTGAATTAATAAGTAGAAATTCATTACCCCAAATATGAACGCCTATGGAACCTTATAAAAACGAATTTAGTAATAAAGATATTACTGTTACCTACAAACCTTGTGTTTGCATTCACGCTGAAAAATGTGCTAAAGAATTATCCGAAGTGTTTAGAACCTCTATTATTCCTTGGATTAATTTAGATAACACAGAAACTGCTAAAATCATAAATCAAATAAAGAAATGTCCCTCTGGTGCTTTAACATATCAAAAGAACGATACTAAAAAAGCTAGTTAAATTTAATTCGATAGTGTTTATTAAACAAAAAGCCCTTTGAATTAATTTCAAAGGGCTTTTTAATTTATGCTTGACCAGTGGGTCCAAAATTTAGAGGTATTGGAGGCTGTTCATAATCTTTTATTTCTCCATGAGCATTTTCAAATCTAGCTACATTTTCACCTAAAGCTTTAAGCAATCGCTTCGCATGCTGAGGCGTTAATATAATTCTTGACTTGACTTTACTTTTCGGGATACCAGGCATAATACTCACAAAGTCTACAACAAACTCTGAAACAGAATGATTGATTATAGCTAAATTAGAATAAATTCCTTCCGCTATATCCGCATCCAATTCAATATTAATTTGCCCTTGTTTTGGCACTTTTTTATCTTCTGCCATGTCTGTGAAATTTTAAATAAAAAATTATTCCCGCCTTGGCGGGAATAATAAATCTTAATTAATTATAATTAACTTCTTTTCTAGCTTGCATCATTTCATCAAACTCCTCTTTAGAACCCACAATAATGTTGGTGTATCTACGCATACCGGTTCCGGCAGGTATTCTATGACCAACAATCACATTTTCTTTCAATCCTTCTAAATCATCAATCTTACCAGCAACAGCTGCTTCGTTTAAAACTTTAGTAGTTTCTTGGAAAGATGCTGCCGAAATAAATGATTTGGTTTGAAGCGATGCTCTTGTGATTCCTTGTAATATAGGAGTCGCCGTTGCAGGTTGTGCTTCTCTAGCCTCAACAAGTTTTTTATCTTCTCTGCGTAAAATGGAATTTTCATCCCTTAATTCACGAGGTGAAATAATTTGACCAGCTTTAATATGTGCAGATTCCCCTGGGTCCACAACAACTTTTAGACCAAATATCAAATCATTTTGCTCAATAAAATCTGCTTTATGCGCCAATTGGTCTTCTAAAAAAATAGTGTCTCCAGAATCAATAATACGGACTTTACGCATCATTTGTCTTACAACAACTTCAAAGTGTTTATCATTAATTTTTACACCTTGTAAACGATATACTTCTTGTACTTCATTCACTAAGTATTGCTGAACAGCAGATGGCCCTTTAATATCTAAAATATCATTAGGAGTAACAGAACCGTCAGAAAGTGGCATACCAGCTTTTACATAATCATTTTCTTGTACAAGAATTTGACTAGATAATTTAACCAAGTATTTTTTCACTTCCCCTAACTTAGATTCCACTACGATCTCGCGGTTACCTCTCTTAATTTTCCCAAAAGATATAACACCATCTATTTCACTTACAACCGCTGGGTTAGAAGGATTACGTGCTTCAAACAATTCAGTTACACGTGGTAAACCTCCTGTAATATCTCCAGATTTTGCAGATTTACGAGGAATTTTAACCAACACTTTACCAACCTTAATTTTCTCACCATCATCAATCATTAAATGGGCTCCAACTGGTAAGTTATAAGAACGTAATATATTTCCTTTTCCATCTTCAACATGAAGTGTAGGGATTAATTTTTTATTTCTAGATTCTGAAATTACTTTCTCTTGGAAACCTGTTTGCTCATCTATTTCAACTTGGTATGTTATCCCTTGCTCAACATTTTCATATTGAATTTTACCGGCAAATTCTGATATAATGACACCGTTATATGGATCCCAAGAACATACCACATCCCCTTTACTTAACTCATCACCATTCTTAACGAATACGGTTGAACCATAAGGAATGTTATTTGTGCTCAAGGTAATACCTGAACCTTTATCAACAAGTTTTAATTCTGATGTACGGGAAATTACGATATCAATTGGTTTTCCTTCGCTATTTTCTCCTTTAACAGTTTTAAGGTCTTCAATTTCTGCAATACCACTAAATTTAACTGCTAATTTATTTTCTTCGGAAATGTTTCCTGCAATACCACCTACGTGAAAAGTTCTAAGTGTTAATTGGGTACCAGGTTCTCCAATAGATTGTGCGGCAACAACACCTACAGCTTCACCTCTTTGAACCATTTTTCCGGTAGCTAAATTACGACCATAACATTTTGCGCAAATACCTTTTAAAGCTTCACAAGTTAATGCAGAACGTACTTCAACGCTTTCAATTGGTGATTCTTCAATTATCTTAGCAATATTATCTTCAATTAACTGACCTGCTGCTACTAACAACTCTTCAGTTATTGGGTTATATACATCATTTAATGAAACACGTCCAACAATTCGCTCTTCAAGGGTTTCAACAACTTCGTCATTTTTCTTTAAAGGTTCAACTTCAACGCCTCGTAAGGTTCCACAATCTTCAGTATTAATAATAACATCTTGAGAAACATCCACCAAACGACGGGTTAAATATCCTGCATCGGCAGTTTTAAGCGCTGTATCAGCAAGACCTTTACGAGCACCGTGTGTTGAGATAAAGTATTCTAAAATTGAAAGTCCTTCCTTAAAGTTAGAAAGAATAGGGTTTTCAATGATTTCCCCTCCACCTGCGTTTGATTTTTTAGGTTTCGCCATCAATCCTCGCATACCTGTAAGCTGACGAATCTGTTCTTTAGATCCACGGGCTCCAGAATCAAGCATCATATATACCGAGTTAAATCCTTGTTGATCTTCACGAATACGCTTCATTGACAATTCAGTCAACGCTGCATTCGTAGAAGTCCAAATATCAATAACCTGATTATAACGCTCATTGTTGGTGATAAGACCCATGTTATAGTTAGCCATAATGCCATCTACTTGCTTGTTAGCAGCAGAAATCATTTCTGGTTTTTCCGGTGGAATAATAATATCTCCTAAACTAAATGATAATCCTCCTTGGAATGCAAATTTGAACCCTAAAGTTCTGATTTCATCTAAGAATTCTGCAGTTTCAGGAACCGATGTATATTTAAGAATACTTCCAATAATATCCCTTAAAGATTTCTTGGTAAGTACTTGATTTATATACCCTGCGGCCTGTGGTACTTTTTGGTTAAATAATACACGTCCAACCGTAGTTTCAATAATAGTTGGAGCCAGTTTACCATCAGCATTAATGTCTAATGTTCTAACTTTAATACTCGCATTTAAATCTACTTTCTTTTCATTAAAAGCTATTTCAACTTCTTCGGGTCCATAAAATGTTAAACCTTCACCTTTAACTGGCGCTTCTGGTGTTGACGTACGTAACTTGGTCATATAATATAAACCAAGTACCATGTCTTGAGAAGGTACCGTTACTGGTGATCCATTTGCAGGATTCAAGATATTGTGAGATGCCAACATTAATAATTGACATTCTAAAATTGCCTCAGGGCCAAGTGGTAAATGTACCGCCATTTGATCACCATCAAAATCGGCGTTAAACGCTGTACAAACCAATGGGTGTAACTGAATCGCTTTCCCTTCAATTAATTTTGGTTGAAATGCTTGAATTCCTAATCTGTGTAAAGTAGGAGCACGATTTAAAAGCACTGGATGTCCTTTTAAAACGTTTTCTAAAATATCCCAAACAACAGGTTCTCTTTTATCTATAATTTTCTTTGCAGATTTTACAGTTTTTACAATACCCCTTTCAATCAGTTTTCTAATAACGAAAGGTTTGTAAAGTTCTGCTGCCATATTTTTTGGCAATCCACATTCATGTAATTTTAATTCCGGACCAACAACAATTACCGAACGTGCTGAATAATCTACACGTTTTCCTAAAAGGTTTTGACGGAAACGTCCTTGTTTTCCTTTAAGCGAATCAGATAATGATTTTAACGGTCTGTTAGAATCGGTTTTTACTGCTGAAGATTTACGTGTGTTATCAAATAAAGAATCAACAGACTCTTGAAGCATACGTTTTTCATTACGTAAAATGACTTCCGGAGCTTTAATCTCTACCAATCTTTTTAATCGGTTGTTTCTGATAATTACCCTTCTATATAAATCATTTAAATCAGATGTCGCAAAACGACCACCATCCAATGGCACTAACGGACGTAATTCTGGTGGTATAATTGGAATTACTTTCATGATCATCCATTCCGGACGATTTTCTCTATTTAAATTAGATTCACGTAATGACTCAACAACTTGTAAACGTTTTAACGCTTCTGTTTTACGTTGTTTAGATGTTTCAGTGTTTGCTCTATGACGTAAATCATAAGACAACGCTTCTAAATCTATTCTAGATAATAATTCAATTAAACATTCAGCACCCATTTTAGCTAGGAACTTGTTTGGGTCATTATCATCTAAATATTGATTTTCAGGTGGAATTGTTTCCAGAATATTTAAATATTCTTCTTCCGTTAAGAAATCCATGGCTTGTACTGGTTCTCCTTCTTCATTTTTAGCATTACCTGGCTGAATGACTACATAACGTTCATAGTAAATAATCATATCTAATTTCTTAGAAGGTAATCCTAATAAATACCCTATTTTATTTGGTAAAGAACGGAAGTACCAAATGTGAGCAACAGGCACTACCAAATTGATGTGCCCAACCCTATCTCTACGTACTTTCTTTTCTGTTACTTCTACACCACAACGGTCACATACAATACCTTTATAACGTATACGTTTATATTTACCACAAGCACATTCGTAGTCTTTTACAGGACCAAAAATACGCTCACAGAACAAACCATCACGTTCTGGTTTGTGAGTTCGATAATTGATAGTTTCTGGTTTTAAAACTTCACCTCTAGAAGCTGCTAAAATAGATTCTGGTGATGCTAAACCAATGGAGATTTTGTTAAATCTCTGTACTGTATTCTTATCTTGTTTTCTTGCCATTTTCTTTTAGTATTCAGTCTCAGTCTCAGTACTCAGTTCACTAATGCTGTAAAGCTGGATACTGCGACTGCATACTATTTTTTATTCCTCTAATCTTATGTCTAATCCAAGACCTTTCAATTCATGCATTAACACATTGAAAGATTCTGGTAGTCCAGGTTCTGGCATAGGCTCTCCTTTAACAATAGCTTCATAGGTTTTTGCTCTACCAATTACATCATCAGATTTCACTGTTAAGATCTCACGCAATGTTGCTGAAGCTCCATAAGCTTCTAATGCCCAAACCTCCATTTCACCAAAACGTTGACCACCAAATTGTGCTTTACCACCAAGAGGTTGTTGTGTAATCAATGAATAAGGTCCTATGGAACGTGCATGCATCTTGTCGTCAACCATATGTCCTAATTTCAACATATAAATAACACCAACAGTTGCAGGCTGATCAAATCGTTCTCCAGATCCGCCATCATATAAATAGGTGTGTCCAAATCGTGGAATTCCAGCTTCGTCTGTAAATTCGTTAATTTGATCAAGTGTAGCACCGTCAAAAATAGGTGTCGCATACGTGCGCCCTAATTTTTGTCCAGCCCAACCAAGAACGGTTTCATAAATCTGTCCAATGTTCATACGAGAAGGTACACCAAGTGGGTTTAATACAATATCAACTGGTGTTCCATCTTCAAGGAATGGCATATCTTCTTGACGAACAATACGCGCTACAATACCCTTGTTACCGTGACGACCTGCCATTTTATCACCTACTTTTAACTTTCGTTTTTTAGCGATATAGACTTTAGCAAGTTTAATAATACCTGCTGGTAATTCATCTCCTACAGAAATAGTAAACTTCTCACGTCTTAAAGATCCTTGTAAATCGTTTTCTTTAATTTTATAATTATGAAGCAAATCTGCAACAAGATTACTTGTATAATCATCTGTTGTCCATTTACCAGCCATTAAATGCGCATAATCATCTACAGCGTTTAACATTTTAAGTGTGAATTTCTTTCCTTTCGGCATCACTTCTTCACTTAAATCATTATAAATACCTTGAGCTGTTTTACCATTTACAATAGTGAATAATTTTTCAATTAAAACGGCTTTTAAATCTTCAAATTTAGCGTCATAAATAGCTTCTAAATGAGCGATGTCATCTTTATCTTGAGCTCTTTTGCGTTTATCTTTTACGGCACGTGCAAATAATTTTTTTTCAATTACAACACCATGTAAAGAAGGCGAAGCTTTTAAAGATGCATCTTTTACATCTCCAGCTTTATCTCCAAATATGGCCCGTAATAATTTTTCCTCCGGAGTTGGATCAGATTCTCCTTTAGGAGTAATTTTTCCTATAAGGATATCACCAGGTTTCACATCAGCACCAACACGAATCATTCCATTTTCATCTAAATCTTTAGTAGCTTCTTCTGAAACGTTTGGAATATCGTTGGTTAATTCTTCATTACCTAACTTGGTATCTCTAACTTCAAGTGAATATTCATCAATATGGATAGACGTAAAAATATCTTCACGTACCACTTTTTCTGAAATCACAATCGCATCTTCAAAGTTATAACCTTTCCAAGGCATGAAAGCCACCTTCATGTTTCTACCCAATGCCAATTCTCCTTTTTGAGTTGCATAGCCTTCACATAAAACTTGACCTTTAGTTACTTTATCACCTTTAACCACAATTGGTTTTAAGTTGATACTTGTGCCTTGGTTTGTTTTTCTGAATTTTACAAGTGGGTATGTTTTAACGTCACTGTCAAAACTTACTTTAGCTTCATCCTCAGTACGATTGTACTTAATAATAATCTCAGTAGCATCCACATATTGTACAACACCATCTCCTTCAGCATTTATTAATACTCTTGAATCTGAAGCCACTTGACGTTCCAATCCAGTTCCAACAATAGGTGCTTGTGGTAATAATAAAGGTACCGCTTGACGCATCATGTTTGATCCCATCAATGCTCTGTTGGCATCATCATGCTCTAAAAAGGGTATTAAAGATGCCGAAATTGACGAAATTTGATTTGGTGCCACATCAGTATAATGTAGTCCGGATGGGTCAATTACAGGGAAATCTCCCTCCATTCTTGCAATTACCTTTTCATGCAATATTTTCCCATGGTCATCAACCTTAACAGTTGCTTGAGCAATTAATTTTCCTTCCTCTTCTTCAGCACTTAAGTAAATTGGTGTGTTTTTAATATCAACTACACCATTAGTAACTGAACGGTATGGCGTTTCAATGAATCCCATAGAATTCACTTTTGCATATACCGAAAGTGAAGAAATCAAACCAATGTTTGGTCCTTCAGGTGTTTCAATTGGACATAAACGTCCGTAATGTGTATAGTGAACGTCACGAACCTCAAATCCTGCTCTTTCACGTGATAAACCACCAGGTCCTAATGCTGATAATCGACGCTTGTGCGTGATTTCTGCCAATGGATTGGTTTGGTCCATAAACTGAGATAACTGGTTTGTACCAAAGAATGAATTAATAACTGAAGACAAAGTCTTAGCGTTAATTAAGTCAATGGGTGTAAAAACTTCGTTATCACGAACGTTCATACGCTCACGAATAGTTCTAGCCATACGCGCTAAACCAACACCAAATTGTTGTGATAATTGTTCACCAACAGTACGTACACGACGGTTTGATAAGTGATCGATATCATCAATCTCAGCTTTAGAGTTGATAAGCTCAATTAAATATTTAATAATGGTAATGATATCTTCTTTGGTAAGTACTTGCTTATCCATTCCAATATCAAGACCTAATTTTTTATTCATTCTATAACGTCCAACTTCACCTAAAGAGTAACGTTGGTCACTAAAGAATAACTTGTCTATAATACCACGTGCTGTTTCCTCATCTGGTGGCTCAGCATTACGTAATTGTCTGTAAATATGTTCAACGGCCTCTTTTTCAGAGTTTGTTGGATCTTTTTGAAGCGTGTTATGAATAATGGCATAATCACCTTGTTCAGCGCTTTCTTTATGTAAAAGAATGGTTTTAACATCGGCTTCAATAATTTCTTCAATATTATCTTTATCAAGAACAGTATCTCTGTCAAGCACTATTTCATTACGCTCGATTGATACTACTTCTCCAGTATCTTCATCCACAAAATCCTCATGCCATGTATTAAGTACACGAGCGGCTAATTTTCTGCCTAAATATTTTTTTAATCCCGATTTAGAAACTTTTACTTCTTCTGCAAGATCAAAAATTTCTAAAATATCTTTATCACGTTCAAAACCAATAGCCCTGAACAATGTTGTAACCGGTAATTTTTTCTTTCTATCAATGTAAGCATACATTACCTGGTTAATATCGGTCGCAAATTCAATCCAAGATCCTTTAAAAGGAATAACTCTTGCAGAATATAATTTTGTTCCATTAGCATGGAATGACTGACCGAAGAAAACACCCGGAGAACGATGTAATTGTGATACAACTACACGCTCAGCACCATTAATAACAAACGTACCACTTGGTGTCATATAAGGAATTGTACCCAAATACACATCTTGAACAATGGTTTCAAAATCTTCATGTTCAGGATCTGTACAATACAATTTTAGCCTTGCTTTTAACGGCACGCTATAGGTTAGCCCTCTTTCAATACACTCATCAATAGCATATCTTGGTGGGTCAACGAAATAATCTAAAAATTCTAAAACAAATTGATTACGAGAATCTGTAATAGGAAAGTTCTCCATAAAGGTATTGTAAAGACCTTCATCTCCTCTTTCTTCAGATTTTGTTTCTAATTGGAAAAAATCCTGGAAGGATTTAATCTGAATATCCAAGAAATCCGGATATTCTGTTCTATTAACAATAGACGAGAAATTTAATCTTTCAGCTTGTGTTGATAACATCAATGGACGGAATTATGATTAAAAAAAATATTATAGGCGTATTTAATGATTATATACGCAAAATGGTTTAGGTCTTGAAGTACTAATCTTCAGACCTAAACCTTTGTATTGTTAGGATGTTAAGCTTACTTAAGCTCAACCTCAGCTCCAGCTTCTTCTAAAGATGCTTTTAAGGCTTCAGCTTCATCTTTTGAAACTCCTTCTTTAATTGGGCTTGGTGCATTATCAACTAATTCTTTAGCTTCTTTTAAGCCTAAACCAGTTAATTCTTTCACTAATTTTACTACAGCTAATTTAGAACCACCAGCGGCTTTTAATATAACTGTAAATTCTGTTTGAGCTTCAGCAGCATCATCACCACCACCAGCAGGACCAGCAGCAACAGCAACAGCTGCAGCAGCAGGCTCAATGCCATACTCATCTTTTAAAATAGTAGCTAACTCATTTACTTCTTTTACTGTTAAGTTAACTAATTTTTCTGCGAAATCTTTTAAATCTGCCATTTTTCTATCGTTTTAATAAATTTTTAATTTTAATATAATTGTAATATAGTGCGTACTAATTTATGCTATCCTTTATTTATCGGATAACGTTTTTAAGATACCTGCCAGTTTACCACCACTTGATTTAAGTGCTGATATCACATTTTTAGCTGGAGATTGTAATAATCCTATAATCTCACCTATCATTTCTTCTTTAGATTTGATATCAACTAAGGCATCTAATTGCTCATCACCAATATAAATTGCGTGTTCAATGAAAGCACCTTTTAATAAAGGTCGATCTGATTTTTTACGAAACGCTTTAATAATTTTGGCTGGAGCATTTCCAGTTTCTGAATACATTACCGATGTATTTCCTTTTAAAACCGCAGGAAGTTCTCCAAAATCTTTATCTGAAGCTTCCATTGCTTTTTCAAGTAATGTGTTTTTTACTACTGCTAATCTTACGCCAGCTTTAAAACAAGCCTGACGTAAATTTGAAGTGCTACCTGCATTTAATCCTGAAATATCTGTTAAATAAATATTAGTATTATCAGCTAATTGTACAGTTAACTCTTCTATTACTTGTGATTTTTCTTCTCTTGTCATAATTAAAGTATTTAACTAATTAACTTCCTACTTTAGGATCAACCGCAACACTAGGACTCATGGTGCTAGACATATAAATGCTTTTCACATAAACTCCTTTTGATGACGTTGGTTTTAATTTTAGTAATGTATGAATTAATTCATTTGCGTTACCTGCAATTTTATCAGCACTAAATGATACTTTTCCAATTGCCGCATGTACAATACCTGTTTTGTCAACTTTAAAGTCAATTTTACCAGCTTTTACTTCTGTAATTGCTTTAGCAACATCCATAGTCACTGTACCGGTTTTTGGGTTAGGCATTAAACCACGAGGACCTAATACACGTCCTAACGGACCTAATTTACCCATTACACTAGGCATCGTAATAATAACATCAACATCTGTCCAACCATTCTTGATTTTATCAAGATATTCATCTAAACCAACATAATCAGCACCAGCTTCTTTCGCTTCTGCTTCTTTATCTGGTGTTACTAATGCCAATACTTTCATGTCTTTACCCGTACCATGAGGAAGTGAAACAACACCTCTTACCATTTGATTTGCTTTTCTTGGATCAACTCCCAATCGAACAGCTAAATCAACTGATGCGTCAAATTTGGTACTTGTAATATCTTTTATTAATGCGGATGCTTCATCAACAGAATAAAATTTTCCTTTTTCTATTTTTGCTAAAGCTTCCTTTTGCTTTTTTGTTAATCTTGCCATTTTAAATGTCTTTTATAGATTAATTTGGTGCGTTTCCGGTAACGGTTATACCCATAGACCTTGCGGTACCAGCAATCATTCTCATAGCCGATTCAACAGTAAATGCATTTAAATCTACCATTTTATCCTCTGCTATTGTCTTGATTTGATCCCATGAAACTTTAGCTACTTTTTTTCGGTTTGGTTCTCCTGAACCTTTTTTTAATTTGGCCGCTTCTAATAATTGGACTGCTGCAGGAGGGGTTTTGATTACAAAATCAAATGATTTGTCTTTGTAAACAGTAATTACTACTGGTAACACCTTACCTGGTTTATCCTGTGTTCTCGCATTAAATTGCTTACAGAATTCCATGATGTTAACTCCAGCAGCTCCTAAAGCGGGTCCAACCGGTGGCGACGGATTCGCAGCACCTCCCCGAACTTGTAACTTAACTACTTTGCCAATTTCTTTTGCCATTTTTAATAATTTAGTTTGATACGCTTCTCATAATTGAAGCTAAAGAGCGCATCCCAATATTTAGTGTAACAATTATTATACTTTTTCAACTTGCATGAAACTTAACTCTAATGGTGTTTTTCTTCCAAAAATTTTAACCATAACTTCAAGCTTGCGTTTTTCTTCATTTATTTTTTCAATAGTCCCATCAAATCCATTAAAAGGACCATCAATAACTTTAACGGTTTCACCTTTAGTAAAAGGAATTGAAATATTTGCATCTGCATCAATTGACAATTCATCTACCTTACCTAACATCCTGTTAACTTCAGATTGTCTTAATGGCACTGGGTCTCCTCCTTTTGTTTCTCCTAAAAATCCAATCACGTTAGTCACTGATCTGATAATATGGGGAACTTCTCCTGTCAGGTTTGCTTGTATCATGATATATCCCGGGAAAAAAACTTTTTCTTTATGAATTTTTTTTCCGTTTCGAATTTGAATAACCCTTTCTGTTGGCACCAATACTTGATCAACAAAATCCTTAAGACCCAATCGAGCAATTTCATTCTCAATATATGTCTTAATTTTATTTTCCTGACCACTAACGGCCCTTACAACATACCATTTTTTACCAACTGCTTCTTCAGACATAGAATTTACTTTTACTTATTAATTAATCAATTGAAAGTAAAACGCTATTACCTTACTGAATACTGTATCAACGCCCCAAATCCCCAATGAAAAAATAATTGAAAACACCGCAACTAAAATGGTTAAACTTTGAGCTTCTGCCCAAGGTGTCCAACTCACGTTGTTTTTAAGTTCTCCAAAAGATTCTTTGATATAATTTACAATTCCTGCCATTTATATTTTCTTTATTTGAACGGATTAAAAATTTAATTAATTATTTTATTTACCAATTAATTTTTAATCTCATATTAAACTTCCGAAATTTCAAATTCAAAAGTTATTTGTTTTTCCAAGCACGGGTTGAGAGACTTCCTTCGACTCCGCTCAGGATAAACTTCTCGCTCACAATCCATAGCTTAGCACGGGTTGAGAGACTCGAACTCCCGACACCTGGTTTTGGAGACCAGTGCTCTACCAACTGAGCTAAACCCGTAAATATAAGTCAAGGTATTCCGAAATCCCGATAGCTATCGGGAGGAATACCTTAGCTTACAATTTATTTTACTGTATTAGTCTAAAATCTCAGTTACCTGACCAGCTCCAACAGTTCTTCCACCTTCACGAATTGCGAAACGTAAACCTACATTCATTGCAATTGGTTGAATCAACTCAACATGTATTGTTAAGTTATCTCCGGGCATAACCATTTCAACACCTGATGGTAAAGAAATAGTACCTGTTACGTCAGTTGTACGAACGTAAAACTGTGGACGATAGTTATTATGGAATGGAGTATGACGTCCACCTTCTTCTTTTTTAAGGATATAAACCTCAGCTTTAAATTTAGCATGTGGAGTTACAGAACCTTTTTTACAGATAACCATACCTCTTGTGATTTGAGATTTCTCAATACCTCTAAGTAGGATACCAACGTTGTCTCCAGCTTCACCTCTATCTAATATTTTACGGAACATTTCAACTCCAGTAACAACAGAAACTAATTTTTCTGCTCCCATACCAATAATATCTACAGCATCTCCAGTATTTGCAATTCCAGTTTCAATACGACCAGTTGCAACAGTACCACGACCTGTAATAGAAAATACATCTTCAACAGGCATAAGGAATGGTTTATCAATATCACGTTTTGGCAATTCAATCCAAGTATCAACGGCATCCATTAACGCCATTATTGATGGCACCCATTTATCATCACCATTTAATCCACCTAATGCAGACCCTTGAATAACAGGAGTGTTATCACCATCATAATCGTAGAATGATAATAACTCTCTGATTTCCATTTCAACCAACTCCAATAATTCTTCATCATCAACCATATCCACTTTATTCATGAATACAACTAATCTAGGGATTCCAACTTGACGACCTAATAAGATATGTTCACGAGTTTGAGGCATTGGACCATCAGTTGCAGCAACTACGATAATAGCACCATCCATTTGAGCAGCACCTGTTACCATGTTCTTTACATAATCGGCATGACCAGGACAGTCAACGTGGGCATAGTGACGATTTGCAGTTGAATACTCAACGTGAGAAGTATTAATTGTAATACCTCTTTCTTTTTCTTCAGGAGCATTATCGATAGAATCGAAACTTCTCATTTCCGAAAGTCCAGCTTTAGCCAATACCATTGTAATAGCCGCTGTTAAAGTTGTTTTACCGTGATCTACATGTCCAATTGTACCAATGTTTAAGTGTGGTTTGGAACGATCAAAATTTGCCTTTGCCATGTTTAATTTATTTAATCTTAGTTATATAATAATATTAGTGTGTACTTTTATTCTACTTAATATAGAGCCAATGATGGGAATTGAACCCATGACCTCTTCCTTACCAAGGAAACGCTCTACCCCTGAGCTACACCGGCGTAAAGTTTTTATTTCCTTTTCTTCCAAGCAACCCTTTAAAAGGTCACATAATTTGAAAGAAGAGATTCCTGCCTTCGCAGGAATTTTAGAGCGGGAGACCGGGTTCGAACCGGCGACATTCAGCTTGGAAGGCTGACGCTCTACCAACTGAGCTACTCCCGCAATATTTTACAAATTCCAAAACTCAAATTCCAATCTTGCTTGGAATTTGGTGCTTGAAGTTTGAGATTCCTGCTTTCGCAGGAATTTTGTGGGGAGAGCAGGATTCGAACCTGCGAAGACGTAGTCAGCAGATTTACAGTCTGCCCTCGTTGGCCGCTTGAGTATCTCCCCAATTAAAACTACTCACTCTTTTAAAAGAACTTGAGCCGATAGAGGGACTCCCTACGACTACGCTCAGGATAAACTTCTCGTCCCGAGTCAATAATTTGATTTCAACAAACTAATTGACTTCCTTATTGCGCTTTTCACTTTATTTGAGCCGATAGAGGGACTCGAACCCACGACCTGCTGATTACAAATCAGCTGCTCTAGCCAGCTGAGCTACATCGGCTTTTTCTTACTTTTTTCCCATAAAAAAAGTCCGCTATTTCTAACGGACTGCAAATGTATTGAATTATTTTTTTAATCAAAACATTTTTTAATAAATTTTATTACAAATGTGCCCTTAATTTTTCTTTTCTCTTTTTTAATTGTCTTTCAAGAGATGATATTGCAACATCAACCCCCTCTTCAAAACTTTTACATTGTTTTTTTACAACTAGGCTATCTCCAGGAACACTTAATCTGGCTTCAAATATTTTGTTTTCTTTATCGCTTGTGTTTTCAACTTTTAAATAAACATCTGTTTTAATGACATTATCATAAAATACCTCCAATTTATCCATTCTCTTTTGAATAAAATCTAACAGTTTTTTGTCAGCAGTAAAATTGACTGATTGCGTGTTTACTTTCATATTCTTATTTATTTTGGTTTGACAATAATTTTTTATTTTTTACTTCTTGGATGCGCGTTAATATGAACTTTTTTTAATTCTGCAATACTATTATGAGTATAAACTTGAGTTGCTGCTAAACTAGAATGTCCTAAAAGTTCTTTAACTGCATTTAAATCGGCACCTTGATTTAACATATGTGTTGCGAACGAATGCCTCAAAATATGTGGACTCTTTTTAACCTTGGAAGATGCTATACTAAAATAATCATTTATTATTCTGTAAACAAGTGTTTCATATATTTTAACTCCTTTTTTTGTTAAAAATAAGTTAGCATCATCTAAAATGTTTTCTAGTTCACTTCTTGATTTTATATATTTCGTTAATGTTTCAAGCACAGGCTTTATTAATGGCACAATACGTTCTTTATTTCTTTTGCCCAATACCTTTAATGTTTTACCATGAAAATCTACACTTGTAGTTTTTAATTGCACAAGTTCAATACGCCTGATGCCCGTTGAATAAAACAATTCAATAATTAATCTATTACGGATGCCTTCAAAATTATTTTCAAAATGCAATTCATCCAAAACCATAGCAATTTCATTTTCTGAAAATGGGACTTGAATTTTTTTGCTTGTTTTTAAAGCTCTGTGTTTTGAAAGTGGATTTAATTGGATATCACCTATTTTTAAAAGAAACTTATAATAGGTATTTAATGCTGATACTTTTCTATTAATACTTCTGTTTGAAATATTCCTTTCTACCATTGAAACTATCCAATTTCTTATTTGTGGATAATTAACATGTTGAATAGCGTTAGTATCATATTCCGTTTTAATAAATTCTTTAAAACTTTCTAAATCATTTTCATATGCAACAACTGTAAGTTTTGAATAATTTTTTTCAAGTAATAAATAATCTGTAAATGATTTGAAAAACATGCTTTTGGATATCAGTTATCTGTATAGAGTTAAAAGTACAACGTTTTTTTTGGGATTTAAGTTTAGGACAAAAAAAAATTCCCACATAACGCGGGAATTTTA
>Ga0207906_1000276_pt1 | contig 25274 bp, 26 predicted proteins | sample LinPmetageLP37_FD_184050 | JGI IMG/M metagenome (GOLD analysis project Ga0207906, IMG submission 184050) | Marine viral communities from the Pacific Ocean - LP-37 (SPAdes) | ecosystem: Environmental > Aquatic > Marine > Oceanic | place: Pacific Ocean | collected 2010-06-16 | reverse complement strand
GAAGTTCTGCAGCCGCCTCTGCAACCACCTGCTGCGGCACCGTACCGCCAAAAAACACCGCATCCGGCTTGAGCGTGCCCCCGCAAGATTGGCATTCGCACACCTGTAGCGCTGAATAATCCAGCTCGTCCAGCTCCGCGTCACCATCCGGCCCAACCTCTCCCACCCGTTGCGCAAAAGGACGGTTGTGCTGCTCCAGCCAACGCTGAATGTCTTCCCGGTGAAATAACGCATCACAGCGCAGGCAACGCACGCGGTCAATCCGACCATGAAGGTCTATCACGCGACGACTCCCCGCCCGCTGGTGCAACCCATCCACATTCTGGGTCACCACTGAACGAATCATACCCAGCGCCTCCAGCCTAGCCAGGGCGAAGTGCGAAGGACTGGGGCGGGCATCACGCATAAAGCGCCAGCCCACCATATTGCGGGCCCAGAAGCGTTGCCGGGTGCCGTGGTTATTGAGAAAATCCCCATGCTGTACCGGTGGCCTGCGCTGCCATTGCCCCTCATTGTTCCGGTAAGTCGGCACGCCGGATGAGGCACTGATACCGGCACCACTCAATACCAGCAAGTCCGGGTAGCGGTGTACAAAATCGGCCAGCAGCTGCAGAGGTTCATTGTCCATCATGGTGTCTGATTGTGCCCCGGTTTTACGATTGTCGCCAATCGTCGTCTATTGCGCCTGTCGAATAAAAAATTATCACTGGATCACCAGGACTTATCTGTCCTGCAACGATATAATGCGCGGTCCTGAAATCACCGCACTGAATGACATGGATCTCAAAGCATACATGCAACAACTTGGACAGCAGGCCAGAAACGCGTCCCGGGTCATTGCCGCCGCCTCCACCGAGACAAAAAATGCTGCCCTACTGGCCATTGCCGAAGCGCTTGACAGCAACCGGGCCAGCGTCCTGAGGGCCAATGCGCTCGATATGCAAAATGGCCGCGACAGCAGCCTGGATGCCGCACTGCTGGATCGGCTCGAGCTGAATGATGCCCGTGTGGACGCCATGATCGAAGGCCTTCGTCAGGTCGCCGAACTGCCCGACCCTATCGGGGTTATCAGCGACAGAAAAACCCGCCCGAGCGGTATTGAAGTGGCGAAAATGCGCGTCCCCCTCGGCGTTGTAGGCATCATTTATGAATCGCGCCCCAATGTCACCGTGGACGCCGCCAGCCTCTGCCTGAAATCCGGCAATGCCACTATTCTCCGTGGTGGCAGTGAGGCCATTGAATCCAACCGGGCCATTGCCGACTGTATCCGGAAGGGACTCGCCAGCACCGGACTGCCGGAAACCATAGTGCAAGTGATCGAGATCACCGACCGGGCCGCAGTGGGCGAGCTGATCACCATGACCGACTCTGTGGACGTGATTATCCCCCGCGGCGGCAAGGGCCTGATTGAACGGATCAGCCGCGAAGCACGGGTGCCGGTAATCAAGCATCTGGATGGCATTTGCCATGTCTATATCGACGATAAAGCCGACCTGGAGATGGCGTTCAACATTGCCATGAATGCCAAAACCCACCGCTACGGCGTCTGCAACGCCATGGAAACTTTGCTGGTGGCAGAGGCTGTAGCCAGCAGAATTCTGCCCAGACTGGCAGAGGCCTATCGGGCCAAGGGCGTGGAACTGCGTGGCTGCGAAAAGACCTGTGCGATTATCGACTGCCTGCCCGCCACTGAAGAGGATTGGCACACGGAATACCTTGCACCAATTTTGTCCATCAGAGTGGTCGCAGACATGGATGAAGCAATGGCGCATATCGCCCGCTATGGCTCCCAGCACACCGAGTCCATCGTGACGACCGATGATACCCGCAGCAGCCGCTTCCTGGCGGAAGTGGATTCCAGCTCTGTCATGGTCAATGCTTCCACACGCTTTGCCGACGGCTTTGAATACGGGCTGGGCGCAGAAATCGGTATTTCCACAGACAAGATTCATGCACGCGGCCCGGTGGGCCTCGAAGGGCTCACATCACAGAAATGGATTGTGTTCGGCCACGGCGAAATTCGCCAATAGGAGCACTGCCGGGATATGCCCCAATCTTCTGCACAACTGCGCGGTATTGGTCTGTTTGGCGGCACCTTTGATCCGGTACATATCGGTCATCTCCGCACCGCGCTGGAACTGAAAAATGCCCTGGCACTTGCCGAGATGAGGCTGATGCCAAGCGCCCAGCCGCCCCATCGCGCACCACCTTGGGCTTCGCCCAAGCAGAGAATGGCTATGCTGCAACTGGGCCTGGCCGGCGAACCGGGCCTGGTGGCCGACGACCGCGAACTGCACCGGGATGGCCCCTCATATACCGTGGACAGCCTGATCGAGCTGCGCCGTGAAGTCGGACCGGAAGTGCCGCTGTGTCTGTGTATCGGCATGGATGCACTGCTGACCGTCAATCAATGGTACCGCTGGCGGGAACTGACCGACTTTGCCCACATTGTGGTGGCCGTCAGGCCTGGCTGGCATCTGCCTGACTCGGGTGAAGTCCGGGATTTTGTCGATGAGCACCGCATCCATCGGTCCGGCGATCTTCAGGCGACAGCGGCTGGCGGCCTGCTGATTCGGGAAATGACCCTGCTACCCGTTTCCGCCACCGGGATCCGCCAGGCACTGCAGCGGGGTGAATCCATCCGCTATCTGGTACCAGACGGCATTATTGATTACATTAACCAAAACCAGCTGTATTAACCAACAGGGTATTCAATGAGCAAAAAATTGATCGACATCGTGGTCAACGCCCTCGAAGATATCAAGGGCAAAGACATCGTTACTATGGACGTCAGCGATCTGACCGATGTCATGGACCAGATTGTGGTCGCCAGCGGCACCTCCAGCCGCCAAGTCAAATCCCTTGCGGATAACGTCGTGGAAGACGCCAAAAAGGCGGGCTTTCAGCCGATTGGCGTCGAAGGAATGGACACCTCTGAATGGGTGCTGGTGGATTTTGGCGATATCGTGGTACATGTCATGCTCCCCGAGACCCGCCTGTTTTACGAGCTGGAAAAACTCTGGTCCGTTCGCCCCGGTAGCCCAAGAGTCAGCGGCGAGGAATAAAGTCAGGTGCGACTGAGGATTCTTGCCATCGGCACAAAGATGCCCGACTGGGTGGAAGCCGGTTGCAATGAATACCTCAAGCGCCTGCCCCCGGAACTGCGAATCGAGGTGGTCGAATTGCCCCTTGGCAAGCGGGGCAAAGGGGCCGACATCCAGCGTGCAATCCTGCGGGAAGGCGAAGCGATGCTGAAAGCTATCGGTGAGCGGGACCAGGTCATCGCACTGGAGGTTCAGGGCAAATCCTGGAGCACGGGGGATCTGGCAGTCAATTTGCAACACTGGCAGGGTTCCGGCGACAACGTCAGCCTGCTGGTCGGTGGTCCCGACGGCCTGGCACCGGCGTGTCTGGCAAGAGCAGATAGCCGCTGGTCACTTTCCCCCCTGACTCTGCCCCATCCACTGGTGCGTGTATTACTGGCGGAACAGCTCTACCGCGCCTGGAGCATCAATGCCGGGCATCCCTACCACCGTTAAGCAGCAAATCGCTGACTCGACCGGCGCTATTCATATTCAGGACGGGTTTTCCTGTCAGACAGATTGATTCACGACGGAGATGCCCCGGCCTGCTGAACCAGCACCAGCAGAATCTGCACCAGGGCTGCGCGTGTCATCTCCAGTGGCATGAACGGGGTTTCCGGCCACTGACGTCGAACCTGTATCGGCAGTGGCGGAATGTGAACAAAGCCGCAGGCAAGGCCGGAGCCATTTTGCTGTGCCCAGTGCAGCGTCTGGTAGAGCAACTGATTACACAGATGGTTACCCGCATGGTTCGATAGCGCTGCCGGAATACCCTGTCGATTGAGTCGTTCTAACATCGCTTCCTGTCCCGGCAGGGTACTCCAGTAGGCTGCCGGGCCACCGGGTTCAATCCTTTCCCCGCGCGGTTGACAGCCCTCGACATCCGGGGAATCAAAATCCCTCAAATTGGTGGCCAATCGTTCCAGGTTAACTTTATTGCGGCCCCGAGCCTGACCGGTGAACACACAAAACCTCGGCTGACATGCGGCTATTTCCGCCAACACCGCCTCGCGCAGATCAGACGTACTCAGGGGCAGAACGGCAAAGTGAAGCCGTGAGCGAAGAGGTAACAATGGCTGCGGCAAGTCATCCTGCAGGGAGGTCACCAGTGCCGCCGAGGCATTGACTTTATCGTGACCAGCATCGAAACCCGTGATCAGTATCGACATGGCAATAAACCTGCAAGTCCGCTCTGCGACGTGGGGTTACTGTTGCTCGTCGGGGATAAACAGGAGCGCATCGGAGTTGATGCAATAGCGCAACCCGGTGGGTTTTGGGCCATCCTGAAACACATGCCCAAGGTGTTCACCACAGGCGGACAGCACTTCAACACGCTTGCCCATCCATGACCAGTCATCCTCGAGCACAATATTGTCCAGCTTGTGTGATTTCCAGAAACTGGGCCAGCCAGTCTGGGAATCGTACTTGTGATCGGAGCGGAAAACAGGGATGCGACAACCCGCCGTCACATAGGTACCCTTTTGTTTGTTCTCCAGCAAAGCACCGGTATAAGGGCGCTCGGTACCTTTCTTCCAGAGAATCCTGTACTGCGCCGGCGTCAGTATTTTTTGCCAGACTGCCTTGGGGATGGTGTCCATATCTCGCCCGTCCTGAATCAACTGACGGGCTTGCTCAACACTCATTTCCGCGGCGGAAACCGTCAGGGGGAGAGCGATCAAAAATGCCATCAGTGCACTTAAACCCATATTTTTCATGATACAGCCTGTGGTTTTTAGGATGAGGTTTTGACCACATCGAAACGCCGGTGTTCATGAAGCGGCATGTTTTTTCGCAACTTGTTCAGATAAGCCAGATCCACATCTGCCACAACCACTCCCGGACCTGCATCCAGTTCCGCCAATACCTGTCCCCAGGGATCCACCAGAGCGGAGCCACCCCAGGTCGGCCGCTTCTCATGAAACCGATCCCCCAGATTGGCACCGACCACATAGCAGAGATTCTCCACCGCCCTGGCGCGCAACAGTAACTGCCAGTGCGCCTCTCCCGTCGCCGCTGTGAACGCCGAGGGAACCAACAGAATGTCCGCTCCCCGGGCCGCCAGATAACGGTACAATTCCGGGAAACGGAGATCGTAACAGACCGTCAATCCCAGTTTGCCGAAGGGACTGTCCACCACCACCGGCTCACTGCCATGACGGTAGTCGTCGGACTCGCAGTAACGTCCCTGACTATCGCCCACCTGCACATCGAACAGATGAATTTTCTGATAACTGGCCACTTCACTGCCATGAGCATCCACCACAAAACACATGGCCGCCGCACGCTGATCGGCTGACTGGGCAACCGGAATGGTTCCGCCAACAATCCAGACCTGGTGGCGTTTTGCCTGTTCCGCAAGAAACTGCCTGGCCGGGCCACTGGCATCCTGCTCATCGCGGGCAATCGCCGGCAGATCCCGACACCCCTGATAAGCGAAATATTCCGGTAGCACCAACAGCTTTGCCCCCTGTTGGGCAGCCTGCTCTATCAGGGTCGCTGCCTGCTGCAAATTACCCTGTAAACTGCCCTGATTGGTCATCTGAATGGCGGCAACACGACTCATTTTTCGCCCCCTTTGTCACTGAATATTTTTTGTACCTTGACCGAAGGATCATCCCACGGCCCAGTAATTCGATAGCTGATACTGGACAGCTTGTCCACCTGCTTCTCAAACAACTTGCTGGTGATATAAACCCCGGCTGCGGCCGGCAATCCACCAATCAATGCCGCCACCCAGGGCAGGTTGGTACCCACCGGTAATGTCGTGACCAGCGACGCATCGATTTGCTCGGCAATCAGATCGGCACTACCGGCCATCTTGATCCGACCGGAGGGCATTTTGACCAGCAGCGGCGGATCAAACTGCATGGTGCCCGTGTTAAAGACCAAGCCACCCTGCAACTCATCAAAACTCATGCCTTTTTCAAACAGATCCGAAAAATCCAGCTGCAGACGACGCAACCAGTTGTTGAAATTGAACAACCCCACCAACCGGATTAGCGCATTCGCCGTGCCAGAGGGCGATTTGTAAAAACGGCCGTTCTCCAGTTGTAGCGACATGGCACCGGTCATCGTGGAGGGCGATATCTCCCAGGGTTGACCGAGCCAGCCCAGATCGGCAAAGAAGCGTCCAGCCTCACTGTCCAGCGCCGGGGGGATACCCCAGTTCTCCATGACCTGGCCCACATCGCCCACACTGAACAACCCGTCAAACTGGGTGGCGTATATGCCATTTTTCAATGTCCAGAGTATTGAGGTATCGTAATCCTTGCCCCCCAGCTGCAGCCCCAGCAGATTGGCATCAAGCGAGGAAATCAATACACCATCTGGCTGCGGCTCCGTCCTGAAGCTGACCCGCCCGAAGGTTCGCTCCCCCATGGCAAATTTTTTGATGGATAACTGCATCAACGGGAACAGCGCCGGATCCAGACTGTTATCTCCATCCCCACCCGCTTCCTGTTCCGGAGAAGGAGACGGCAGGGTCAGCCATTCCAGATCCAGCAGAATCGGTGACGACGGGGCACCGGGAATCAGCGCCTGACCGGCAGCCTGTTTACTGTCCAGCACCACCTGCCAATCGCCCTCGTGAAACCGGCCGCTTCCCACCGCACTATCCACCGTCAGCCCGGCCACTTCCAGTTCTTCAACGCGCGCGTCAAACATCATCGTCAATGCTGTCGGAGCACTGGCGTTTTCACTGGTGAGCTCGGTGAAATAGGGCTGCCACTCGGTCAGGGAAAAACGGTCCAGCTTGCCGGTAATACGGAACTGGCCGGGGCCAGGCAATTCTGCTTCATCGTCGTGAATGGCCAACAGGCCACGCGACAACACACCCTCTTTCTGTTGCAGATGTGCACGGAGGTGGCCGTCGGCCTCAATACGAATATCCAGTTCCTTTGCCAGCGTGACATCCACCTGAATATTCTTCACAGAGGCCTGGGTTTTACCGGCAGGTGCAGGCAAATTGATCTCGACACCCTCCAACCGACTGTTGACCTGCAACCTGATAGAACTTCCGTCGTCCTCAAGGGGCAACCGGATTTTCGCCTCAACTGGCGTCTTCCCCTGTAAAATCCGCGTCGATGACAGATTGATAAACCGGGCCAGCGCTGGCATGGCGAGCAGCCCCTCTACATCCAGAAGCAGGTCATCTTCACCGGTGGAAAGATTCGCAACCACCGGTTCACCCCAGAACTTACCCGTCAGCCCTTCACCATATAAGCCACTGCTATCGCGATAGGCGAGCGTGCCCTGCAATTGTTCAAAAGCAATGTCGCTGCCCGACAGTGCCAGACCGCTCTTCTGCAAGGTGGCATCAACGGTGTAGGATCCCTCGGCATTGTTGCCCGCGATAGGAACCGTCAGGTCAAGTGCCACCTCGCTCTGACCAGAGATATCCCAATCGGCCAGACCATCCACCCGACCCCGCAACGGCGACTGAGCCAACACCGCTACGGCATCGCCGGTTGTCCCGCTGATATCAGCCCTGATCTGCAGTTGCTGCCCCTGGGCAGATGGTGCCGGTCGCAACTGCACGACACCGCGCCGGATGGCCATCTTGCCGATATCGGCTGACCGAATCTGCGCATCCAGCTCGCCGTTATCCAGAGTGATCACCGAATCCAACTGCTCCAGCGGTAACCAGTCGGGCTGGAACTGCAGCTTGCCGTTTTCAGTCTTCAGGTACAGCTGGATGGAACGTGTGCCTGACCCACCATTCTCCAGTGGGCCTCGCCAGACAAACCCGGCCTCCGGCAGAGCCATGTCCCCGACAGATTCGTCAATCCACTTCAGCAGGACGGGATCAAGATTGTCCGGCAGATAGCGCGGCAGATACCGGGTGTGGCTGTCCCGAATGCCGAGCAACAGTGTCATCTCCGCTTTTTCACCCGGTTTGCCGATGGGAATATCGAGATACAGATGCGCCCTGCCGATGCCTTCTTCACCCCCCATTTCCAGTGTGCCACTGGCAATTTTCAGATCCCGGTTCACCGCATCCCAGCGCCAGTGCAACTGGCCCCGGAAACTGCTGTGCTCCATGTAATCATCGAAGACCTGCGGGTAGTGCATGGCAAAGCCGTTCTGGCTATCCAGTTCAAGCAGACCGCTGTCATTGGTCGCCTCAAGATATCCATTGATCTGACGACTGGCCGGCGCGCCCCGCCAGGACGAAATGGCGACGTCGTCAAGATTGGTACGCAACTTCATCTTCGTCTGATTATCGTCAATCAACAGATCCAGATGCGCATTGCGAAGTGAACCGGCAGGTTGCAACTTGCCTAGCACCTCAAGCACAGAGGCTGATGCCAGGCCGGTTTTTGCGAGTATGTCATCCACCAGAGATAAATTGATTTGACTCACCGCCATCGACCCCTCACCCCAACCAGCACCTACCTTTTGCAGGTAATTGATGGTCAGCGGCTCAATCGCGAGCTCACCCCACTGAAAATCGAGGTCCTGCAGACGCAACCCCCAGTTTTCGCCGGGCTTGAACCAGCCAGTCAGGTCAGTACTGAAACGAGTCAGTGGCTCGACATCCTCCACCCAGTTCAAGGGTATTTCCGCGGCGGAAAGGCGGCCTTTCAGCATCGCCAACCCACCATCCTGCATGTCGATCCAGATCTCGCCCTCGATATCTGTACTGATATCGCCGACACGATCTACCGCCTCCGGGAACCACCCCTTGGCCAGGGCACTCAGGGAGCCACTGAAGTCGATACGGTTGATTTTCAGGTAGGCCGAGGCACTGAAATTATCCATATCCCGGTGGTCACCCCGGGCTTCGACAATCAGCTCAGCTACCGGGTCATGCCCCGCCAGACTCAATCCGGCCAACAGGCGATGGAAGTCACCACTATTCTCCAGAAGAATATCCCGCGCTTCGATCCCGGCCTCGGTTCCGGAGTAAAACTTCAGGTTGGCCGACACCTTGCCAATACCGGACGTGCCACTGTCCAAGAGCATATCCAGCAGTCCGGTGCTATCCGTCCTCTGGCGATCTTCATGGGGCAGACCCACAACTCGCCAGTGGCCGTCGGCATCCTCTACCAGCGTCAATGCCACTTCGCCGATCCAAAGCTCATTTAACACCAGCTGGCGGGCCAAAAGTGTCTTGAGAAGGCTGACCTCCAGGGTAATCCGGTCGATAGATACTGCCGGTTGCTGTCCGCCACCACCAGACACTTTCAGGTCGAGCGCGGTGATACGGGGCTTCAACTGTTGCCAGTCACCCAGCAACTGCCGGGTTTCAACCTGCATGGCGAGTTGTTCAGAGAGAAAAAAGTTGATTTGTGTGCGGTAATTATCGAGGTTAACAATGGCCTCGCGACCGAGGGATACCAGCAATGCAATTGAGATCACCGACAGGGCCGCCAGTAACAGCAACCGTCTGACAATCGATTTCAGCATTTGCGCTGCTTTCAAAACCCGCTCCTGACAAGGACGCTCATTCAATCACTGTACAAGCTCAGCCCGCTGGACTAACGACGGCGCGCTGCAGGCCCGGCGATGTGCCGTACTCACCGCACACTCGACGATTGGCGACGGGACTCCGGCAGCCATAATACGCGAGCCATCAATAAATAAAAATCCGGGATGCCAGCTGGCCTACCCTGCACAACCGACTATACGGGGATGATGTCATACTGTTCCTGGTTGTACATTGTCTCCACCTGAAACTGGATGGACCGGCCGATATATTTCTCAAGACCAGCCACATAATCCGACTCCTCGTCCAGAAGTCGCTCTATCACCACCGAGGCTGCCAGTACCAGAAATGACTGGCACTCAAAGGTGCGGGCCTCGCGAAGAATTTCCCGCAGCAGATCATAGCAGACCGTCTCCACCGACCTCAGTGTCCCCCTGCCATCGCAGACCGGGCAGGCCACACAGAGCGTATGCCCCAGACTGGTACTGATCCGTTTGCGAGTCATTTCCACCAAACCCAGTTCAGACACGGTGACCACAGCAGTTTTGGCACGATCACGGGACAGCGCCTTCTCCAATGCCCGCATCACCTGACGGCGATGTTCTGCATCCTGCATATCGATAAAGTCGATAATGATAATACCGCCCAGATTTCTCAGCCGCAGTTGGCGTGCAATACTGTAGGCCGCCTCCAGGTTGGTCTTGAAAATGGTTTCCTCCAGATTGCGATGACCGACAAAGGCACCGGTATTCACATCCACGGTAGTCATTGCCTCGGTCTGCTCAATCACCAACGACCCGCCGGATTTCAGCGAAACTTTTTTGTCCAGTGCACGACTGATTTCATCTTCGACACCAAACAGATAAAACAGTGGCCGTTCGTCCGTGTAGTACTCGAGCATTGAGGTCAAATCAGGATTGAATTGCCGGGTAAACACCAGCAGCTTGTTGAACACCTCGCGGGAGTCCACCCGGACCTTCTCGACCTGTAGTTGCCCCATGTCCCTGATGGCCCGAAGGTACAAGGGCAAATCCTCATAGACAATCGCGGGTGCGACAACCCCTTTGGCGGCTTTTTCTACAGACACCCAGAGCTGCTGCAAAAACACCACTTCGCGACCCAGCTCGGAGCCCTCAACACCCTCCGCCGAGGTGCGAATAATATAGCCACCGGTGCTATCGGACTCCAGCAGTATGGTATCGAGATCAGAGCGCAAACGCTGCCGCTCCTGCTCTTCGGCGATGCGCTGCGAAACACCCACGTGGTCCACGTTGGGCATGTAGACGAGCAACCTTGAAGAGACAGTCAAACGGGTTGAGAGACGGGCCCCCTTGGTGCTGATCGGATTTTTAATGACCTGCACCAGCAGTGACTGGCCCTCGCGAAGGTAGAGGCGGATATCCGGGGCACTGTTACTACTGGCGTTTGTTTCCGGACGAAGAATATCGTCCACATGTATAAACCCGGCCTTGTCGAGCCCGATATCGACAAAAGCCGCCTGCATACCGGGAAGCACACGCACCACCTTGCCTTTATAGATATTGCCGACAGGCCCACGGCTCAGGGTGCGCTCAATGCTGACTTCCTGCAGTACGCCATTTTCCACGAACGCTACCCGCGACTCCATCGGCGTGATATTGACCAGAATTTCCGTGCTCATGTATCCCTCCACCAGGCGATATCGAAGGCCTGGAGCAACTGGCAGGTCTCTGCAAGCGGCAAACCCACAACACTCGAATAACTGCCCTTAATTGCTGTCACGAAAACCCCGCCAAGTCCCTGTATGGCGTAAGCGCCAGCCTTATCTACCGGTTCACCCGTCTGCCAGTATCGCTCACACTCTTCTGGTGACAGCGTTCTGAAGGTGACCTGTGTTTCCGTGTAACGCAACAATTGCCGCTCCTCCGCCACCATGGCGACCGCAGACAATACCCGATGTGTGGTACCCGACAGGCGGCGCAGCATGGATAAGGCCTGCTCGCGGTCCGCGGGTTTGCCAAAGATATCCGGACCAACCACCACCGCCGTATCGGCACCCAATACCGGCACACCGGATAATGGGCTGACAAGCCAGCCCGCGCGGGCTTTTTGCAGCGCAATCCGCTGCACATAATCAACGGCAGGCTCGCCGGGGAGAACGGATTCATCCACGTCGACCGGCGCGATGAAAAACCGGCAGCCAATCTGGCGCAACAGGTCAGCTCGCCGAGGCGATGCAGAGGCAAGCACAAAATCAGCCTGTAATTGCATAATCAAATCACCGGTCGAAACAGATCCCCCGGGGCAACAGAGTCAGGGGCCGGGAGAAATATCCTCCTCGCCCCAGCGGGTCCAGTGCAGACGGCTTAACACGACTACCAACACTGGCCAGAACAGCATGGAAGACAGGGCCGGAGCGAGCCGCACTGCGCCCTGCCAGTCAAAGCGGAGTATCAGGGTCAGCGCATAAACCAGACATTGGCTCAAAGCCACCAATAACAACACCAGTATGGCCTGATGCACCAGCCTGAAATGTCGCATCCGTTGCTGCAGCAACAGCAGAATACACGCGCAAATGGCAAACACCAGCGCATGTCGACCAATCAGGTCACCAATGACGAAGTCCAGTGCCAGCCCACACAGCCAGGCAAAACCGATCCCGTGAAGGAGCGGACGACGAAACAACCAGTAACAGACAGTCAACAGAACAAACTGGGGGCGCCAGTGGGCGGCAGCAGCGGAGAGAGGCAGCATCTGCAGCAGAATCGCAATCAGTATGGTCAGCGCACTCCAGACATAAACTGATGGACTATCTTGTACCATCCCGATCCTCTCCCAGTGTCTCAATAGCGGAAAACACCAACAACAGATGCCGGCTGCGATCGATTTTTGCCGAGGGTGTCAGCGTCACCTCCAAATAAGCCTGGCCCGGCAACACCCTTACCGAAGTCACAGTCCCCACCGGGTAGCCAGACGGAAAACGTCCTCCCAACCCGGAACTGACCAATTGATCGCCTTCCTCTATATCCGTACTGTTGGCCACATAGCGAAGAGACAGTGTGCGGAAATCACTCGTCCCTTCAGCAATGGAGCGCACGCCGTTGCGCAACACCTGCACGGGCAGTGCGTGGGCGCTGTCAGTGATCAGCAAGACCTTGCTGCTGCTGCGGTAAACCTCAACCACCTGGCCCATCAGACCATCGGCATCGAGCACCGGCTGCCCCACGTAGACATCGTGATCTTCGCCACGGTCGATAATAATGGTATGACGGGTCGGGTCCGGCGTAACACCGACCAGCTCGGTCACCATGACACTGTCCTGCAGCATCTCGGTGGCATTCAGCAGGTTGCGCAACCGCACATTTTCCGCGGTCACTTCCGCCATCCGCTGCATGCGAGCCTTGTAGATCAGCAGTTCGGTACGCAGCTGCTCGTTGCTTTCTTCCAGTTCACGCCGCGCCACCACCGTTTCCTGCCCGTACTCACTCAGTCGGGCAGGAATGTTCGATACCCAGTAAAGGGGCACGGTGACTTCCGCCAGCCATCGGTGTGCGGGCTTGAGCCAGGGGGTAAAACTGTCGATAAACAGGAGAAGCAGCCCAAGGGCAACCAGCAACAGTAAACGCTGTACGGGTGATGAGCCTTTGGAAAACAGATTCTTGATAGCAACACCCCGTATAGTTATTGATGATCTGGGGTCTGAACCAGTAGATACCCTGTCAGGATGACATCACATCCATACTGCGCTTGTCCATCATGTCCAGCGCCTTGCCGCCACCGCGGGCCACGCAAGTCAAAGGATCTTCAGCAACAATCACCGGCAAACCAGTTTCGTGAATAATCAGCCGGTCCAGATCACAGAGCAGCGCACCACCGCCGGTCAGCACGATACCGGTTTCGGCAATATCGGAGGCGAGCTCCGGAGGGGATTGCTCCAGCACCCGTTTAACACTCTGGACTATTGCCGCCAGCGGCTCCTGCAGGGCTTCGAGAATCTCGTCGCTGTTGAGCTGAAACTGTTTTGGCACACCCTCTGCCAGATTCCGGCCGCGCACATCGATCTCACGAACCTCACTGGCCGGGTAGGCGCTGCCAATTTCCATCTTGATACGCTCAGCCGTGGTGTCACCAATCACACTGCCGTATTTGCGGCGCACATAATTGCTGATCGCTTCGTCGAATCGGTCGCCGCCAACGCGGATAGAATCAGAGAACACCACACCGTTCAGGGACAGAATGGCGATTTCAGTGGTACCGCCGCCGATATCTACCACCATGGAACCGCACGCCTCATCCACCGGCATACCAGCGCCGATCGCCGCGGCCATCGGCTCCTCGATCAGGAACACTTCCCGCGCCCCGGCACTGTAGGCCGACTCCCGGATAGCGCGTTTTTCCACCTCGGTGGCCATGCAGGGCACGCAGATCAGCACCCGGGGGCTCGGTGGAATCAGGCTGTGGGAATGCACTTTCTTGATAAAATGCTGGAGCATTTTTTCAGTGACCTGAAAATCGGCGATAACGCCGTCCTTCATCGGGCGGATAGCGGTAATATTGCCCGGTGTGCGACCCAGCATGCGTTTCGCTTCAACACCCACAGCCTCGACAATTTTCTGTCCCTGATGATGGCGGATAGCCACAACGGAAGGCTCGTTCAAAACAATGCCTTTTTCGCGAACATAAATCAGTGTATTTGCGGTGCCCAGATCGATCGACAGATCATTTGAAAAAATACCGCGCAATCTTTTTAACATCTATTTTTACCTTGTTGGCCATTTTAGTCCGGTACAGGGTGACCGATGGCGCTGAAATCTGGCAACTCTACCAATCGCTACAACACAGGGCAAGATTTAAGTCCTTGATCCCCGTACAAAATCACTATGCGAGCACGCCTGCAGAGTACCCCTGCGGTTGCGGATGTGGTAACTTACGCCCCTCATTTTGTCAGACCAAAATCAGGCACTGACCGTCTCTGTTAACAGCGCAGAATCATACCATGACTATCGAACGTGCAGACATCGAAAAGCTCGCAGAATTGGCGCGCATCGAACTGAATGATGCCACCATCACGGAAACCACCCGCAGTATCGCGGATGTGCTGGCACTGGTAGACCAATTGCAGGCTGCCAACACCGAGGGTGTCACCCCGATGGCCCACCCCACCGACGCGATTCAACGCCTGCGGCCCGACGTGGTCACCGAAACCAACCAGCGCGAGGCATTTCAGGCCATCGCCCCCGCCGTCGAAGGGGGCCTCTACCTGGTTCCCAAAGTCATCGACTGAGGACACTCGCAAGCCATGCATAACAAAACCCTCGCAGAGATCATTGCCGGCCTGAACAGTGGGGCATTTTCCAGTGTGGAAATCACCAGCCACCTGCTGAACCGCATCCGGCAACTGGATCCACAATACAACAGCTTCATTACCGTGACTGCCGAGGCAGCGCTGGCCAGTGCCGAAGCCGCCGATCGACAGCGTGCCAGTGGTAACGCTCCGCTGTTCTGCGGCGTGCCGATTGCGCACAAAGACATCTTCTGCACCAACGGCGTGCGCACCAGTTGTGGCTCAAAAATGCTCAACAATTTCGTGCCGCCCTACGATGCCACCGTGGTAGAGAATTTTGCCAGGGCGGGCGCAGTGATTCTCGGCAAGACGAATATGGACGAGTTCGCGATGGGCTCCTCCAACGAAACCAGCTATTACGGCCCGGTCAAAAACCCCTGGAATATCCACTGCGTGCCCGGTGGCTCCTCCGGTGGTTCGGCGGCGGCACTGGCCGCCCGCCTGACCCCCGGCGCCACCGCCACCGATACCGGCGGTTCGATTCGCCAACCGGCAGCACTGTGCGGCGTCACCGGACTAAAGCCCACCTATGGTCGGGTATCCCGCTGGGGCATGATTGCTTTTGCCTCCAGTCTCGATCAGGCAGGTCCGATGGCCCGCACTGCTGAGGACTGCGCACTGATGCTCAATGCCATGGCCAGCTTTGATCCCAAGGACTCCACCTCGATTGACCGGGAGGTGCCGGATTACACCGCCGACCTCAACCAGCCGTTGAGCGGTCTGAAAATTGGCATACCGAAGGAGTATTTCGGCGAGGGCCTCAACCCCGGCACCGAACAGGCAGTGCGCGAAGCGCTGACCGAATACGAGAAACAGGGTGCCACGCTGGTGGAGATCAGCCTACCCCATTCTCACCTGGCGGTGCCCGCCTATTATGTGATTGCCCCGGCGGAGGCCTCCGCTAACCTGTCCCGCTTCGACGGGGTGCGCTACGGCTATCGCTGCGAGGACCCGAAGGATTTGCGCGACCTGTACATGCGCACTCGCGGCGAAGGCTTTGGCGACGAGGTGAAACGCCGCATTCTGGTGGGCGCCTACTGCCTGTCAGCGGGTTACTACGATGCCTACTACCGCAAGGCTCAGCAAGTGCGCCGCCTGATCAAACAGGATTTTGTCGATGCCTTTGCAACGGTGGATGTGATCATGGGGCCTACCTCGCCCTCACCCGCCTTTGCGTTTGGTGCCAAGGGGGACGACCCGGTAGCCATGTACCTGGAAGATGTCTACACCATCGCCACCAATCTGGCGGGCCTGCCCGGCATGTCCCTGCCCTGCGGTTTGGTGGACAACAAGCCGGTGGGCTTGCAGATCATCGGCGACTATTTTGATGAGGGCCTGATGTTGAACGCAGCACACCAGTTCCAACGGGCCACCAACTGGCACCAGCGCACACCGGAGGGCCTTGAATAATGCAATGGGAAACCGTCATCGGCCTTGAAGTCCACGTGCAACTGGCCACCCAATCGAAAATATTTTCCGGTGCCAGCACCGCCTTTGGCGCCGAGCCCAACACTCAGGCCTGCGCCATCGACCTCGCCATGCCCGGCACCTTGCCGGTGCCCAATGAACAGGCATTTCGCGATGCCATCATGTTCGGCCTGGCCATCGACGCCGATATCGCCCGCACCTCTATGTTCGAGCGCAAAAACTATTTTTACCCGGACCTGCCCAAGGCCTATCAGACCACCCAGCTGGAAAAGCCCATCGTCGGTCGCGGCCACGTGGACATCGAACTGGCAGACGGCAGTAAGAAATCTATCCGCATTCACCACGCCCACCTGGAAGAGGACGCCGGCAAGTCTTTACATGAAGGCTCTTTTGAAATACACGGGCACGGTATGACCGGCATCGACCTCAACCGCGCGGGCACGCCACTGATCGAAATCGTATCCGAACCGGATATGCGCAACGCCGAAGAGGCGGTGGCCTTTGCCCGCAAGCTGCACAGCATCGTCACCTCCCTGGGTATCTGCGACGGCAACATGTCCCAAGGCTCCATGCGTTTCGACGTCAATATTTCCGTGCGCCCCAAGGGCAGCGACACTCTAGGCACCCGCACCGAAACCAAGAATCTCAATTCCTTCAAGTTCATGGAAGATGCCATCGCCCTGGAGGTGGAACGGCAGATCGACCTGATCGAGGACGGCGGCAAAGTCATTCAGGAAACCCGGCTCTACAATGGCGACACCAAACAGGCTCGCGCCATGCGCAGCAAGGAAGAAGCCAACGACTACCGCTATTTCCCCTGCCCGGACCTGTTACCCATTGTGTTCGACGACGACTATATCGAGCAGATTCGCCAGTCTCTGCCGGAACTGCCGGACGCCCGCCGCGACCGTTTTATCGAGCAGTACGGTCTGTCCCGCTACGATGCCAACAGCCTCAGCGGGGATGCCGCCATCGCGCAATTCTTTCAAACCGCTGCCGCTGGCAGCGATGCAAAACTGGCTGCCAACTGGATCATGGGTGAACTGTCCGCACGGCTCAACGCCGAGGACAGGGACATTCAGGACAGCCCGGTCAGCGCCGAACAACTGGCGGGCATGATTGCGCGCCTCAAAGACGGCACCATCTCCAGCAAAATGGCCAAACAGGTGTTCGACGCCATGTGGAATGGCGAGGGTGACGCCGACGGCATCATCGAAGCCCGGGGTCTGAAACAGGTCTCCGACAGCGGTGCCATTGAGGCACTGGTGGACGACGTCATCGCTAACAGCCCCCAGCAAGTGGACAACTACCGCAACGCGGACGACGCCAAGCGACCCAAAATGCTCGGCTACTTTGTCGGACAGATCATGAAAGCGTCCAAAGGTCAGGCCAACCCGCAGCAGGTCAATGATGTGTTGCTGGAAAAACTCAACGCCCTTCTCTAACGATCAACCAATATACAGAACCTTTTTATGGCACTGAAAAAAGACAAGCGCAAAGTACTCGGCGAATTTTTCGACGACGAGCGGATAAAAACCTTTCTCGACTTCGAGCCACCAGAAGGTGTTGATGCCGACTTTCATGTGCTGGAAAAAGCCTATCGGGGCATGAACATCGAAAACTTCGAAACCTTTATCAAATTCTTCCTCGAGGATGACCGCAACCTCAATGCCACCAACTCCGAGGGAAATACCCTGCTGCAAGTAGTCAGCCAGCATCGTCTCGGCGAGGACTACGCCGATGTTCTGAAGGCCAACGGCGCCAAGTAACCCAACCTGCCCTTACCTTTGTCGAAGCCCCCTACAGATTACTGAGGGGACTGCGCACGCCGTGGGCACCTTGCTTTAAGACATGAGTATAAATTTCAGTGGTTTTCACATCGGAATGCCCCAACTGCTCCTGTACCGTGCGAATATCTGTGCCCGACTGTAGCAGATGGGTTGCGAAGGAATGTCGTAGCGTATGGCAGGTCACGGGCTTTTTAATACCGGCTTCGAAAGCAGTCTGCTTCACCAGTTTATTCAAGGCCGACTCATCAAAATGATGCCGACGAAGCCATCCCCCGTCGGGATCAGTACTCAATTTACTGGCCGGAAACAGGTACTGCCAACCGAGACTTTTCGCCGCATTCGGATACTTCCGCGCCAGCGCATCGGGCATAAATACACCGGCGTAATCCTGAACAGCCAAGTCTTCCTCAAGATACCGTGCAACCCTGCGAACCTCAGCCTCCAAGGGCTCCACCAGCTCCGGTGCCAGGGTTGTCAATCTGTGCTTAAAGCCCTTGCCATTCCAGATGCGCAACTGCAAGTGATCCAGGTCCACATCATTCACCCGCAACCGCACCAACTCGATACGCCTTAAACCTGAACCATAGAGCAAACACACCATCAGCTTATGGTACCCGTGCATACCCTGTATAAGACGTTTCACTTCAGCAGTCGTCAGCACTATAGGAAGCTTGGGCTGCCGGGTCGATTTGCGAAAATCAGCGAGCGTGATGGGTCGCTGTAAAAACTGGTTGTACAGGAATGCCAAGGCATTAAGCACAATCGCCTGAGTTGAGGCCGAGACATGCCGGTCGACTGCCAGGTGCGTCAGAAACTGCTCAACATGGGACTCTGACAGCCTCTCCGGGTGTGCCTTGCCATGAAAAAGGATATAGCGTTTAATCCAGTGCAGGTACGATTGAACGGTGCGGCGACTGTAGCGCCTGACCAGCATGTACTCTTTAATGGAACCAAGGAACGGTGACTCAGCCATGATCGAACTCCCTTTCAAACATACTGTGCATATGAACAGTATGCCGCTTTTTTATCAAAATCAATGGCCAACCGTGATCTTCAGGCCAGCCTATTTGAGCGCTCGCCTGAACAACAAATTAAACATCATATATAACAATAAGTTAGAGGCCGCATGACCACCATCCTAATATATTACAGTGGCCGCCTTTTAATAATTATTATGAGGCCGAAGGCCTCATTAACAGACTGTTATGCACTAAGGAGATCGTGAATTGCCTCCAATGGAGATAATTGCTTTATATATAGGCTTAGCAACAGTCGTAGGGTCAATCATTGGCGCCTTCATTTCCACATTGTTGAGCCGCTTTCAGAAAGTATCTTCTTTCAGGCAGGATTGGATTAACTCTCTCCGCCTAACCTTTGCTGATATTCTTTTGCAGTGTGAAAAATATACTGATGTTGCCTACCAGAACAACGAAGAAGCATATCAAGAGAAGATCGAGCTCGTCCGGGCAATTTCCAAGGTAAAGCTGTTTTTGAATCTCAAGGAAGGGCTCTCCTCGTCCCTTGTCGAAAAAATTGAAAATATTCCCTATGACTACATGGGGAGAAGCGGTGGGGCAAAAGATTTTGCGTCGGTCAAGCCCGACATAGAAAAGGTCATGCAGGATATTCTCAAAGAGGAGTGGAATAGAGTTAGAGATGGTGAATTTTTATGGAAGTTTAAGAAGTTCATAAAAATTGCGCCGCTTATGGCAATCAACTCATATCCGCGTTGGCAGTGTCTTGTTCTTTTGGTAGCTCTGCTTGTATTAATAGGTCAGTTGCTTGGTGCTGTCGCGTGAATAAAATGCATAACAAGTGCAGGCACGGCGACGCCCATTACATTGCGCCTTCGGCTCCACTCCATGGGCGCGCATGCTGCAAGCGTTATGCACAAATGGAGAAACTATGAACATCAAGGATGATTGGAAGAAGGTAAAGTCAGTTTTAGAGCAAGGCCAAGCTTCTACTGTTTACTGCTCGATCGCAACCATAAACCCCGACGGCACGCCCCACATCACGCCAGTTGGCACTGTTTTCCTTCGCGATGATCAGAGCGGATACTTTTTTGATCACTACGCCGAGGCCTTGGGTAAAAACATCGATCAGAACCCGAACGTTTGCATCATGGCGGTCAACGCCGGTCGATTCTTTTGGCTAAGATCTCTGCTAAAAGGCCGCTTTGTTGCTCCGCCGGGCGTGAGACTTTATGGCAAGGTCGGTCGAATGCGTGAAGCCACACCCGAAGAAATCGAGAAGATAGTAAAACGTGTTAAGCCATCTCAGTGGATGAAGGGGGCGAGGTTGCTCTGGAGTGATTTCACCCACGTCAGAGATATTGAGTTTACTCATTACAAGCCAATCACCTACCCAGTGATGATGGATGGGATGTGGCCGGAACATGCATAACCAAGTGGTCAACGGGACGCCAACTACGCTGCGCTCCGTTGTCGCCCATTACCACCGGCGTTAGTGCTTAATCGTAGTTAAATTTAACCATTTTACCGGAGCTAAAATGTCAACATGGTTTTCAATTGAGTTAGGTGATGGCGTGCAAGCTTATGAGCCATCAACGAAAATATTAGAAGAATTCATGCCAGCTTACATTGCAGCCGGTCAACCATATGACCTTGCCGTATTCTCAAAATACGACTTGTCAAAAAATATGGTAACTGTTTACTTTACTCCTGCAGCTGAAGATATGGCTAATTCATTTGGTGCCACGGCATGCGACAAGCCAACAATTGAAAAATTAAGCCTTTTAGCAGGTGACCAGCGTGCTCTTGGTATTCATTTTCCTGAAACACATGCCAATTAATTGCTATATGGGCACTAACAAAGCCAAGCACAGTCGCCCAATGCAAAAAGCCGCATTGGGCTGGACCTCGCTATCGCTCGGCCCGTGTTGGCGGCGTTATGTATAAAATCGAACGGTAATTTCTTATGAGGGAATTCTAGATGAGTTATGACGTTATAAGGCTTGCAGCTGACAAGCTCACCTACCGGGAAAAACTGAAGCTTTCCCAATATTTGATTCAAGCGGCAATAAAGGAAGAGGAAGACCTGAATCCTACCGCGAGAAATATATCAGCGCCGAAGATTGAGAAATCGGAACCGAGAAGTAAGACTGAAACGCCTAACGATTTGGATGTTATTTCGTACGTTAAGGAGAGGCTAGTCAAGTCAAAGCCCTCAAAGAAGCAATCATTAATAAACTTCATTGCCGCGATGTTCCAGTTTCAAGGCGGCATAGAGGAAAGTAAAATCGATACGATTATTAGAAGGCTTGAGAAAGATGGGGTCTTAACCATCTCCGGCGCTAGAGTCATTTATACATAACAAGTGCAGGCACGGCGACGCCTACTACATTGCGCCTTTGGCTTCATTTCGTAGGCGCGCATGCTGCAGGCGTTAAGAGGATATATGAATATCGACGCAAGCACCATAGGTACTATAGCCTCAATAGTGAGCCTTATTTTGGCGGTTGTTTTTTGGTCGCTTGCATCTAAGCAAGCCGAAAAATCCGATCGCGTTCTTAATGAAATTAAAGACCAGATTATGTCTTGGCAAAGCAAAATGAACAACGCGGCTATAAACCTCATCGAAGCAAGGCCGGAAGTTATTGCACAAAAAGTGGCTCTGGCTGAAAACCAAAGCAATGCTGAATTCATAAATCGTCTTGCAAACATAATTGAGAAGCTCTCCAATGAAGCCCACGAACAAAACACAGGGCAAAAACTAGCTGTTGTCAGAGAACTTCTGGAACACCAAAAGTCTCTTGTTCTTGAAAGTGAAAAACTCAAAGGCCAAGTAATAACCGGCCAGCAATCGAGCAAAGGCCCATAACAATGCTTATCGCCGCAGCCCAAAGCAGCAGTTTTTCTAACTTCCCGGCTTTCACATCACCACCACACATTTTGTTTAGCCACACCAGCGGCCAATCCAATATCTTCACGCGCATCCCCACAAGCAAGCGTTAAGTGCTATTCGCTGCCGTAGCATTTAATGAATAATATTAGGCAGCATGACAAAAGGAGGAAGGAACCATGTCAACGACTGGAGAAAAGCCGGGAAAAGGCACCTATGCATGCACGAACTGCGGAGAAACCGTCACCCTCGATGATCAAGATGACACTCTCCCTCCATGCCCTCGGTGTCACAAAACAAACTACACGCCTTAACCTAACGGGTAGAAAAGGAGAAAGCCATGGGAATTAAAAGGGGTCCAAAAAGAACCGCTGATTCAACTGGAAAACCAGATAGGCGCCAACGGGACAATAAAAAAACTCCCGGGAACACTCCATCGCTTAAGCCTCACAAGCACAAGAAAGGAGACTAAAGTCCGTAGTTGCACTTAACAAGCGCAGGTTGTCGGACTGGTTTTCCGCTGCGCTTCAAACCAGCCGCAACTGCGGGCGTTAAATGGAATCATAGATTATGAAGTACCTTTTCTTTCTCGCACTATTATTCTCTTGCACTGCTCAAGCAAACATATCTCTTGCAGGAAAAGGTCATGTCGCACATACGCCTATTGAAATGCACTTAGAAGTAAGTGATGAAGGTGAAGTTACAGGTAACTACTTTTACACCAAAACGAAAATCCCAATTGAGCTAAAGGGAAAGCTTGTCGAGCGTAAAATTACCCTTGAAACTGTTAATAACCCAAAAATAAATGAGTTTTTTAAAGGAAGCGTAATAATTTTTGAAGGTGAAATATCACGCATTAGTGGTAAGTGGTTTGGTAAGCATGGTGGTTACGGAGATAACTCTGAGGGCTATGATTTCAAAGTTGAAGGTAGAACGAATCCGTTACTTGACCACAAGTTGACGTGCGAAGAAATGGAGGTAGCTCCAGAACTGGCATTTGAATTAGGAGATCTAGGCTCAGGCCACGGATCCCCAAATGATGTTGATTATCGTTGTCCTAAAAGTTTGAACCAATTAGATTTTCTTCAAAAAATAATTGGACAGGCAAGCAGTATACGAAGCCCCTCAAGTTTACCGCAATATTGCACAGGGTCTATTATTCATGCTCAGTGGCGTTACTACCATTTCGACCTAGCAAGACTAGGATATTACCCGCAAGGCTTCTCCTCAAGAAAAAGAGGAAAGACAAAAGGCATGGAGTATTTTGAAGAGTGGAGTTATCACAGCTTATATAACCGAAATATTTACAAGGCGTATGTGACTGAGCTAGAAAAGGTAAAGCCTCTACTGGTGAATTGGTATGCTGAAACACACGCTATAGATCGTACAGTGGCTCAGGAATATACAGAAAATGCATTGGAAAGAATCTCTAACTATGGATTCGGTAGCTATTTTTATAGCTGGAAACCTGAGGAAATGGTGCCGTTTACCGACCAGGCAATTAACGGAAATTATGCTAACTTTCTGCTTTCAATTAATAATTCTTCTGAAGATCAAAAGACCAATAGTCTTCGTAGATTGTTAGCCCATAATGCCAACCAGGAAATTATTGAAAAGTTAGCTTTAGCTATACATACACCTTCCCCAAGAAAAAGATCCGAATCTACGGTTGCAAATGCAGTATATAGCCCCAGTAATATTCAAATCCTTTTGGATGCGGGATTCTCTCCAGACCATCAAAATAAATTTGGAAAAACCGCTCTATATTACGCAATTCAATTTAGTCAGCATGATTCGGTTAGCGTTTTATTGAATAGGGGTGCTAATGTAAATCATACATATCAATTGGAAAAAGAAAACAAATGGAGTTGTACTGGTATTGAGAGGTGGGGCAGGACTCCATTGATGCATGCAGCTCAACACTCTGACATTGAGATGATTAAGCTATTGTTGGAAGCAGGTGCGGATTTACATGCTAAAGATGTTAAGGGTTCTAGTGCAATTGATTACGCGAAAGATAATCATAAACAAGATAATGAGAATTTCTTGTCCAAAGAATTAGAGAGAAATCCATTTAACAAGTCACTGCAACGGAACGCTAAAGCGTCCGTTGAGTGAGGCGTTAGCTCAAAAGAGCGAAAAAGGATTTTATGATTGGGCCAATTGACAAAACTTACACGTTTTCTTGGCGCTCGGAATTGGAGCGAGCCATTGAAGTTGAGACATCAATTCCAGGAAATGCAAAGCAGGCAGTCAAAGATTTTGTTCTTGAGAAATTAGGTGAAATTAAAGATTTCGTAGGTGATCTTCTAGATTTCCCTGTTTCGGAGTCAATCGATCAATATTGGCCAGTGGTTGTTGAAATACTTAAAGGTCTTGGGATTGGCTAAGCGTAACAAGGAAACGACATGGAATGGTTGATATTGCTGGCTCTTTTTGCCCTCGTAGTGCTAGTAATACTTACAAAACAAAGAGGTCCAACGGATGAATTCTCGTACGAGAAAAACGAGCCCTTGTTTTCGCCCGCTGAAAGATCTTTCTTCGGTATTCTAAGCCAAGCTACCGAAGGTCAGGCGGTTGTTTTCGGAAAGGTGCGTGTAGCCGATGTCCTCCGCCCGTCCAAAGGCATGGGAAGAAGCAATTGGCAAAAGGCATTCAATCGTATCTCTTCCAAGCACTTCGATTACGTTATTTGCGCTCCTGAAACTCTTTCCGTTTTGGCCGCAATCGAGTTAGATGATAAATCGCACTCCAAAGGAAAGCGTCAGGATCGCGATCGTTTTCTTGAAAGCGCATGTTCTGCTGCCGGGTTACCTTTACACCGTTTCAAAGCCGCAGCAACTTACAACATAAGCCAAGTCAGGGATGCCCTTTTCGATCCTCCAGCTGAAGCATCGGAGAAACCTTCGTTGCCGGAAGCACCTCAAGCTGAAGTGGAAGAAAGACAAGTGTGCCCAAAATGCTCTGCTCCACTCATCAAGAAGGTTGCGAGAAAGGGAGAACATGAGGGCGCTGAATTTCTCGCATGCAGGGCTTTTCCAAAATGTCGCTACATCGCAAAATCAATTGCATAACGAACCAATCAACTTCGCGCAAAAAGCGCGCCAGCCCCTCCTGAGGTTGGGCCGGTTATTAAACCGTTAGATGCCAGTGATAGCCATATCCAGGGCTCCAACAATCTGGTCTCTGAAGTGCGATAGAGAACCAACCGGGTTTTTGAGATGCTTTTCAGAAACAGAGGAAATTTGTGGGGTCAACAGTAGAAGCTCTTGGTCTGCAAAGCTGATTTCTGGCGTGAGTCCTTGCATGGCTTCACCACCAAATGCGGAGCGTTTCCCCAAAGGGATGACGATGCGAGT
>Ga0207906_1000275_pt1 | contig 25306 bp, 21 predicted proteins | sample LinPmetageLP37_FD_184050 | JGI IMG/M metagenome (GOLD analysis project Ga0207906, IMG submission 184050) | Marine viral communities from the Pacific Ocean - LP-37 (SPAdes) | ecosystem: Environmental > Aquatic > Marine > Oceanic | place: Pacific Ocean | collected 2010-06-16 | reverse complement strand
CTTATAGCCTCATTAATCCTAGCTATAGGTTTGTTATTTTTACTGGTATATTTTGGTGTTTTTGGGTCTTTACCTGATAAAAATGCATTGGCATCCATCAACAATGAAGAAGCATCTCAGGTAATTTCTTCTGATAATATCTTGATAGGAAAATTTTTTGCGGAAAACCGTACCAACATTCAATGGAATGAAGTTCCGGAGCATCTTAAAAACGCCCTGATTGCAACTGAAGATAAACGATTTTTTACCCACAAAGGATATGACACTCAAAGTTATTTCCGTGTTTTCTTGAAAAGCTTGTTGTTTCGTGATTCTAACAGTGGCGGTGGGAGTACACTAACCCAACAATTAGTTAAAAATCTTTATGGTCGTAATAATTATAGTTTTTTAAGTCTTCCGGTAAACAAAATAAAAGAACTTATTCTTGCCTCTAGAATTGAGGCAATCTATACCAAAGAAGAACTCTTATTATTATACCTTAATTCTGTGCCTTTTGGTGAAAACGTTTATGGAGTAGAAACAGCAGCACAAAGGTATTTTAACAAATCAGCGAAAAAATTAAAGATTGAAGAATCTGCGGTTTTGGTAGGATTATTAAAAGCCAATACGTATTTCAATCCCAGATTAAATCCTCAAAATTCCTTAGATCGAAGAAATTTAATTTTGAATTTGATGGAAAAACAGCATTATTTATCAACCCAAGTTGCTGATAGTCTGCAAAAATTACCCCTCAAACTTGATTATGAAGATGTTGATTTAAAAGCTACAACAGGATATTTCATGTATCAGGTACAGAATAAAGCGTTGGAGCTGTTGGAAACCATCAAAATCAATACCGGCAAAGCATATGATTTGAAAAAAAACGGATTAAAAATATATACTACCTTAAATATGGAAGTTCAAGAGTTAGCTTCAGAAGCTATCAAAAAACAGCTTTCCAAAATGCAACAACTCCTTGATAAAGAACTAGAAAACCACCATTTTAAAAAACAATGGTATGCCAAACAAAAGCGACAAGTTCAAGAAAAAGATTTAGAAATAAAGAAAATTGAAGTATTTGATTGGAAAGGTTTGCAAACCAGAAATATCAATAAACTGGATAGTTTATGGCATTATTATAAAATGTTAAATGCTGCGGTACTGATTAGCAATCCTAAAAATGGGGCAGTAATAACCTGGATTGGAGGGAATCATTTCAGAACGCTTCCTTTTGATATGGCTCTTTCGCATCGACAAATTGCATCAGCCTTTAAACCTATTTTATATGCCACGGCACTTGAAAATGGTTTTACACCTTGTTCCTATCTTGAAAATGAAGAAAAAAAGTATGAAGATTTCGGTGATTGGGAGCCACAAAACTTTGACCATACTTCTACCCCTAAAAGCAAAGTTGCGTTATGGTACGCACTAGCCCATTCCATGAATCTCCCAACAGTCGATTTATATTTTAAACTTGGAAGAGAAAATCTCCTTAATACGTGTGCTAATTTAAATTTTCCACAAACCGAAGACGATGCGCCCTCCATTGCTTTGGGCACGTTGGATTTATCACTTAACGAGATTGTCAAAGCGTATGGTGCTTTCGCTAATCAAGGCCAAAGTAATGAACTATTTATGATTGATAAAATTACGGATGCTAATGGAAACATCTTGTACCTTAGAAATGCCCAGGAATCTAAAGAAGTTTTTAATAAGGAAACCGCGCAGGTAATTACAACCATATTACAGAAAGCAGTCAATGAAGGCACTGGCACTAGAATAAGGAACCAATACGGAATTAAAACAGAACTTTCTGGTAAAACCGGAACAGCCCAAAACTATTCTGATGCGTGGTTTATTGCCTATACACCAGATTTGGTGGTAGGTACTTGGGTAGGCGCCAGTACACCAGATGTTCACTTTTTCAGTAGTAATGGTTCTGGGTCTTCTTTGGCATTGCCAATTGTTGCCGAAGTAATAAAAGGAATGGAAAAGGATGAGGTGCTAAGAAAAAAATATCTCACATCATTTGAATTTTCAGATGATATTTATTCCAATTTGGATTGTGAACCTTATAGAGAAACAGGCATTGAAGGGTTCTTCAATAGATTGTTTAAAAATGAACCTAAGAAAAATGTTGAAGATAAAAAATACACAAAACCTAAAAAGAAATCATTCTTTGATAGACTCTTCAAAAAAAATTAATAGAAACATAGTGATGATATATTACAAAGTAGCATGGATTTCATTCAATTTAATTTGAACTGCTCTTGATTTTATATGTAAACAATCAACCCTAATTTAATCTTAATTTTCCATATAGCCTTTAATCTATAATAAATAAATTAAGTTATTTTTGTAGTTAAAATTCATATAAATGATCCCTTTTGAAACCATTATTACCGTGAATAAAAATGATATAGACGACCTAAACCATGTCAATAATGTCACTTATGTGCAATGGGTTCAAGATGTGGCTAAAATGCATTGGCAATCACATGCACCTGCAAACATCCTGGAAAATTATTTTTGGGTCATGTTAAATCATTGCATTGAATATAAAAATGAAGCTTTATTAAATGACCGCATTAAACTTAAAACCTATATTAAAAAATATTCAGGTGCCACTTGTACCCGTGTTGTTGAAATAAGTAATAATCAAAGTAATGCCCTATTGGCGAAATCTGAGACCAAATGGTGTTTGATGAATGCTCAAACAAAACGTCCTGCCAGAATAACAACGGAAATTTCAGATTTATTCATGTAATCTATATTGAAAAAATAATTGATATTAAAAGGTAACTTTTATATTTGTCTTATGAAGCGTCTCTTATATTTTATAATCACTTTTTCTATAGTACTACTTTGGAGTTCTTGTAGAAAGGATTTTGAGTTTTCACCAAGCACGGGCAGTTTACAGTTTTCAAAAGACACCGTTTATCTGGATACGGTTTTCACAAATATAGGATCAAGCACCTATACTTTAAAAGTGTATAACCGTAGTAATAATGACATTGTGATACCATCCGTAAAACTGGCCATGGGTGATGCTTCTGGCTACAGATTAAATGTTGATGGCATGCCGGGGAAAATATTTGAAAATGTTCAAATTCTTGCCAAAGACAGCTTGTATATTTTTATTGAAACTACGGTTGACATCAATAATGTTTCAAATGCCATGAATTATTTATATACAGACCAAATTGAATTTGATTCCAATACTAATTATCAAAAAGTGGAATTGGTAACACTTATTCAAGATGCAGTGTTTATTTACCCAAACCGGGATAATACCACAAAAATTATTGATCCGCTCACACTAAGTATTGGGGGAGAACAAGTTGTTACAGATCTTCAAGGACGTGAATTATCACCTTCAGAATTTATCTTTACCAATGATAAACCTTATGTTATTTATGGTTTTGCAGCGGTTCCCAGTGGTGAAACATTAACCATTAATGCGGGTGCCAGATTGCATTTTCATGCCAATTCCGGTTTAATAGTTTCTGATGGTGCATCTATTAATATTAACGGCAGTTTAAGCACGGATTCGGACCTATTGGAAAATGAAGTCATTCTGGAAGGTGACCGTTTGGAACCTGATTTTTCTGAAATTCCGGGGCAATGGAACACTATTTGGTTATTAGATGGAAGCATCAACAACTCTATAAACTATACCACTATAAAAAATGCAACGGTTGGCATATTGAGTGATGGAAATCCTGATCTGGTTACTGAAAAACTTAAAGTTACCAATTCCCAGATATATAATTCAAGCGCCTTTGGAATCCTGGGAAGAAACACATCCATTACAGGTGAAAATATAGTGATTAACAACTCCGGTCAATCTTCATTTGCTGGAACGCTTGGTGGCACATATAACTTTACACATTGTACCATTGCCAATTATTGGAATAGTGGTTTCAGGCAATTTCCATCTGTTTTATTGAATAATTATGTGGTTGATGCAGAAAATAATGCAGTACTGGCTGATTTAACCGAGGCTAATTTTAACAACTGTATTATTTATGGCAATGATAACCCTGAAATTTTGCTGGATGAAATTGAAGACCCAACCGTTTTATTCAATTTTAAATTTACGAACTGCTTGATTCGTTTTGAAAATAGCAACAACAATTTTACCGGAGCCAATTATGATTTAAATGACATAACTCATTATGAAGGAAACATTTTTAATTTAGATCCAAATTTTAAAGATACCGGTTTAAATCAATTGATTATTGGTGATGATTCTGCAGCCAATAATCAAGGAAACACTACGTTTTCAAGCCAGGTACCATTTGATATTTTAAACGTGAACAGAACAGCATCTCCGGATTTAGGTGCTTATCAGCATATTACGTTTCCTTAATAAGATTCATGTCATTACGAACTTAGCGAAGCAATCTCTTTAACTTCAATTTTTTATTATTTTTTTGAATTTGTCCAAAAAAATAATAACTTAGTTTAACTTCGAATGTACTTCATAAATACTGAATTATATTCGCTATTGTTATACTTTAAGCTTGAGCGACCTACTAACTTGAGAATGACTAAAATAAACCACTATGGATTTGAAATCCATAGTTTTAAAACAAAAGAATGAAATTCTTTTTAAAGTTAGCTTGTCATTCCGAATGTTACTGAAATCAAAATATATTTTGATTGAAAGTACATTGCGAAGCAATCGAAGAGGAATCCCATAATTATAAGATTTCTCGTCGCTCGTTCCTCTTCCGATAGCTATCGGAACTGTCGAAATGACAAGATGCTCTTAAAAGTTTATATAAACTAATCCCGATAGCTATCGGGAGCAGGGTTTTAACCTTTAACTAGATAATAAATATACATAATAAAATAGGCGGGGAAACTGAATAACAAACATAAAAGTGCGGAGTCAGAACCATAATCACTAACAACATACATATGAGAAAAATAATCGTTTTATCATTTATTACATTAGATGGCATCATGCAAGCACCTGGTGGATCTCAAGAAGACACATCGGGCGGTTTCAAATATGGTGGTTGGGTTGCACCATATTTTGACGAAGTTGGTGGTAAGGTTATGCAAAAACAAATGAAACCTGCAGACCTTCTTTTGGGAAGAAAAACATTTGAGATTTTTGCTAGTTACTGGCCAAAGCATGAAAACGGATGGCCCGGTATCAATGATGTCACAAAATACGTCATGTCCAAGACCATGAAAAAGTCAGATTGGAAAAACTCAATTTTCCTCAAAAGCTTGTCAGATATCAAAAAGCTAAAAAATTCAAAAGGTACTGACATTCAAGTTCATGGAAGTGGTGAACTTATTCAGTTACTCCTAAAGAATGATTTAGTGGACGAACTCTGGCTCAAAATTTACCCATTGACTCTTGGTAAAGGGAAAAAGTTGTTTGACAAGGGCACAATTCCTGCAGCCTTTACATTAACAGAGAGTTTGGTTACACCATCAGGAGTGCTTATTGCTAATTACCAACGATCTGGAAAGGTCCAGACTGGTTCTTTTGAAGATTAAAACTAGGGTAGCACAAACACATAACAGCACATTTCAATTTGTACCTAGAATTCCTCATGTCTATCCTGCATGGCAAACTGCTTATCAAATGTATATGCAAAACAAGGTGAAATGAAAATTTGTAGTTTTGTTTAAATATTGCGTTTGGTTACCTTGATTAATTGGAACTAGATTTGATGGTATCTAATAAAGTAAAAAAAATCGAGTGTAATTAATTACAAAATCAGATTGTTAGCTGGGTTTTTTCAAAAGCTTGAAATTATACGGCTACTCAATATATTGAGGTTATTTCGGCATGACGGTCCATAGTGATTTTTGAATTGGTCTTATTAAAAACCTCATTTACAATCTTGTATATATCAGGTATCACTGTTCTTGCTAGTTTTGAATTACTATTTAAAAGCACACAAATACCCAAATCGGCATCAGGATAAAGCGCTATTTCATTTCTGTAATTGTTAACACTCCCTCCATGATGCAATATGGTTTTTTGTTCATCATTCTCTACAAATTTATGGATTCTCCACCCATAACCGTAATAAGAGCTTATATGCCCAGGCCAGCGTTGATAATATTTATTATTTCCTTTAATTTCTATAAATGGGGTAAAAGTTTCCTGTAAAGCAGACTTATCCATAATTTCTTGATGATGTCCCAGTAATAACTCCATCCATTTAGCCATATCAAGTGTACTGGCGCTGATCCCTCCGGCAGCAACAGCATTGTAATAATGATGGTTTAGTTTTAAAGGTTTCCAACCATTATGACTTTTAGAATGTGGTAAAGCCACATTTTTAGATTGTTCTAAAGTTTGATAATCCATTGAAATAGTATTCATTTTCAAAGGTTTAAAAAACGTATTATCCAACAATGTCCTAATATCTTGATGAGTAGCTTTTTGCATCATCTCACCACTTAGGGCAAACATGGCATTTTGATAGCTATACATCGCACCTGGTTTACTAATAGGAGCTACCGATTTAAAGCGTTTTGCAATTTCGGTTAATGGTAATCCAGCCTCTACAAGATTGGTATAACTATGATAAGGCGCTCCCGAAGTTTGCGATAAAATATTGGAAAGTGTAATATGATTCGTATTTGTGCTGTCTCCCAGCTCAAATCCAGGGATGTAATCACTGACCTTATCTGTCCAATCCAATACACCTTCACTTTTTAATTTGGCCGCCAAAACTCCTGCAAACCCTTTTGATAGGGATCCAAGTCTAAATACCGTTTCCTTATCAACTTTATCACTAAATTTAATATTCCTTTTACCAAATCCTTCAGAGATTACGATAGAATCTCCCTTTACAATGCTTATTCCAGCACCCACAATGTCTCCTGAAGCTATGGCTTTTTTAAAATATGCAGTTAGAGCATGATTCAATTCTAGTTGATGCAGTTTATATATTTTGAGTTCATTTTGATCGACTATAGTTTTTTCAATTTTTTTGGTCGAAATTGCTACGCCTTTGTCGGGAGCTGTTACAGATCTAACAACACTTAATGTAAGAAAAAAAAACGTAAAAATTAAAAAAGTAGGTTTTCTAAAGATTTTGAATCTATGCATGTTTAAAATAGCGTTTAGTTTTGGGTATAACGCTACGAATATAGGACGAAATACTCATATAATCGACAAAAAGCCTAATTTTTTTTTAAACCCATTACTATTTATTTGCATTTTAACGCAAAATATACTTTCATTTCTCATAAAATAAGTAGCGTTTCCACCATTAGTCATTAGGTTGTTTATAATTCACATAAATAATATATGATTAGAAAAACAAAAATTCCGCGTGAGTTTGCCTTCTTTGGGTTAAGGCTGATAGAATCCTGCGGATTTATCGATAACAATACCATTACCATTGCCTGAGCATTAAAACTAAATAACCCATTTTACTTATTAGGAATGGCCTTTAAAATCTCCAAAACAAATTTCCAATATTTTTGAACTGAGGAAATACTTGCTCTTTCATCAGGTGAATGTGCTCCAAGAATTGTTGGCCCAAAACTAATCATGTCCATGGATGGATAATTTGTGCCCAGAATTCCACATTCCAATCCAGCATGGCACGCTGCCACATGAGGTTTTTCACCGTTGAGCGATTCATATAACTGTTCCATAACTTTTAAAATTGGCGAATCCATATTTGGTGCCCAGCCAGGATAATCACCAGAAAATTCCACTTCACAACCTGTTAACTCAAAAGCGGCCCGTAAGGTATTTGCTAAATCCATTTTTGAACTTTCCACCGAAGAACGTGTTAAGCAAGCTATATTAATATTACCACCTTTAACCACTACCCTAGCTATATTATTGGACGTTTCAACCAAATCAGGAATATCGGCACTCATGCGATAAACGCCATTTTGAGCCGCATAAATAGCTCTTGTAAGTCCTTCCTGCACACCTAAATCCATGATTTTTTTTGGCGTTTCACATGTAGTAATGCGAATCGCCAAATCAGGTTCCATCGTTTTTAATTCCTTTTTTAAAGTTTCAACTTGCTCTTTCATTTCCAACAAAAAAACATCTTTATGAATAGCATCAACCACAACTGTGGCATGACTTTCACGCGGAATAGCATTTCGCAAACTTCCACCATCAATCTCTGAAACCCGGAGTCCGAAATTTTCAAAACCATCAAACAACAAACGATTCATGATTTTATTGGCATTACCCAATCCTTTGTGAATATCCATTCCAGAATGTCCGCCTTGTAACCCTTTAACGTTTATTTTAAACCCCACTTTAAACTCTGGAGTTTCTTCTTCTGTATATGTTCTTGTGGCCGTAACATCAATTCCACCAGCACAACCAACACCAATTTCATCATCTTCTTCAGTATCTAAATTCAACAAAATACCACCTTCAAGTAAACCACCTTTTAAACCCATGGCGCCAGTCATTCCTGTTTCTTCATCAATAGTAAATAAGGCTTCAATGGCAGGATGTGGAATATCAGTGCTTTCTAATATAGCCATAATGGTAGCAACTCCCAATCCGTTATCAGCACCAAGTGTAGTTCCTTTAGCACGAACCCAATCTCCATCAACATACATGTCTATTCCTTGGGTGTCAAAATCAAATTCAGTCTCACTGTTTTTTTGATGCACCATATCTAAATGAGATTGTAAAACAACCGTGGTTCTGGCTTCCATGCCTTTAGTAGCAGGTTTTTTAATGATGACATTACCTACTTCATCAACTATGGTTTTAAGCGATAGATTTTCGCCAAATTGTTTTATAAAAGCAATAACGCGTGCTTCCTTTTTGGATCCTCTTGGAACTGCATTTAAATCAGCGAATTTATTCCAAATTTGTTGTGGTTTGAGTTGTCTTATTTCTGAATTCATGTTGTTTATTTTAAGTTCAACAAAGGTAACATAACTAATCAGGATTAATAAACATTTCCTTATTTTTGAATCATGCTGAAAAACAAAAAAACCATTATAGCACTTTCAATAATTCCACAATACATATTGGTAAAATGGCTGTCGAATTACCCTGAATTTATTGAAAGGTACTACAGCAATGGGATTTATCCATATATTTCAAAGGGGTTCAGGTATATGTTAGGCTGGATTCCTTTTTCATTTGGCGACTTTGTCTATGCTTTTAGTATTATTTACATCATAAGATGGTTTTATAAAAATAGAAAACGCCTTAGAAAAGATACCAAACAATGGTTTATTGATGTGTTTGCGGCCGTTTCTATTATTTATTTTGCATTTCATTTATTTTGGGGAATGAATTACTATAGGTTACCTCTTTATAAGAGCTTGAATTTGAAACCTGAATACACCACAGAACAACTTGTGACAATTACCAAACAACTCATTATTAAATCAAACAAAATTCACCAAGACATTATTAAAAACGACACGTTGCCTATTGTAATTCCATATAGTAAAAGTGGCATATTAAGCACCGCTCCTTCTGGTTATTCACATTTAAAAACTAATTTTTCGCGATTGGAATACTACCCGAAAAGTATCAAAAAATCATTATTTAGCTTACCTCTTACCTATATGGGTTTTAGTGGATATTTGAATCCGTTAACTAACGAAGCTCAAGTTGATGCTTTAATTCCGAAGTATTTATTCCCAACAACGGCATTACATGAAATTGCACATCAACTTGGTTATGCCGCTGAAAATGAGGCCAATTTTATTGGTTGTTTAGCAGCCATGAATCATGAGGACATCTATTATAAATATAGCGGATATACATTTGCGTTACGTTTTTGTTTGAATGAAATAAACAGGCGTGACGAGGCATTATTTGACTCACTTTTAAAAACCGTTAATAAAGGCGTATTAAAGAATTTTAAAGAGACGCGTGATTTTTGGGAATTATACGAAAACCCTGCAGAACCTATGTTTAAAAAAACCTATAGTTCCTATCTAAAAGCTAATATGCAAGATAAAGGCATGGAAAGCTACAGTTACGTGGTCGCTTTATTTGTTAATTATTTTGATACAAAAACTTTATAACCAAATTTATTTTTCAATTATCTCAGCTTTTTCTGGTTTAAGAAATATCACATCATCCATTTTCGCTTTAGAGACCATTACATTGGTAAACTGAACATCATTACGCTTCTCTGTAATTTTCCCATCAACTACTTGATACCATTGTAGGGTTTTTGGTAACAACAATCCATTAACTTGTTGCCATTCGCTGTATTTTATATAATGAAAGTCTTTGCTTTTTTCTTTGGAAAAATATGTTACGGTATATCCTAACCAAGCCATTTGGTACGTTTCAGGATCATAATACATAATATATTCATCATCAGAAGATTCACCTACCCCAATTTCATAAGATACTTTAATCCCCGGGTATTGCTTGCCATCAATTTCTAAAGCTTTAGCGTTTTCATAATAAATACCATTATCTGCCAATACAAAAGGCATGGCATAAAAATAAAACATGAGATTATAATAAAATTTTGGATTACCCTTATAAACTAGTGTATCCTTTTTAAGCAACCAAACGGTTTTTCCATCAAAACCAATCGCATGATGTGGCATCTCAATATGAGATTTTCTGCTTTTTAAGTTAACAGACGTTATCTCATTCCCGTCAGGTTTTGGCATTATAAAGGATAGTGAATTCATATCATCCCAAACCTCTAGACCACCATGAGCTTTAAATACTTTGGAAATAGCTTCAGGATATATTTTAGTTTCAACTTTTACCGGTTGTGTGTCTTCAATTTCTGCTTTTTTTGATTGTTTACAAGCTATCATTGAAATAATCAGAATTGAAAGAAGTATTTTTTTCATATGATTTAAAATTGGTTAGAGTCGGTTTTGTCGAACCGAAGAAGTTAAAATTACACAAATTGATTTACATTTGCTCTCGAAATGAATAAACAAATAAGTAGCATACAAAATTCGTATATTAAACAACTGGTTCAGTTAAAAGATAAGTCGCGTGAACGTAAAAAAAGTGGCTTATTTTTAATTGAAGGAGAACGTGAAATAAGTTTAGCCATTAAAGGTGGTTATGAGTTGGAAAGTATTTTGTTTTATCCTGAATTATTTTCTCTGGAACAACTAAACGAATTAACAAATCAACAAATCAACATCATAGAGATTTCAAAAGAGGTCTATCAAAAATTAGCATATAGAGATACTACCGAAGGTGTTATCGCCGTTGCAAAAAGCAAACATCACCTTATAAATAGTTTAAAATTTCAAAATAAAAACCCATTGATTTTGGTAGCCGAAGCACCTGAAAAACCAGGGAATATTGGTGCCATTTTAAGAACTGCAGATGCTGCAAAAATTGACGCCGTCATTATAGCGAATCCAAAATCTGATTTGTATAACCCAAATATCATTCGTTCAAGCGTTGGTTGTGTGTTTACAAATCAAATCGCCACAGGTACTTCAACTGAGATTATTGCTTTTTTAAAAGCACAACATATTAATATTTATTGTGCCGCATTACAAGCATCGGTGAACTATAACACACAAGATTTTACGAAACCAACAGCTATTGTTGTTGGCACAGAAGCTACAGGATTAAGTAATGAATGGCTTGAAAATTCAACACAAAATATTATTATTCCCATGCAAGGAGAAATAGACTCCATGAATGTGTCTGTTGCAGCGGGAATTCTTATTTTTGAAGCGAAAAGACAACGAAATTTTATTTGAAACGTCGTTGCGAACGAAATGAAATGGAGTGTGGCAATCTGTTAATTCTATAGTTCACCTTATATTACAACAAAAATCATGAGATTGCTTCGTCGCTCAGAAGCTCCTCGCAATGACAAAAAAATTATGACTTCAACAACATTATTCTACATTATTATAGCCATTATCATCATCAATTTTATAGTTGATAAAGTTTTAGATGCCTTAAATGCGAAACATTATAAAGATAAATTACCTGAAGATTTACAAGACGTTTATGATAACGCCGAATATATAAAATCGCAATCCTATAAAGCAACCAACTATAAATTTGGAATTATTACTTCTACCTTTTCATTGGTATTGACCTTGGCCTTTCTTTTTTTTGATGGTTTTGAATTTATTGATAATATCTCCAGAAGTTACACGGATAGTCCTATTTTAATGGCTTTGATTTTCTTTGGAATTATCATGTTGGGCAGTGATATTTTAACCACACCCTTTTCATATTACAGCACTTTTGTGATAGAAGAAAAATTTGGTTTCAATAAAACAACGGTCAAAACATTTTTACTGGACAAAGTAAAAGGTTGGCTCATGATGATTTTTTTAGGTGGTGGCATATTAGCCCTTATTATATGGTTTTATGAAACTACTGGCCCGTATTTTTGGCTTTATACCTGGGGCTTAGTAGCCATATTTACCTTATTTATGAATATGTTTTATGCCCGTCTCATTGTACCCTTATTTAATAAACAAACCCCATTAGAAGCAGGAAGTTTACGTGACAACATCTCAAAATATGCACAAACAGTTGGTTTTAAAATTGATAAAATCTTTGTGCTTAACGGCTCAAAAAGAAGTACCAAGGCCAATGCTTATTTTTCAGGATTTGGAAGTGAAAAACGCGTGACATTGTATGATACTTTGATTCATGATTTAGATGAAGAAGAAATTGTGTCCGTTTTGGCACATGAAGTTGGACATTACAAGAAAAAGCATATCATTTTTAATCTCTTTGCTTCTATTTTACTTACTGGGTTGACATTGTATATTTTATCTTTATTCATTTCAAATCCGTTACTTTCAAATGCGTTAGGCGTAAATATACCAAGTTTTCATATTGGGCTGATTGCTTTTGGGCTTTTATATTCCCCTATTTCTGAAATTACAGGTTTAATTATGAATTTATTTTCAAGAAAATTTGAATATCAGGCAGATGATTATGCTAAAACTACGTTTAAGGCAGAACCTTTAATTACTGCTCTTAAAAAATTATCAAAAAATAGTTTGAGTAATTTAACACCGCATAAAGCTTATGTGTTTATGCATTATTCACATCCTACGTTGTTGGAACGGATTGGGAATTTAAGATTAACAATAAATCAGTAATAAATAAAAATCGGTAACTACTCGCATCTTTATAGATGACAAATAGTTACCGATAAGTAATTTTATAATTCAACTTATAAATCAGTCCATACAAACCTCTCTTAAAATCTGTATTAAGAAAAGTTGGTAAAAACTTTTCTAATGTTTTTACTGCTACAAAAGTTTTCTTTCCTGAACTAAACTCTTCTATGCTTATGGTTGAAAACCTTGCTCAATGTCTACGACCATGTCCGTTGTTATGACCATCATCACGACGACCATCATCATCATCATCACGACGACCATGATCATTATCATCATGACCATCGTTTTTTTGCGAGACGCGGTAAATGACATTTGCTCCACCACCCGAAACATAGATATCACCGGATGGACCAACGGCTACGCCATCAAATGTCCAGGTTGGAGGATAATTTTCCAGACCAGGTCCGCTAAGCTCCAGGCCATCTACAATTTTAGTTACCTCTCCTGTAGATAAGTCTATACGGGACAGACGTGAAGTACCCGTTTCTACCACCAACAAGCTTCCTTCCTTTTGAAAAGCCAATCCTTCGGGAAAAGAAAGACCAGTTGCAACCACAACAGGTGCCTTTGGAGTTTTGCCTTCAAAGTCTATCTGCCATATAATGCCTGTACCCCAGTCGGCCATCCATACGGTTTCGCCATCGGTTGCCAAACCTCCAGGTGCAAAAAGAGTTGCATTGTCAATTGGCATTATCATTGAATGGTCACTTGCCCAGACTACGCCACCCAGTCCTAGATCGGACACTACAATATCACCCTTGAATCGGACGATATCAATAGGAGCACCCATGGCATATTCATCGAGAACTTGATTAGTTTGAGGGTTCCAGACCTGTACTGCACCACCAAACCATGAAGAAACCAATAGGTTGTTTCCATCTGCTTTAACATTCTGTGCCGTATTAAGCATATTAAGATCTGGAAGAATAGCGGCTTTATAAATATTTTCCTGTTTACCGCTACGTCCATTAAATTGTATCAAATTGTATTGGTCACCCACAAACAACTCATCTTGATTATGCGATCCAGCTAAAACTGCCATGCCTTGAGGTGATATCATTCCACCTTTACTGATGGTACGAGCTTGCCCACTTGGTAAAATCTTGGCCACCCAACCTCGGTCATTATTGGTGATATATAGGCTGCCATCTGTGTCAAAGACCATGTTGTCTAGCCCTGGCTCAAGGGTTTTGAATAATGTTTTGTCACCTGTTGAAGTATTTATTTTAAAAACCTCGCCTGTTTGATCAACAACATAAAGCATTCCATCTGGGCCAAATTTTGCGGATGCTGGATTCTTAAATCCTGATGCCACTACCTGTATGGTTCCATCCGTCCAAGGACTTAAAGAAACCGGGTCACCAGGACTACCAACATTCATACTTATCACCATTCCAGCTGCAAACAGAGGTCCGTATAAGCGCCCGTCGGTACCAAAATCAAAGGCATTGAAAAAACCAAGTGGATAAGTATCTTTAACATAGGGAACGATGGCTCGTGGCGCTTCAACCAGATTGGGGTCAACCTCATATAACCCGTCACCCAGAAAATCAAGTCCGACGAAGAGACGATCAGGCTCTCCATTCTTACCCAGTAAGAATGTAATCGGATTCACACCAGGGGCAACAAACTGTTCGGAAGTTGTCCCATCTGGTTTTAATCTGCCTACGGTTCCAAGTAGGATGTTAGTCCAGTAGAGCGATCCATCTGGACCAAACACCAAATCATCAGGCCCCTTTACCCCTACTTCTTGACCAAGTCGTTTGATAATCTTGCCGTTTTGCTTGTTCATCACTGAAATGTCCAGTCCAACAACACTGCCAACGTAAAGATTGCCATCGGGTCCAATGTCAATACCATTGGCTCCGTGCAGGGCAGCGCCTCTGGCTAATACTTTCAAAATAGAATTTGATCCATTTTTATCCTTCTTAGATTTGGCCGTTATGCCGGCATCCTCAGAATTTGTAGAATTTGGGTCGGTTAAAGATTCTGTATTACAAGAAATTGTAACACAAACCATTAATAAAATGGCCAGCTTAAAAATTGTTTTCATAATTGGTTGGTTTAAATTAATTATTAATTGAAAAAAATTTTTGCTATTACTTTGGGAGTACTGTTAAATTATAACAAATATTTCATATTACAGAATAAAGCTACATTATAGTCGATGAAATGTCAAAAATAAGACACAAAATACTAGTCTTGAATAGATTAGAGCATCTTGCATTGTTGAAATGGATTAAGAATCTGATAGAATAATTTGAGTTTCTGAGTCATTTGGACTTTAGGAGAAATCGCATAACCGTATGTATATTTCTTGTATTATGTGATGTCTCAATCGTACCTCATTTCGACATGACAACAAATCATTAAATGAATATGCTAAACGCGTTAACGATTGAAGCGGCATCCTTTTTAAAAATAAAATGTTACAAAATTAGCTTAGAACTAAAAACCAGCAGATTGCCACAGTCGTTCCTCCTTCGCAATGACTTTTTAAAAAGATATAGCGCAAAGCGTGTTAAAACGCCCAAATTCAGAGAATTAATATATTTTTAGTTCATATCAAATAAAAGATTACCTTTGCCGCTTGAAACCCAATAAATGGGTTTAAATTCCTCAGAGTGAGGATGTGTTACTAGAAGGTTAAGGTTAAGTATGTCGATTCGCTTCTTATGTAACACCACATAATACAATCGAATACTTATACAAGAATGAACACATTCCAAGAATTAGGTCTGAATGAAGACCTGTTGCACGCTATTACTAATTTAGGTTTTGAAACACCTAGTGATGTACAAATTAAAACCATCCCTATTTTACTTGAAAAAGACGTTGATTTAGTGGCTTTGGCACAAACCGGAACCGGCAAAACAGCTGCTTTTGGTTTCCCGATGCTTCAAAAAATTAATATTGAGAGCAGAACCACTCAAGGTCTTATCTTATCGCCAACACGTGAACTTTGTTTACAGATTACCAATGAAATGAAACTGTATGGTAAATACTGCAAAGGGCTTAATGTGGTTGCTATTTATGGTGGCGCCAGCATTACTGATCAAGCCAGGGATGTAAAAAAAGGAGCTCAAATTATTGTGGCTACTCCAGGTAGAATGAAGGATATGATTAGCAGAAAACTAGTTGATATTTCTAAAATTGAATTTGCTGTTTTAGATGAAGCTGATGAAATGCTTAACATGGGTTTTTATGAAGATATTACTGATATCTTATCACATACACCAAAAGAAAAAAACACATGGTTATTTTCTGCAACCATGCCTCAAGAGGTTTCTAACATTGCCAAGAAATTCATGCACAGCCCGATAGAAATTACGGTTGGTAATAAAAATGAAAGCACGAACCAAGTGTCTCATGAGTATTTTCTCATTAATTCAAGAGACCGGTATTCTGCCTTAAAACGATTATCTGATGCCAATCCTGATATCTTTTCAGTGGTTTTTTGCAGAACCAAGCGCGATACACAAAAAGTAGCGGAACAACTTATTGAAGATGGTTATAGTGCTGCTGCCTTACATGGTGATTTAAGTCAGAATCAACGTGACATGGTTATGAAATCTTTCAGAAACAAACAAATTCAAATGCTTGTTGCTACAGATGTGGCTGCACGGGGTATTGATGTTGATGATATTACGCATGTGATAAACTACCAATTACCTGATGAAATTGAAACTTACACGCATAGAAGCGGACGTACAGGTCGTGCAGGAAAAACGGGTATTTCAATGGTTCTTGTTTCAAAAAGTGAAGTAAGAAAAATAAAAAGTATTGAACGTATCATTAAAAAAGACTTCATAAAAAAAGAAATTCCTGATGGCATGGAAATTTGCGAAGTACAATTAATGTCACTCGCCAATAAAATTCATAATACAGAAATTAATCACGAAATTGATAAATATTTAACCAGTATCAATGAATTATTTGCTGAATCAACCAAAGAAGATTTAATTAAAAAATTCTTTTCTGTTGAATTTACGCGTTTCTTTAATTACTATCAAAAATCAAAAAATTTAAATGTTGAAGGGTCTTCTTCTGATGAACGGGAATTTTCAAAATCATCAGATTCTACACGTTATTTCATTAATGTAGGCAGTAAAGATGGTTATGATTGGATGAGCTTAAAAGACTTTTTAAAAGACGTATTAGATTTAGGTAGAGATGATGTTTTTAAAGTAGAAGTTAAAGAAAGTTTTTCTTTTTTTAATACTGAAAAAGAAATGAAAGAAAAGGTGTTAGCCTTTTTTACCGACTTTAAACATAACGATAGGTTTGTGAATGTTGAGGTTTCTGAAAACCGCGGTGGTGACAGAAACAGAAGTCGAGGTGGCGGAAGACGTGATGACCGAAAAGGTGGAGAAAGACGTTCAAGTTCAAGAAATGATTTTGGAAGCCGAAGTGACAGAAGAAGTTCTGGAAGTAACTCAGGTGGACGAAGTGACCGAAGAAGCAGTGAAAGCGGGTCTTCAAGACCAAGACGTACAGCATCTGATTCCAAATCAACTAGTTCCGGTTCAGATAGACCAAGACGTTCAAGTAGTACAGATTCTAAACCAAGTGATTCAAATTTCCCGAGAGCTAGACGTTCAAGACGATAAGACTCAAACCTCTTTGCTTATATCAAAGAGGTTTGTTAATTTTAAGTCAAAATAAAAGCTACAGCATATTATTTGATGTTTTGTTTAGTACTTTTATCCCTAATTAAAATTAAATGAAAAAGCATCTTATCCTTTTTACATTATTGTTTATTTCTACAATTGGTTTTGCTCAAGACGAAACAACTGTAAAAGGTATTGTTGTTAATAGTGCCGATGAATCAATTCTTGAAAGTGTTAACATTGTTAATTTAAATCAAGTTGTAGGAACTGCAACAAACGACAAAGGAGAGTTTGAAATTAGGGCCAAAGCTAATGACACCTTGCATTTTTCATATTTAGGTTTTAAATCCATTACGGTAAGAGTCACAAATGACTGGCTAAAATTTGGGAGTGCAAAAATTGAATTAACAGAAGTAGCTTTAGCCCTAGAAGAAATTGTTATCAATCAATTAAAGCTAACAGGCTATTTAGAAGTTGATATTAAGCAAGTTCCCATTAACAATAATTATCGTTACAGTATTTCAGGATTGCCAAGTACCGGTTATGAAGCCAGTTCACCAAGTGCCATCACCAGAGTCTTAGGCTCTATATTTAATCCTGCAGATTTTCTTAATAGAATGTTTGGCAAGAAACCAAATGAATTGAGAAAGCTAAAAAAGATGAAACAAGATGATGAAATTAGAAACCTTCTTGCATCACGGTTTGACAGAGAAATGTTAACTGCATTATTACAGGTTGATCGTGTTGATTTAGATGAAATTGTGAGCCAATGTAACTATTCAAAAGGATTTATTCAAACAGCTAATGATTTGCAAATACTAGATGCCATTAGTGAATGTTATGAAGAGTATAAATTATTAAGCCGAGGCAGAACCAACAGACTTTAAAAATCACGCCTTTTCCAACAATCTTTTTAAATTAATCAAACCCTCTTCAAAATCCTTTCCAACAGTCTTATCCATATTATAGAATAACATAAATAAATTTGCTGGAAATTTAACATTGCCTGAAAATCCCCATGTTACTTTTGTTTGCATTTTCCCTAAATCTTTTACAAACATAAAAGCATTGGATTCTGATTTCCATGGTTTAAAAAACACTAATCTAGTTTCAATTCTTTGATTATTTACAATATGTGTAATTTCTTGTTCACCAGAGCCAACTTCACTATTCCCATTCCATTTTGCAATAAATCCAACTTCTCCATCAATACCATAAAACTCTTGCTTCATATCGGGGTCCTTCTTTTTCCAAGGCGACCAGTGATCTTGGTTTTTAATGAATTTTAAATACTGAAACACATCAAAATGTGGTTTATTAATAACGATGCTTCTGCTAACTTCATAGGTTCTAGGAGCTAAAAAAGAAATGATTACGAATAGGACAACAATGACCAAACTGATAATAAATATTAGCATTGAAAAAATTTATTAGGTGAAAGATAAAATTAATGAAATGTGAATTAATTTAATGAGATTTTAACACTTTAACTGATTGCCAAATTAACTAGTTAATTTCATTTAACTTTGAATATCAAAAATAAGCAGAAATGAATAAGACATCTTCAATCAAATAATTTATGAAACATATTGTTGTATTAACAGGAGCTGGAATGAGTGCCGAAAGTGGCCTCAAAACATTTAGGGATGCTGATGGATTATGGGAAGGCCATGATGTAACTGAAGTAGCAACTCCTGAAGGGTTTACCAAAAACCCCACAATGGTTTTAGAATTTTATAACCAACGGCGCAGACAATTGTTGCAGGTTGAGCCAAATACTGGTCATATTGATTTGGCAGAACTGGAAAAAGATTACAAGGTGACTATTATCACTCAAAATGTTGATGATTTACATGAACGTGCGGGAAGCACCAATGTGATTCATTTACATGGTGAATTATTAAAAGCACGAAGTACTTTTGATGAGACTGATATTTTAAATTGGAAAACCGATTTAGTTTTAGGTGATACCTGCAAAAAAGGGTATCAATTACGTCCGTATATAGTCTGGTTTGGTGAAGCCGTCCCCATGATTGATAAAGCTGTTGATGTGTGTATGACAGCTGATATATTAATCATTATTGGAACCTCCATGCAGGTATATCCCGCAGCCAGCTTAATGCATTACGTTCCAGAAAATACCCCAATGTACTATATAGACCCAAAACCTGCTATGGAAAGCAATTATAATTTGACTGTTATTACTGAAAAGGCTACTCTAGGAATAAAAAAGCTTCTTGAATTATTAAAACAACAATAATTCATCATGGTGCTTTCGTAATTTATTATAATGCATAATCCTTTAAACAAACCCCTTGAATTTTGAAGAAATTTTACACGTTTTTTATAATTTGATTTTGCAGATTCGTTTAACGTAAAGCGAATAGGGTTCCGTTTTAATAAATTATATTCGAAGTTAAACGAAGTTCGCCTTTTTTCTGACAAAATCAAAACCCTATTTATTTCTTCAAATCAATCTGTTTTAAATTTTCAATACGGTTTCTAATTAAAAAATCATCAATGGTTTCAAAATGTTCAATAACACGTTGGTCTTTAAATTCAAAAACTTTTTGAGATAATCCCTGTAGAAAATCTCTATCATGAGACACCAAAATCAGGGTTCCATCAAAAGATAATAAGGCTTCTTTTAACACATCTTTAGATTTTAAATCCAGATGGTTGGTTGGTTCATCCAGAATCAACAAGTTCACTGGCTCTAACAGGAGTTTTACCATGGCTAACCTGGTTTTTTCTCCACCAGAAAGCACACTTACTTTTTTATCTATATCGTCTCCTTTAAACATAAAACGACCCAAAATATTTTTTATTTGGGTACGAATATCGCCTTCGGCAACTTCATCAACGGTTTGAAAAATAGTTAAATTTTTATCTAATAATGACGCTTGGTTTTGAGCAAAATAGCCAACTTTCACGTTATGTCCTAAACTGCATTTTCCATCAAAATCAATTTCACCCATGATGGCTTTTATCATGGTTGATTTCCCCTCACCATTTCTGCCAACAAAAGATACTTTTTCCCCTCTTGAAATCGACATATTGGCATGTTTAAACACCACAAGATTATCGTACAATTTAGTCAACTCCTTTACTGTTACCGGATAATCACCTGATCGTTGCGAAGGTGGAAAACGCAATTTTAATGCAGAAGAATCTATTTCATCTATTTCAATAATTTGTAATTTTTCAAGCATGCGTTCACGCGATGTTACTTGATTGGTTTTAGAATAAGTGCCTTTAAAACGGTCAATAAACGCCATATTATCAGCAATAAATTTTTGCTGCTCATTGTATGCTTTTACTTGGTGGGTTCTTCGTTCTTCACGCAACTGTAAATAATGTGAATAATTAGCCTTATAATCGTAAATACGACCCATGGTGACCTCAATGGTTCTGTTGGTAATATTATCAATAAATGCTTTATCATGTGAAATTACCATGACAGCATTTGCCTTATTGATTAAAAAATCTTCTAACCAAATCACAGATTCAATATCAATATGGTTGGTTGGCTCATCAAGTAAAATTAAATCTGGTTTTTGTAATAAAATTTTAACCAATTCAATTCGCATGCGGTAACCGCCACTAAACTCATTGGTTAACCGGGTAAAATCGTCGCGTTTAAAACCCAAACCACCAAGTGCTTTTTCTACCTCGGCATCATAATTTATATCTTCGAGTGCATAGTATTTCTCACCCAAATCAGATACTTTTTCAATAATGGACATATAGGAATCTGATTCGTAATCCGTTCTGGTTTCAAGTTCTTTATTAAGCTTTTCAATTTCATCACGCATCTTAAAAATATGCGCAAATGCTTTTGAAGCTTCTTCAAAAACGGTACAACTATCTTCAGTTAATAAATGCTGCGGCAAGTAAGCAATAACAGCATCTTTAGGAAAACGTACTTGACCACGTGTTGCCTTTTGTTCTCCAGCAATGATTTTCATCATGGTAGATTTTCCAGCACCATTTTTCCCCATAAGGGCAATCTTATCATTTTCATTAATGGTAAAAGATACCTCACTAAACAAAGCATGTCCACCAAATTCTACTGCTAAATTATCAACTGAAATCATAGTATATTTTTTAAAGCTGCGAAGTTATAAAAAAGATAATAGACTTTAGACCGCTTCGTTTTTAGACTTAAGACAAATCTATTCCTAATTATTATTGGCATTCCATCTTTTGTCTTCTGTCTTTTGTCTCCTGTCTTAAAAAAACAGTACCTTCGCGCATTATTTAAAAAAAACACCCCATGAAACGTATTAACGAATACAAAAAATTGTTTAAAGTTGAAAAAGAAATTGACCTTAAACATATTAAAACCACTTATAGAAATTTGGTAAAAGAGTGGCATCCTGATAAGTTTCAAAAAGGTGATTCTAAAGCTATTGAAGCTGAGTTAATAAGCAGACAAATTATTGATGGCTATCATTTTTTGGTTAGTATCGCCCCAGAAACCAAAGCTGCTAATTTAGAAGCATACAATGAAACCATTAATAGCCCAATTATGGATTGGCATCATAAAGGTATGGTCTTAGAATTAACCTTTTTAAATGATAACACTTATGAATTTTTTGGAGTGAATAAAGGCACATTTGTTAAATTATGTCAATCTGATAAAATGACACGTTTTGCAAAACGCAACGTTTTTAATACATATATATACAGAAAAATAAAGAAAAGCGAAGTAGTCGCCTAATGAATCTCATTTAGTGTGCTGAATTAATAACCATGTAATAGAATATATGATTAACAAGGCTAATGAAATAGACAACTTAATCATCATCACTAAGCTTAAAAAAATTATTTACAGGTTTTCCAAACACATCTGATAATTTTAAAGCCAGAACAGTTGAAGGCACATATCTATTGGCTTCAATGGAATTTATGGTTTGCCTTGAAACTCCAATTTTGTGAGCCAGTTCGTCTTGAGTAAGGTTTAATATGGCGCGTTCTACTTTTATGGTATTTTGCATTATCTGTACCGTTTTAAATTATGGTAAAACATAAGTTGAATTAAAAGCATAAATAATAATACCTGGAAGTCACCTAAATCTTTATAAACTTTACCTCCATTATGTACCATATTAGATACACCAAACTCAACATAAGGCATAACCAAAGCATAAATAACGCCCAGAATAAAAGCTATCATATAAGATTGTGCTCTTAACTGAATTGTCATTTCATCTTCAACTTTATCTTTTGAAATAGACATGATCAACATCCCTACCAAAAGTGTTTTTTGTAACAGCTGCTTTAACCATTCAGTATCACCATTCATTGCAAAGCCCCTAACAAACATTGCAATAATTGAAATAGCTGAAATAGCAATTCCTATTAGCATAAACCTATGAGGCAACCTAAACTTGATAAGTTTATCAAAACGACCTCTTTCACATTCCATGATTTTTTTTGTATCCATAACTAAAATTTTTAATTGACAAATATATTTTCTAATAAGGAAAAATATTTTTCCATTATGACAAATATACTTTACATTTTTGATTTATACAAATTTTTTTAGTTTTTGTTCTTCTCCTCTATCCATTTACTCATAAATTTAGTGCTTTGAGTAGTATGATGCTTAAGCATTTGGCCTGTAAAATTATCCAATCGATGTAATTGTAAGTTATTTTGAATAGAGTTTACTTTATACATAACATCTGAAACAAACAAGTGTTTGTCAAATCGCGCATTCAAAACATTAAATCCATTTTTTTGTTTGCCATTCCAAAAAATCTTATCGGTGTAAAGTTCTATGGCTTTATTAGCAAATTTTTGAGTGTCATCTACAATAAAACCGTTCGCTTCAAAACCACCAAACATGCCCTCAGCAGCAATGGTAGTCATGACACAGGGCGTACCATTTAACATGGCGTCAATGAGCTTCCCTTTTAATCCGGCACCAAAACGCAAAGGCGCCAAACACACTCTAGTATTTTGCAAAACCGTTTCCACATTGTCGGCAAACCCTTTTATGATAAAACCTTCTTTTTTATTACTTAAGTGTAATACTTTTTCAGAAGGATAAGCACCATATACATGTAATTCAGCTTTAGGTAGTTTTTTCCTGATTTTAGGCCATATTTTATCCTTTAAAAATAAAACCGCGTCATAATTAGGCGCATGTAAAAAGTTCCCTATTGTAATAAAGTGCTCACGTTCCTTAAATTTTGGTAGTTTCCTTTTAATATCCATGGAAACAACATCAGTTAAAAAGGGCAAATAATACAAAAGTTGTTCATTTACCTTAAATTGATTTTTGAGGATCTCAATCTCCTCTTCAGAAATGATAAGACTTAAATCACATCTGTAAATACTGGCTATTTCGCGTTTTGAGATGTCATTGAACAAATAGGACTTATCAAACAACGATTGATTTTTAAGTGCCTGTTCCCTACCTTTTCTTAAACAATGTAAATCTTCGGTATCTAAAATCTTTAAAGCATCCGGACATTGTTCCTCAACACGCCAACCAAATTGTTCTTCCATCATAAACCTATCAAACACAACAATTCCCGGCATTAATTTTTTTATGAATTCATCAAAACTGGAATTGTTTAATTCAATACCAACTTGATGTATTCCAATGGATGATAAATCAAATGCATTATCACTTTTTGCACATGGGCTTGCAAAAGTAATTTGATAATTATTAGATTGAAAAACCTCTATTAATTGCATCATTCTGCTTCCAGCAGCTGAACTTTTTGGTTCAGGCCAGACAAAACCGATAATTAATAGTTTCTTATCCATAAGCACTTAAATTATACTGTTTTTTTATTAAAATGATATTTAATAATTTCGCCTTTACAATTTCTAAATCAATATTAGAAACTGCTAGGTATTGTTGGTTCTAAAAATAGCAAACGCAACTGTTTACTATTCTACTCTGGTTTTGCTTCTAAACTATATTTAAAACGTACTTGTTTCGCCCAATCAACAACTGCTTTTGTTTGGACGTCAGTAAGTTTTGCATCGGCATGCATCCATGTATATTCATCCAACGGCATCCATTTTTTTTCTATAGCTTCAATTAAATCTTCAAATTTATGATCTTTCCTTTTTAATGAAGACCCGTCCCATTCAGACATATTAAAATGCTTTTTTCCATCACTAATATAGCTTTCCAGCCAATAATTTACAGGTGTTATATTATTATACCAAGGGTAGCGTGTGTTACTACTATGACAATCATAGCAACTTTCTTTTAAAATAATTTTGACATCTTCTGGCGGATTCGTTTCTTTTAAAAAGGGCTCGACGGAAGCAATATCCCCTAGATTTCTTTTCGGTCCAAAAATTTGGGCGGCAATAAATAACACCAACAAAATCAAAAGTATTTTTTTTATTTTTTTCATTTTTGGTATTTTTAAAGGTCTAAAATAATAAATAAATAAATGACTTTAGAAGAATTGTACCATGAGTTAAAATTTGTTGACGCTACCAGGACCAGTAGAACAACATATGCGAAGATGGTTTTGGATGATTTAACTTTATTTCCCAAATTAATGACCATTTTATTTATGTATGAAGATAAAATATCCTGTCATGCTGCATGGGTTTTTGAATACGTGTGTGCCGAATATATTTTTGCTATAATT
>Ga0207906_1000270_pt1 | contig 25810 bp, 15 predicted proteins | sample LinPmetageLP37_FD_184050 | JGI IMG/M metagenome (GOLD analysis project Ga0207906, IMG submission 184050) | Marine viral communities from the Pacific Ocean - LP-37 (SPAdes) | ecosystem: Environmental > Aquatic > Marine > Oceanic | place: Pacific Ocean | collected 2010-06-16 | reverse complement strand
ATTCCTCTTCGATTGCTCCGCAATGTACTTTCAATCAAAATATATTTTGATTTCAGTAACATTCGGAATGACAAGCTAACTTTAAAAAGAATTTCATTCTTTTGTTTTAAAACTATGGATTTCAAATCCATAGTGGTTTATTTTAATCTTTAAAAATCGTCATGGGCTTAATAGTGATATAAATTTTTTAAAAACAAAAAGAGGTTCTCTAATGGTTTTCCCTCCTTATTTTGTCAGGTTGAGCTTGATTTTGTCAGGTTGAGCTTGTCGAAACCGATATGGATTATCAAAAAGTCAAAACATTTCGACCGAGCCTGTACTGAGCAAAGCCGAAGTACTCAATATGATACTCAAGTCCCTTTTCAGGCAGCCTCCTTTTTATATTTGAAGCTATTTATTTTGCCATTTGAGATGCCATAATTAAGGCGTTAAAAGCATTTACCATTTTCCCTGATTTTGTTAAATCTGTAAAGGGTTTTATATTATCAGGATCTCCTCCAACAATTACTTTTGTTTTAATAGGCAAGCCGGAATCCATTAAAATATGCTTTACTTGTGACGCTGTTAATCTTGGAAAATAAGAACGAATTAAAGCGGCGACTCCAGCAACCGCTGGTGCCGCCATTGACGTACCGCTTTTAGTATCATATTCATTTTCAGGAGTTGTTGAGTATATTTTAGCACCTGGCGCAAACACATCAACATTAATTTTTCCGTAGTTTGAAAATTCGGCTACCATATTGGTACCATATTTTGGTCCTAAGGCGCCAACGGTTATGAAGTTATCAGATATCTCAGGGCCATTGTTAATTTGATCATTTGGATAGACCGGAACCACATCCAAATCCTCACCTTCATTACCTGCAGCGTTTACAAATAACACATCATGTTTTCCGGCATAAGTAATAGCATCTCTTACCCAGTCACTGTGTGTTGCGTAGTATTTTCCGAAACTACCATTGATGACTTTAGCACCGTTATCAACCGCGTAGCGAATAGCCAGCGCTACATCTTTATCATACTCATCACCATTTGGAACGGTACGAATGGGCATAATAACAACATGGTTAGCCACCCCATTAACACCTAAACCGTTGTAGCGTTCGGCGGCAATAATGCCGGCTACATGGGTGCCATGGCTTTCTTTTTTCTTAACGGGTTTTATATTACCATTGCCATAAAATTTAGTGCTCATATCGTCCGGATCATCACCATTCACACGACCTTTTAAATCTTTGTTTAAATGATAGTTTAGGCGATCATGGATTACTTCTAAAGTTTCATTTAATTTCTTAATATCCTCATTTAACAACGTTAAGCCATCATTAATTTCTTTTTTTGCAGCAACAGCAGACTCAAGGCCAATGCTATAAGCATATTTCATTATGGCTACAGATTGCTTAATTGATTGACTAAAATCCTGAATACTGTCAACAGCATCTTTTGTATAATCATTTTTTTCTAAATATTTTGCAATTACTAAATCAGCATCAGTTATTTGCTTAAGAAATTGCTCGTAATTTGATTTGTATCCATTATAGTCGTTTTGTAGTTTGCTATATTCCGTAAGGCGATCATTATATTTATTAAACTCTTCAAGATATTCTTCTTCTGCCCTCGCGTAGTTTGGATTACTAGTATCGCCTTTTGCTAAAATCCGAACATATTCCAATTGTTCATTATAACCATCACCTAAAAAATTCCATCCGTGAACATCATCAACATATCCATTTTTATCATCGTCTTTGCCATTATTTGGAATTTCTCCTTTATTGGTCCAAATGACATCATTTAAATCTTCATGGTCAATGTCAATACCAGAGTCTACCACAGCAACAATTACTTTTTTGCCTTTTTTGTTTTTAATGATTTCAGCATAGGCTTTATCAACACTCATACCGGGAATGGTGTCTTTTAAAAGGTCTAAATGTCCCCAGTGTTGTTTTTCTGAAAGGGTTAAATCGGCAGTTTTTATGGGCGACGTGTCTATGTTTTCTAACGGTATCGTTAAAATTGCTGAGCTTCCGCAGCTCAAGATCATGGTGGCAATAAAGACAATAAAGAAGTAGGGTTTAAATGTTTTCATTAAAATTAGGGGTTAATTAAAAATTTCGGGAGTTGTAAAAATATCTTTGAGTCGCACACCTTTTTCGGTATGTTGAACGGTAATTATTTCATGGAGAGCATCATGCTCTAGGAATAGGTAATAATTGTTTTCGGCTGCTATATTGAGAAATTTTTCTTTTTCATCAAGTGACAGTAAGGGCCTGGTGTCATATCCCATAACAAAGGGTATAGGTAAATGACCAACGGTAGGAATTAAATCTGCCATAAAGCAGATGGTTTTACCCTTATACCGTATCATGGGTATCATTTGCTTATCAGTATGGCCATTGGCAAAAAAAACATCAAAACCAAGCTCAGAGTTTATAAGTGTGTCTCCAGTTGGAATAGATGTAAATTTAAGTTGACCACTTTCCTGAATAGGCAAAATGTTTTCTTTTAAAAAGGAAGCTTTTTCACGTTTATTGGGTTGTGTTGCCCATGTCCAATGATCTTTATTGCTCCAAAAAACAGCGTTTTTAAAAGCGGGTTCATAACCGGTTTTTCCCTGATTCCATTGAATGCTTCCGCCACAGTGGTCAAAATGCAAATGCGTCATAAACACATCAGTAATATCATCAGGATGGAAACCATACGTTTTTAAGGATGTATTTAATGAGTCATTGCCCCATAAATAATAATAACCAAAGAATTTGCTTGATTGTTTATTTCCCATACCGGTATCAATCAAAATGAGCTTATCACCATCTTCAATAAGTAAACAGCGAGCCGCAATATCTATCATGTTATTGGCATCGGCAGGATTGGTTTTTTGCCAAATGGATTTTGGTACCACACCAAACATGGCGCCACCATCAAGCTTAAAATTTCCGGTATTAATGGGGTATAATTTCATTAGAACACAAAATTAATAAAAGCTTAACAATAATATAAAGAAGTTAAGAATATATTATGATTCTAATTTGAATCGAACATTTTCAATGCTATCTGTAGAGCCTACCAAAGTGACCATATCTCCTTTGCGAAGACGAGTATATCCGTGCGATATGATTGCTCTTCCTTTTCGCATGACCGAGAGGACAATAACGTCTGTTGGAAAACGAAGGTCTCTTAAAGTAAGACCATGTAAATCTTCATTTCTTATTTCAACATCAACAGAATCTTGTGTAGAATCTAAACCCAATAACATGGAAGTTGCGTTTGGAGACCTCACAAAATGATCCAGTAAATTAATCATGGCCAATGAAGGATCAATAATCCGGACCCCTAAATCATTGAATTTTTTTAAGAACGTTCTGGAGCCGTTAAAACGAACAATAATGTCTTTAGTACCAACATGTTCATAAATAAGCTCTGAAATCTTATAATTTTCAGCATCTGAAAGAAGACACACAATGGCATCTGCTTTTTCAAGGTTTAAATTTTTAAAATCATTTAATGAAAAGTCTTCCAAAGGAATAATATCAAAGGCCTCATTACTTTCAATAAAATCTTCTGTTTTACAAAAGATCCTTGGAACCCAGCCATGTTGTTTAAGGGCTACAGCTAAAGCAATAGATTGATTTTCTAAACCAAATATAACAGCGTCTTTAACACCGTCATATTCTGGTGTTTTAAATTTTAAATGACTTTCCCCAACCATGTTAATAGCTAATTTAAATAGCGGTGGTCCTATCAATTGGTTAATAACAATAATGGCAATGATGACGGTTTCAAACTCATAGCCCCAACTAGGAAATTCGGCTGCGATAATTGTAGTTAAACCTAGTGCAACACCTGCTTGAGTCACGTAAGGCATCCATGAAATAAAGGTGTATTTTTTATCGTCTCTGGCGGCAATAACACCAAAAATACCTCCAAGAAAGATGGTGATAATTCTAAGCGCAAAGAATGCAATAGCTACCCAAAATACATTTACTAAAGTCTGTAATGATAATGAAGCGCCGGTTAAAGTGAAAAAGACAATATAGACGGTTGGACTAATATCTTCCAACAATCCAATAAATTCCACTCTATTTTTACTGTAATTTGTGACAACAAAACTCCCTATAATACAAATCAGTAAAGGCTCTAAGGTAATATCATGCTGAATAAATTCATGGGAAGCTATTTTTACTACGGAGGCCAATAAGTACATACTGTATCCTAAGAGCAAAACGATGACAGCTTTAAGGTGTTTGTTTAATTTTAAAGATAGTGGGATTTGAAGAATTTTACCCAACAAAACACCAATAGCAAAGGAGAAAGTAAGTTCAATAAATAAATGAAATAAAAATAAAACCCCTAAAGGTTCATTATTTACAACGGCTTTAGCAATGGCAAAACAAATGGCAAACAAAATAATAACCAATACATCTTTTATTACCGTAACACCCATGGCTGTTTTAGTAAAAGGGCCATTAGCCCGCATTTCATTGATAACCGCAATGGCCGATGAAGGTGAACGTGCCACGAAAATAGTACCAAATAATAAAGAAACTACGGCTCTAACTTCCGGCGATAATTCTGCCATAAATGGGATATAGGCGGCTGTAAAGTATATAACTAATGAACTTAATGAGAATGTAATAATTAGTTGCCCAATGGTCATCCACTTGATGCTTGTCATTCTGCTCCGCAATTCTTTTAAATATAATTCAGAACCAGCTGAAAAGGCAATGATTGATAACGCCATATCATCTAAAAAATGAAGCTGATGTAAAGATTCAGCAGGAATGAAATTTAAAACAGACGACCCCGCAATAATTCCTGTAATAATTAAACCTGTAATTAAAGGAAATTTAATTTTTTGAAATACTTTAGCTATTTGGAATCCAGCAATAGAGACAATAGTGAATCCGGTTAATAGTATTAAAAAATTTAAACTCATGTTGTAACAATTCCTTTTTACGAAGGTTTAAATATATAAAACCTATTTGAAAGCACAAGATATGGTAAATAAAGGGAAAAGAGGATTAATTAAAAGGGAGGGTATGTCTTTACGATAAATACCAACCTTATAAATTAAAAGTTGTTTAATTAAGGATTCCTTTTTTCTTGTTTTTATTAGTAATTTAACACAAAATTTAATTTATGTTAGAACTTTCTGGAATTATTATCTTAGGAATACTCGCCCAATGGGTTGCATGGAAATTCAAACTTCCGGCTATTTTACCTTTGATTTTAATTGGCTTATTAGTTGGCCCTGTATCTGCAGAATTTTTTAGTGATGATGGTACCAAATGGATTGAACCAATTTGGAATGGAAAAAAAGGACTTTTTCCTGGTGATGGCTTATTTTATTTTGTATCGTTAGCTATTAGTATCATTCTTTTTGAAGGCGGATTAACCTTAAAACGCTCTGAAATAAAAAACGTAGGACCCGTTATTACAAAGCTAATAACTTTGGGTTCGGCCATTACTTTTTTTGGCGCAGGAATATTGACACATGTTATTCTTGACCTTAGCTGGGATATATCATTTTTGTTTTCTGCACTTATTATAGTAACCGGACCTACCGTTATTACCCCAATTCTTAGAAATATTCCTCTAAAAAAGGATGTTTCAACAGTGTTAAAATGGGAAAGTATCTTAATTGACCCAATAGGCGCTTTGGTAGCTGTATTAGTTTATGAATTTATAAGTGTTGAAGGTGATAGTGGATTTACAAAAACGGCCTTAATTGAGTTTGGGAAAATAATTCTATTTGGTACTACGTTTGGGTTTACACTTGCCCATGCTTTAGCTTTTTCAGTAAACAAAAAATTTATCCCTCACTATCTTTTAAATGTCGTATCCCTTTCAGTTGTATTATTGGTTTTTGTAATGTCTGAAAATTTTGCTCATGAATCCGGGCTTTTGGCCGTCGTGGTCATGGGAATGGTTTTAGGCAACGAAAAACTTGAAAACATTAAAGAACTCCTTTATTTTAAAGAATCACTTAGCGTATTATTAATTTCTATTTTATTTATTCTATTAGCCGCAAACATGAACATTGACCAGTTTTTGTTAATTTATAACTGGAAAACAGCCGCACTTTTTGCCTGTGTTGTTTTTATTATAAGGCCTCTTGCTGTTTTTGTATGTTCTATGGGATCCAATCTAAGATTTAACGAAAAACTTTTTATAAGTTGGGTAGGTCCACGCGGTATTGTTGCCGCAGGAATTGCGTCGTTATTTGGTAGTATTCTTATAAAAAAAGGGGTTACAGGGTCAGAATATATTACACCTTTGGTTTTTACCATTGTTTTAGGAACCGTATTGCTTAACGCTACTACAGCTAGAGTATTTGCGAAAATAACAGGTGTTTTTCTAAAAAAATCTGAAGGCATTTTAATTGTTGGCGCTTCTCATGTATCAAGATTAATAGGAAATTATTTAGAAGATAATGGCAGGCATGTGGTTTTAATAGATAGTAATCAAAACAATATACAATTAGCACAAGAATTAGGGTTGGAAGCATTTAATACCGACATCTATTCAGAAACTTTAGAAGACAATATAGAATTAAATGATGTTGGGTTTTTAATGGCCTTAACGGGTAGTGAGGATATAAACAAATATGCTATAGAAAAATTTAGTAATGTATTTGGGGAAAATGGCTCTTTTAGGTTGATATCTGTTGATGAAATGGACAATCGGGAAAACAACCCTAAAGAAGGTTTGTTTTCACATACTGATGATTTTATTAAACTTACTGAAGTGGCAAGAAAATTTCCTTTAATTCATGAAATTGATATTAATGACCGGGCCCATTATGAGCGTCTCATTGAAATCACAAATAAAGATGAAGACATGGTGCCTTTGTTGGTTAAGGACAAAAAAGGAGTCTTAGAAATTATTTCCTCATACAATAAGGCTATAGGTAAAATTGAAAAAGGGTATCAGTTGGTATATTTAGGAAAGCCATTTGTTACGGATCAAATAAAATCAAAACCCCTCACAACTTAAAAAATAGAGTGCACCCAAAAAACAGGAGGGTTTTTATTAAAATTATTAAAAAAAAGAATAATTACATAATCTGAATTTCTGTAAAATCTTTATTTACAACGAAAGAGTTGCTACTATTTACTTTTATGTCATCAAACAAAAATTCTTCCTTATCAATTTTAATTTTTGAAATTTTAAAAGGAAAACCATGTAAATTTATTTTAAAGGTTTCAAAAGGAGCATTGTATTTCCCTGATTTATGTTGTTGAATATATAACTCGGTTTCTTCTCCTAAAAGATTAAAGCTTCTTAAGCTATATCTTCCTTTAATGTAATCATAACCATCATGGGCATCTTCAAAAACCAGAGAGCTTTCTTTGCCAAATTTATAATATATATCAAGCACTACTTCATCTATGGTTTTTTCTCCAACATATTGTTGAACGGGGTATTTAGGAATAATAGCTCCTTCTTTTACAAAAATCGGCATACTATCAAAATCTGCGTCTACCCACAATTCTTGTCCGCCCTCAACCACTTCATCTGTCCAGAAATTATACCAATTCCCTCTGGGAATATACATTCTTCTACCTTTAGCATTGGGTTCATTTATTGGGCATACCAATATTTTTTCCCCAAAAATAAATTCATCATTTCTGTAATGTGTCTGTGGGTCATTTTGGTCATATAAAACCAGTGATTTTAAAATAGGGACTCCTTCGTTGGCATATCTCCAGAAAGCGGTGTATAGATATGGTAATAATTGATATCTTAATTCTATAAACTTTCTAACAACATTAGTGACGTTGGTTCCAAAAGCCCAGGGTTCCTGGTCACCATGATCACCAGAAGAGTGCGTTCTACAAAATGGGTGAAAAACACCTAATTGAATCCAGCGCGCATAAAGTTCTCCATTGGGTTGTTCAGCAAATCCACCAATATCAGACCCAATAAATGAATATCCAGACATGCACATCCTTTGAGCTTGAATGTTTGCAATTATTAAATGCTCCCAACTTGCTACGTTATCGCCTGTCCAAGAGGATGTATATCGTTGTGTCCCGGAATAAGCCGCTCTTGTGATGACAAAAGGACGTTTTGGGTAGGAGAATTTTTTTAATCCCTGATAAGTGGCTCTGGCCATTTGCATGCCATACACATTGTGTGCTTTTCTATGGCTGCATCGGTTCCCATCATAATTATGTCTGACATCGTCAGGAAATGTTTTTCCAGGAACGTCCATGACCGCAGGCTCATTCATATCATTCCAAACACCTTTTACACCAATATCTTCCACCAATTCCTGAAATAAATTAGACCACCATTCACGTACTTCGGGATTTGTAAAGTCTGGGAAATAACATTCACCGGGCCAAACTTTTCCCTTCATATATGGTCCGTCTGCGCGTTTGCAGAAATAATCATTTTCAAGACCTTCTTTATAAACTGGATACTCTGGATCAATTTTTATTCCCGGGTCAATAATAACAATGGTTTTAAAACCATCATCAGCAAGTTCCTTAACCATTTTTTTGGGGTCAGGAAAATACTCCTTGTTCCAGGTAAAGCATCTAAACCCGTCCATATAGTCAATATCTAAATAAATAGCATCACAAGGTATTTTTAATTTTCTAAATTTAGCAGCAATTTCTTTTACGTTAGATTCCGGATAGTAACTCCATTTACACTGATGATAACCTAGCGTCCATAGAGCAGGCATTTCATGTGGTTTTCCTGTTAAATCTGTATAGTTTGCAACTACTTCAGACATGTCTGGACCATATATAAAATAGTAGTTCATTTCACCACCTTGTGCCCAGAAACTGGTTATATTTCTTCGTTCATGGCAAAAATCAAAATTCGTTTTAAAGGTATTATCAAAAAAGACGCCATAGGCTTTTTTACTATGTAAACCTATGTAAAATGGAATCGCTTTGTATAACGGGTCTGTCTCTTTGGTATAGGCATACGAATCTGTCACCCAATTTTCAAATCGTTTTCCTTTCAGATTATTGTCAACAGGTTTATCACCTAATCCGTAGTAGGCTTCACTTGTGTGAGACGTTTTCGTCATTTTAACAACGTCACCTCCAAATTCATAGCTTTCTTCCCAATGAAAACCTAATTCGTCTTCACAAATAAGTGATTTATCAATTGCATCAAAAATAGCTGACCGCGTATCTGCTTTTGAAATATGGCAAATAAGTTTTGCTGTTGTGATGATATATTTATCTTCATCTTCAGTTACTTCCAGTAAATTATAACCTCTACTTGCATATTTTGTAATGGCATAAGAAAAATCTTTTTCAAAAATTCCGGTGGTTGTATATCTAAATCTTAAAACACTATCGCGTACCACTGTAACATGTAAAACCACATTATTATCAGTAGTAAAAGCAAGGGTGTCTAAGTTTTTTTTGTAAGAAATTATTTTAGAAGGAAATAAGTTTCCTTTATATTCCAATTCAGTATTTAAAATCATAAATGCGTCAATTAATAATTAGCGAAAATACTAAAATTAATAAATTTAGCCTCTTCTTTTTCTGCAAAAAGGAAAAGGCTAAATTGTGGAATATGTAATGATTTTTGATAAAATTAAGTAAACCTTAATATATTAGGGTTTAAACTGAAAAACAGAAATAGCTAAAGGCGCCAATACAATTTCAGCAGAATACTCTTTTCCGTTCCAAGACATTTTTTTTATTGCGGTTTCTTTTTTGTTAGAAACACCACTTCCTCCAAACTCTTTAGCATCACTATTAAAAACTTCTACTAGCTTACCTTTAACGGGCAAACCAATGCGATATTTTTCTCTTATAGCGGGTGTTAAATTACAGACAACAACGGTGTTATTTTCAGAATCATACCCTTTTCTAATATAGGATATTACAGAATTTTCATGATCACCATAACTTATCCACTCAAAACCTTCGCCACTAAAGCCTTTTTCATATAAGGCTGGGGTTGTTTTGTAAAAGGTATTTAGGGCTTTAAAGTAATTTTGCATATTTTTATGAGGCTCAAATTCTAACAAGTTCCAATCTAAACTTCCTTCAAAATCCCACTCGTTGTATTGTCCAAATTCGCCACCCATAAATAAAAGTTTGGTTCCGGGATGCGTAAACATATACCCGTAGAGCAACCGCAGGTTTGCAAAGCGTTGCCATTCATCACCAGGCATTCTGCCTAAAAGTGAGTTTTTACCATAAACCACTTCATCATGAGATAATGGCAGCATAAAATTCTCAGTAAATGCATAAGCTAAACTGAATGTAATCTCATTTTGATGGTATTTTCTATATACCGGATTTTGGGCAAAATATTCTAAAGTATCATGCATCCACCCCATCATCCATTTCATTCCAAACCCTAAACCGCCAATAAATGTTGGTTTTGATACCATTGGGAATGCGGTAGATTCTTCCGCTATGGTTTGTACATCTGGGAATGACTTATAAACCTCTTCGTTTAATTCTTTAAGAAAATCGATAACGGCGAGATTTTCTCTACCACCAAACTTATTTGGTTCCCATTCTCCGTCTTCTCTTGAATAATCTAAAAACAACATAGATGCTACGGCATCCACCCGTAAACCGTCTGCATGGTATTGCTCCAGCCAAAAGATAGCGTTACTTATCAGAAAAGACTTTACCTCGTTACGTTCATAATTAAAAATCAGGCTTTTCCAATCTTGGTGATATCCTTTTCGTCTATCAGGATGTTCATATAAAAATGAACCATCAAAGAATCCTAAACCATGCGCATCATCAGGAAAATGAGAAGGCACCCAATCTAATATAATTCCAATATCATTTTGATGTAATTTATCTACCAAATATTTAAATTCATCAGGATACCCAAAGCGGGAGGTCGGCGCAAAATAACCTGTAACCTGATAGCCCCAGGAAGGGTCATAAGGAAATTCCATAATAGGCATCAATTCTACATGTGTAAAATTCATGTCTTTGACATAATTCACTAAATCATCAGCTAATTCTACATAAGACAAAAAGCGGTCTTCTTCCATTTGTTTTTTCCACGAGCCTAAATGAACTTCATAAACAGAATAAGGTGCATCCAATGCATTGTATTTTTTGCGTTTTTTCATCCATTGGGTATCTTTCCATTTATAGGAATCATCCCAAACAATGGATCCTGTTTTTGGTGGATGTTCACATCTTCTGGCATATGGATCCGCCTTTTCCGTTTTTATATCATTATGATGGCTATGAATTTTGTACTTATAAACGTTTCCTTTACTCACTAATGGGATAAACCCTTCCCAAATACCACTGCCATCCCAACGCACGTTTAATTGGTGTTCTCCTTCAATCCAAAAATTGAAATCACCAATAACTGAAACCGATTTAGCACTTGGTGCCCAAACAGCAAAGTAGGCGCCTTCAATACCATCAACGGTCATCATGTGAGACCCAAATTTTTCATAAAGTCTATAATGTTTCCCTCCTTTAAATAAATAGATGTCAAAGTCTGTAAAAAGACTATAATGTTTTACGTGTGCCATATGTTAATGATTAATTATATTATGTATTCCTTTTAAAGGAATTACGGCCCATTGTGGACGGGAATTAAGTTCATAACCCAACTCATAAACTGCTTTTTCAAGCAGGCAATATTTTAAAATAAAAATGCGTTCCTGGTTATACCCTAAATTTAAATTGGCGTTTTGGGTTTCTGTAACATAAGTTCCTAAAAACAAACCAGTTATATAACAATATAAAATTTCACCTGCTTTAAATAAATCTTCTTGTGATGCTTTGTAATGTGCATCTATATTATTAAAAACAGTAGCATAAATAGCATAGTGAAATGACCTGAATAATCCGGCAACATCTTTTAATGGGGGTTGCTTAACTTTTCTGTCTCTAATGGTGCTTTCTGGTTCGCCCTCAAAATCCAATATGTAAAAATCATCATTTTTCACTAAAACCTGCCCTAAATGGTAATCGCCATGAACCCGAATACGTTCCCCTTTAAGTTTGGTCCAATCAAAAGTTATAAAACGTTTCCTGATGACGTTTTTTTTGTCAAGCAATTCATGAGCTAATTCTAGGGCTAATCCGTCTAGTTTATGCAAATTATTTTCAATAGTGTTTAGTCTGTTTTGAAACTGATACAGCATTCTGTTTTTTAACCAAACGGTATAATCATCATTAAAATGAGTAGGTGTGAAGGCGGTTTCTTCAAATTCTGAGCCTAATGCAATATGCATTTGTGCGGTTCGTTTTGCCAAGGTTTTAACCTTTTCAAACAGATTCAATCCTGCCCAATCAATAATTTGATGTGGAATTTCAGAAATTTTCAAACGCTGAAACATCTCTGTATTAGGTAAGGAATGAATATTAATATTTTTATGCTCTAGGTTACAAAACACCTTGTCCAATTCCTTGAGCATGTAATTCCAGGCATCTCCTTCGTTGGGCACCATTTCCTGCATCAAGCCAATGGTGATATTAACCCCGTCAGAATCCACAATATTTATACTTCCAAGATAGACCGGGGTATTTTTAAATTCTTTTTTTTCGGATAAAAACCGACTCATTTCATAATCCGGGTTTTTGTCGGCAAATAACCTTCTGAAAAATTTCAATACATATTTTTCATTAAAAACGATGGAAGTATTGCTTTGTTCCAGGCCCATAAACCGGGACGATTCATAGGTAACATTATTAAATAACAGACTTTTATGATACTGAACTTTGGTCGTGTCTTTTGGAAGTGCCGTTAAGATGCGTTCAAAAACAAGTTTCCTAAAGGACTCCAGATTAATGGCATCAATAATATAGCCTTTTTTGCCTTGAATACTAATAGGAAGGATACGGTCTTTATCAGCAAAATTTTCATCGGTAACAAACGCAATAGGTAAAAAATAATGCTGATAAAACGCCTCTACAAAATCAACTTCAAGTATTAAACCAAAATATACTTCACCAAACTGTTGTATCCTGAAATACTCTGTGAGTTCAATGTATTTCATTTTGCTGGCTTTGCCGCCATACCAGCGTTGTTTTAATATATAATCTTCTAAAACATCAGAAAGGAAAACTTTTACAAACTCTTTATTCTCTAATAAATCCTCCCAATTTTCATTAAAATCATAGGATTGCATTACAGTTGTTTTTATTTCCTTTTTTGGTGACATATTTATTTGGTTATCTTAAAAATATGAAAAGGAAGTGTGGGGTGTAATTCAATAAAATTCCACTCATTATACCAATTATATACACTACCGGTCACCAAGTCATGCATTTGATATTGATGGCCTTGTTGTACGTTTAAGTCATGTAAAGGCACTTGGACTGAGCCCTGTTGTGCATAATAGGGATCTAAACTAATGATGATTAAAAGTTCGTTGGTTCTGGCGTCATTCCATTTATAAAACGCCATTAAATTGCTGTTTTCTATTTGGCAGAATTTAATGTTATTGGTTTGTTGAAGCGCTTCGTTTTGTTGACGAATTTGATTGACTCTTGAAATGACAGCCGTTAATTTATTTTCTTTATTCCAATCATAATGACTTATTTGGAATTTTTCAGAATTCAGATATTCTTCTTTCCCAGGAATAGCGGCATCAAGCATTTGCTCAAAAACAGGTCCGTAAATTCCAGTATTTGAACTTAAGGTTGCCGCCAGAAGGTAACGCTGAATATATTTTGATTCATTGGCGCCTTGAAGATCATACGGATTAATATCTGGTGTATTTGGCCAGAAATTTGGACGCATATATTCGCGTTGCTCTGTTTTGGTGAGTTCTTCTACATATTCAATCAATTCATGTTTTGAATTTCGCCATGTAAAATAAGTATAGCTTTGTGTATAACCTTGTTTGCCCAATTGCTGCATCACCTTTGGAGCGGTAAAGGCCTCTGCCAATAACAGCACGTCCGGATGTTTTTGTTTTACTTCTGAGATAATCCAATTCCAAAAATAAAAAGGTTTTGTATGCGGGTTGTCTACCCTAAAAACGTTAATACCACAATCAATCCAATACAATAAAATATCTAAACATGCCTGCCACAGATTTTTATAATCATCATTTTCCCAATAAATAGGAAGAATATCCTGATATTTTTTTGGAGGGTTTTCAGCATATTGTACGGTGCCATCTGGCCGCCATTTAAACCATTTAGGATGTTCTTTAACCCAAGGATGATCGGGTGCCACTTGAAGCGCATAGTCCATGGCAATTTCAATGTGGTGTTCTTTTGCTTTTAGAACCAACGCTTTAAAATCTTCAACAAATCCCAATTGTGGTTGAATATCTGTGTGGCCACCATATTGAGAACCAATGCCCCAGGTTGAACCCACATCACCTTCATATGCCGTGGTGGTGTTGTTTTTACCTTTTCTGTTCACTTCACCAATAGGATGAATAGGTGGAAAATATAAAGTATCAAAACCCATTTTTGCCACTTTAGGAAGTAAACGTTCGCAGTCTTTGAAGGTGCCGTGAACGCCATTTTGTTCTGATGCTGAACGCGGAAAAAACTCATACCACGTACTAAACCGCGCTTTTAGCCTATCCACATAAACCCGATAATCTTTTGAAGTATTGGCTAATATTTTTTGAGGGTATTTGGTGAATAAATTATGAAGTTTTTTGCTGGTTGCAGCCTTAATGGCTTCATCATAATCTTGTTCACTAGCAAAAAGATGTTGTAAGTGATTTAAATAATCTTTTTCATGATCATGAACTTTTTTACTTATGTATTGTAAAAACGGAATCCCTTCAAGCAATTCAGATTTAACGTGTTGATCATCTTCAATTTTTCTTTGGATACCATGTTGCCAATTAAGGGCATAATCAACCCAACCTTCAACTTTATAGGTATAAAAACCTTGTTTTACTACCGTGAATGATGCCTGCCACTCATTGTTTATAACAGGATGCATACGCACTTCCTGCCACTTTTTTTCTCGTTCATGCTTGTATAATACTGAGGCTGCTATCACATCATGGCCATCAACCAGTACATGGGCATCAACAGTAACAGATTCATTAACAACACGTTTTATGTAAAAGTCACCATCATTTATTTTAGGATAAACATAGTCAATTACAACTCTTCTTTGATTTAGCATTTTTTAAAATTAGTTTAGAATCAATGATTTAGAAATAATTGATTATATAGTATATCCGTTAGGAATTGTGGCTCCTTTCTTAATAACTACAATGCCCTCTTTAATGACGTACATATCGGTTTCCTTGTTTTCTAAATGGTTTCCCCCATCAATTCTTACGTCATCACCAATCCGGCAATTTTTATCAAGAATGGCATTATTTATATAACAGCGTTCTCCAATTCCCATGACAACCCCCTTTTTGTGGGTTTCTATATCGCGAAGTGTCTCATAACGATCACCACCCATCATATAGGTGTTGATTACGGTGGAATCTTTGCCAATCCTTGAGCGAATGCCAATAACACAGCGCTCAATTTTAGCGGCATGAATGATGCATCCTTCTGCAATGACCGCTTTTTCAAGTATGGTTCCAGAAATTTTAGTGGTAGGTAACATTCTGGCCCGTGTATAAACTCTTTTTTTATTATCGTAAAGATTAAAAGATGGAATATCATCTGTCAGTCCTAAGTTGGCATCAAAAAACGAATCTATATTTCCTATATCCGTCCAATACCCTTCATATTGATAACTTAATGTTTTATGAAGTTCGATAGATTGAGGAATGATTTCCTTTCCAAAATCATTCTTATCTGGGTTATTCATTAACTCAATGAGCAAATCCCTATTAAATATATAAATCCCCATAGATGCTAAATATTCACGACCCATAGATTTCATAGTATCACTCACATCCGATTTCCAATCACCCAATAAATCAGCCGCAGGTTTTTCAATAAAAGATGTAATGACGTTTTCATTATCAGATTTTAAAATACCGAATGATGTTGCTTCTTTTGCTGTTACCGGAATAGTGGCAATGGTTATTTTGGCATTACTTTTAATATGTTCTTTAATCATTAAATTATAATCCATTTGATATAACTGGTCACCAGAAAGGATTAAGGCATATTCAAAATCGTGGCTTAAAAAATGATGCATACTTTGTCTCACTGCATCAGCGGTTCCCTGAAACCAATTAGAACTCTGCATGGTTTGTTCAGCCGCTAAGACATCAACAAAGGCCTTACTGAAAAAACTAAAATGATAGGTGTTTTTTATATGTTTATTAAGCGAGGCTGAATTAAATTGCGTTAACACAAACATGCGCTTAATGTCTGAATTGATACAATTGGAGATAGGAATATCCACCAATCTGTACTTTCCGGCAATTGGAACGGCGGGTTTTGACCGGTCTTTTGTTAACGGATACAATCTGGAGCCTTGACCCCCGCCTAATATAATTGATAATACTTTATCGTTAACGCTCATAATGAATTAGTTTAAAAGTTATGAAATGATGTGTTTAATACGTATTTTATTAAAGAAAATTACACCTTGTTAATTTACGGATATTTTTTAATTTTTCACTCTTGAATTTCATATTAATGATTTGTATAAATCTTCCACTTGTTTGGCAATGGCTATCCAATCAAAATAATCCTCTACCCGCTTTCTGCCATTTACTGCCATGAGTTCTCTCAGTTCTTTATTCTTAATCAATTTGTTGATGCCTTGAGCCAGATCTTGAGAAAATTGGTCTGGATTTACAGGATCAAACGGTGCTTCTGTTTGTTGTTTTAAAGGCACCAATATGCCGGTTTTTCCATCAACAACAACTTCTTTTATACCACCTACAGCACTAGCTACTACGGCGGTTCCGCAGGCCATGGCTTCAATATTGATAATTCCGAAAGGCTCATAAATGGAAGGGCAACAAAATACATCAGCATGGGAGTATAATTGAATCACTTCCTTTTTATCAAGCATTTTATCAATCCAGATGACATTATTGCGGCTTTTTTTCACCTCAGCAACACTGTCTTCCATTTCTTTAGCAATTTCCGGCGTATCCGGTGCGCCTGCACAAAGTACAATTTGGGTGTCCGGATCAATATATTTTATGGCATTAACCAAATGGATGATGCCTTTCTGCCTGGTAATTCTACCTACAAAAAGTACGTAAGGTTTGGATTTATCGATGCCGTATTGTTCAAGCGTTGAGGTTGCTTTTGTAACCACATATTCTTGCAGATTAATGCCATTATAGATGACTTTTATTTTAGGCTCATCTACATTAAAATACTTTAAGACATCTTCCTTTGTTTCTTTAGAAACGGCTATCACCGCATCAGCCATTTCAATAGCTGTTTTTTCAACCCATGAGGATGCATCATAACCTCTTCCTAACTGTTCTCTTTTCCAGGGGCGCAAGGGCTCCAGGGAATGTGTGGTGATAACTAAAGGGATACCATAGCACAACTTCGCAATAATGCCCGCAAATTGAGCATACCAGGTATGGCAATGCACAATATCCGCATCACTATCTTCAGCATTCATATGAATACAGGTGCTTAAGGTCTGAAATACAGCTTTAAGTTTTGAATTGCTGTCTTTAAAATCAGGATTGTCATATGGAAATCCTTTAACGGTTAAAGGCCCGTTTTTTTGGTCTTGGTCCCCAAAACATCTCACGTCAACGTCCATGAGTTTTGCTAATTCAGCAGCCAAATACTCAACATGTACGCCTGCACCACCATACACATAAGGTGGGAATTCTCTTGTATAAAAAAGTACCTTCATCACAGTTCAATAAAAATTAATAAAATAGAGAGCTATTTAACTCAACTTTTTTGATTCATTGAATATCTGTTATTCATAGGATTATAAAGAAAAGTATGGTTTTAGTAACAACTTTTTAGGATTCCAATGGATACATAGATAAGCCCTTAAACTTAAAAATATTATTCCATAATAATGGTATGAACCCCTTACTATTATTGAATTTTATTAAAAAAGCCGAATTTTTTACGAATATGTCAATTAATATAATTTTTTCAGCTGTGAATTTTGAAATTTCAGCCGATTAATAGTCTAAAAGAATGCCATTAATCATTCAATTTTAAAACAGCCATAAACGCTTCCTGGGGAATTTCAACATTACCAACCAAGCGCATCCGTTTTTTACCTTTCTTTTGTTTTTCAAGAAGTTTTCGTTTACGCGAAATATCACCACCATAACATTTTGCCGTAACGTCTTTACGCAAGGCTTTTATGGTTTCACGTGAAATGATTTTAGCACCAATAGCCGCCTGAATCGGGATATCAAATTGTTGCCGTGGGATGAGTTGCCTTAATTTTTCACACATCTTTTTACCAATGTTTTGTGCGTTATCAGCATGAATTAATGCCGAAAGTGCATCTACTGGTTGTGAATTTAACAAGATATCAACACGCACTAATTTTGATGAGCGCATGCCAATAGGATGATAATCAAAGGAAGCATAGCCTTTTGAAATGGTTTTTAACCGGTCATAAAAATCAAACACAATTTCAGCTAAAGGCATATCAAACGTGAGTTCAACACGCTCTGTAGTTAAATATGTTTGATTGGTAATCACACCACGTTTATCAATACAAAGCGACATAACGTTGCCTACAAAATCTGATTTGGTAATGATGGTTGCTTTAATATAGGGTTCTTCAACACGATCTAATCCAGAAGGATCCGGCAAATCTGTTGGGTTATTTACAATAATGGCTTGGTTTGGGTGTTTTCTGGTAAAGGCATGATAACTCACGTTGGGAACGGTGGTGATCACGGTCATATCAAACTCACGCTCCAAACGCTCCTGGATGATTTCCATATGCAACATGCCTAAGAATCCACAACGAAACCCAAACCCTAAAGCTGCGGAGCTTTCAGGAATAAATACCAAAGACGCATCATTGAGCTGTAATTTTTCCATGGAGCTTCTAAGCTCTTCATATTCATCGGTATCCACAGGGTAAATACCTGCAAATACCATAGGCTTCACATCTTCAAATCCGGAAATAGGATTTTTTGTAGGGTTTTTTGCATCGGTAATGGTATCACCAACTTTTACTTCTTTGGCTTCCTTGATCCCGGTAATGACATAACCAACATCGCCGGCTTTGATTTCATTTCTTGGGAACTGGGTAAGTTTTAAGGTACCCACTTCATCAGCACCATAGGTTTTTCCGGTGGCAATAAACTTGATTTGTTGATTCTTTTTTATGGAACCATTGATGACCCTAAAATACGTTTCAACACCTCTGAACGAATTGTAAACCGAATCAAAAACCAAGGCCTGCAATGGTTCGTCAACATTGCCTTTTGGCGCAGGAATACGTTCTATGACAGCTTGTAAAATTTTATCTACACCAAACCCTGTTTTTCCACTGGCATGAATGATGTCTGATGGTTTACAACCTAATAAATCTACAATGTCATCGGTAACTTCTTCAGGGTTGGCACTTGGTAAATCTACTTTATTAAGCACAGGAATAATCTCCAAATCATGTTCAAGGGCCAAATATAAATTGGATATGGTTTGTGCCTGAATACTTTGTGCAGCATCTACAATAAGCAGGGCGCCTTCACACGCGGCGATAGACCTTGAAACTTCATAAGAAAAATCGACATGGCCGGGGGTATCAATAAGGTTTAAAACATATACTTCACCCTTATAGGTATACTCCATTTGAATGGCGTGCGATTTGATAGTAATACCGCGTTCGCGTTCCAAATCCATATTGTCAAGAAGCTGATCTTGTTTTTCTCTGTCTGTTACCGAACCGGTAAGTTCAAGTAAACGGTCAGCAAGTGTGCTCTTACCGTGATCAATATGTGCTATAATGCAAAAATTTCTAATGTTCTTCATAAAACAATCTAACCCTAGATATAATTTGCAAATATAGATGAATTTATTTGTAAATATTTAATGTTTTAATGAAAGGGCAAAAGGATATATTTCCATCTCATAGACAAGATAATACTGGCACTTTTTCTCTTAAAAAAATGTAATATATAAATGCTTTTAGTACATGACAAAAATTTAGAATAGAAATTCAAATAACCCACTTTAAGCACGCTACGGTTTATCCGTTGTGCAGACCTCACAGGTTTCCAAAACCTGTGAGGTCTTGATTATTCTGAAACCTGTGAGTACGGTATTTATCAACATTAATTTTTGTTATGTACATAGATAAATGCCATAAAACAAGGTGGATTTTAGTGTTATAACTTAAAAATTGAGGATTAAAAGTAATCAACAAGATTATAAGTTTTGAGAAAGTAAATAATTTTAAGTTAACTTAGTGTTTAACAACCGACTAATGCTATGAAAATAATAACGTCATTCTCGATTTTTGTTTTAGGAATATGTCATGCTACCGGACAAATTAGTACTGCTGTAGAAAAATTTGCTTTACCTACCAATATAAGTGAATCTTCCGGAGCTATTTTTTTTAACAACAAATTAATTACCCATAATGATTCTGGCGGTGAAAATAAACTTTATGAACTGGATACCATTTCTGGATTAGTCACTAGGGAAGTCACAATTTCAAATGCAACCAATGTGGACTGGGAAGATATTACTCAAGACGGCGGGAGCATTTATATTGGCGATATTGGTAACAACGTTAGCGGAAACAGAACCGATTTAAAAATTTATAAAATTAGTAAAAGCGATTATTTAAGTTCAGAAACAGTTAATGCACAAACAATAGCTTTTAATTATTCAGACCAAATAGACTTTGCTCCAACATCCGTAAATAACACTGAATGGGATGCTGAAACGCTTGTCTCGTTTGATGCTATCAATTTGATTTTATTTACCAAAAATTGGGTTAACGGAACCACAAAAGGATATTTAATCCCTAAAGCAGCCGGCACCTATTCGGTGTCACCATTAGCAACCACTTTGAATAGTGGGGGTTTGATTTCAGGAGGAACCTATAACCCATTAACAGCAAAACTTTTTTTAGTTGGGTATACAAATACAGATTCACTATTACCATTACAACCTTTTGTTTGGGTAAGTGACGGTTTTATTGGGAGTGACGTGTTTTCTGGGACTAATACAAAAACTTCTCTTACGTCTTTTGGTTTTGAACAAACAGAAGCTATAACCTATGTAAATGAAAGTAGGTATTTTATGACGTCTGAGTCTTTTTCCAATATTATTTCAGATTATGCTAAAGCAATTGCCTTTTCAACAAATGACGTTGCATTGTCCATTGATGATCATGAAGTAGCTGATGCTATTATTTTATATCCTAATCCGGTTAAGGATTTTTTAAAGATTGATGCCGTTGGTGTAAATGCTGTTGAAATATACGATATGAAGCTAACGAAGTTATATAATGGCAATAATACAAATATTGACATGACTAGCTTTAGCCCCGGAATTTATGTTATTAAAATTAGTTTTAAGGATCATTTTCAAGTAATGAAAAAGATTGTTAAGAAATAGACTTTGGTCTTTTCTCTTGGTGTGATAATTAAGTCTTCAGCACCGATGTTTATTTTATTTAGAAGAAAAATTCAATCCTGCCATTCAGCAATAAATAAATTGGTATCACGTCCACCACCATTATGTCTGTTTGATGAAAAGGCTAAATATTTACCGTCATTTGAAAAAACAGGAAACGCATCAAAAGTTTCCCCATGCGTTACGCGCTCCAGGTTTTTGCCATCAATGTCAATGAGGTATAAGTTAAACGGAAACCCGCGTTCGGCTTCAAAATTTGATGAAAATATTATTTTCTTGCCATCAGGCGTGAAAAACGGACTCCAGTTCGCATTACCTAATTCTGTTAATTGTCTTAATGAACTGCCATCTGCATTGCAAATATAAAGTTCCATATTGGTTGGTTCCACCAAACCTTCAGCCAATAATTCTTTGTATTCTTTTATTTCTTTTTCTGTTTTAGGGCGTGATGAGCGGAAGATAATTTTTGTGCCATCGGGTGAGAAAAAAGCACCGCCATCATAGCCTAATTCGTTGGTGATTTGCTTCACATCAGTACCATCAAGATTCATGGTGTACAGTTCCAAATCGCCACTTCTGGTAGAAGTAAACACAATTTTATCGCCTTTTGGTGAAACGGTAGCTTCAGCATCATATCCTTTTTCATTAGTTAATTGGTTTATAATATTACCTTGTAAATCGGCCACAAAAATGTCGAACGTATCATAAATGGGCCAAATATATTTTCCGTTTTTACGCAAGGGTGTAGGCGGACATTTATCATCAGCCAAATGTGTTGAAGCATACAAAATATGTTTGTTGTCAGGCATAAAATAAGAGCAGGTCGTGCGTCCTTTTCCGGTACTTATCATAGCGGGAGCAATACTATCAAACGCATCATTTAGGTTCATCAAAAACATCTGATCACAACTCACATTCCATTTCGTGTAATTTGATTGAAATACTAATTGCTTATCGTCAAAACTCCAGTAAGCTTCGGCATTATCACCACCATGGGTAATTTGTCTCATGCTCTTAAAATGCGTTTCTTCAGGGTAAATTAAACTATCCTTTACTGTAGGTATGGGTGGTGTTTCTGTTATGTTAGATTTTGTTTCGTTTTTACAACCAAAAAAGGCAAAAAGCAAAGCAATGACGTATATACGATTCATAATAAATATTGATTAAATTTGTACAAAACTAATATATATCCATATGAAATATAGCGTTCTACTCGTTTTTTTAATCTTTTTTGGAGCTTGTAAAAAAGAAGTGACTAAAACTGTTACACTAAAAGAAGATGTTGTTTTTTTATCTGATGACAAACTAGAAGGCCGACAAACAGGAACAAAAGGAGAACAATCCGCGGCAGAATATATTGCCGACAGATTTAAAAATTTAGGCATGGAAGCCAAAGGAACCACCGATGGCTATTTTCAAAAATTCTCATTTAAACCAAAAACAGATCCACATCAGGAAGTGACTTATAATGTGAAGGATGGCGACAGTACCATTTCAGGAACCAATGTTGTAGGTTTTATAAACAATAATGCCGAAAACACCGTGGTAATAGGCGCGCATTATGACCATTTAGGTTATGGCGCCGAGGGTTCATTGTATAGAGGGGAACCCGCCATTCATAATGGCGCCGATGATAATGCCAGTGGGGTTGGGGTTTTATTGAATTTGGCCGGCAAGCTTAAAAACACCAATAAAGGCAATAACTATTTGTTTATTGCTTTTTCAGGTGAAGAAATGGGGTTATTGGGTTCTAATTTTTTTGTAAAACATCCTACCGTTGACGCCACAAAAATCAATTACATGATTAATATGGACATGGTTGGCAGGCTAAAAGCCGATAGCACACTGGCTGTTTATGGTGTTGGCACCTCACCCATTTTCAAGCAGGTATTAAATGCTTATGGCAATCAGTTTAAATTGATTAAAAAAGAATCCGGAGTGGGTCCCAGTGACCATACCTCTTTTTACAATGTAGATATCCCGGTGTTGCATTTCTTTACCGGTCAGCATGAAGATTACCATAAACCAAGCGATGATTGGGATAAGCTGAATTATGACGGTATGCAATCCATTTCCGATTATATTTTTAATGTGATTTCCGATTTAGATAACAACGGAAAATTACCCTTCAGAAAAACCAAAAATGAAAGTGAAGAGGTGCCGCGTTTTAAAGTCGGTTTAGGCGTGATTCCTGATTATTTGTTTGACGGAAAAGGGATGCGGATTGATGGTATTAGTGAGGACAAACCTGCACAAAAAGCAGGATTGCAAAAAGGCGACATCGTTATTAAAATGGGCGATAGCACCGTGGTGGATATGATGAGTTATATGCGGGCTCTATCTGCTTTTGAACCCGGACAGAAAACCAAAGTGGTGGTTGACAGAAAGGGCACTCCAGTAGAAGTGGACATAGAATTCTAATTATTTCGTTCATTTTCAATACTTTTGCACACCAAAAACAAAATCGTGGTAAAAATACATAACATAGAACTTCCTGATTTTCCATTGCTATTAGCGCCAATGGAAGACGTCAGTGATCCGCCTTTTCGTGCCTTGTGCAAAGAGCAAGGCGCTGATGTTGTGTACACCGAGTTTATTTCAAGTGAAGGTTTAATTCGTGACGCCGCCAAAAGCGTTATGAAGTTGGATATTTATGAAAAAGAACGTCCTGTTGGCATTCAAATATTTGGCGCCAATTTGGAAAGCATGTTGCAAACCATTGATATTGTTGAAAAATCAAACCCCGATATCATCGACATTAATTTTGGCTGTCCGGTAAAAAAAGTAGTGAGTAAAGGCGCAGGTGCGGGCATTTTAAAGGATGTCTGCCTGATGGAAAAGCTCACGGCCGAAATGGTTAAGCGCACCCATATCCCCATCACGGTAAAAACACGACTGGGTTGGGATTATGATTCCATCAGAATTGTTGAGGTTGCTGAAAGGTTGCAGGATGCAGGCTGTAAAGCCATTTCCATACACGGCAGAACCCGGGCACAGATGTATAAAGGCGAAGCCGACTGGAAACCCATTGCGCAGGTTAAAAACAATCCGCGCATGCATATTCCTGTGTTTGGAAACGGTGATGTGGATTCCCCTGAAAAAGCCATGGAAATGCGCGATTCTTATGGGCTTGATGGCGCCATGATAGGGCGTGCTAGTATTGGCAACCCGTGGTTTTTTAAGCAGGTAAAACACTATTTTAAAACCGGTGAACATGTAGCACCCGTGCCCTTGGCAGAACGTGTTGAGGCGGCGCGCAGACATTTACAAATGGCCATTGACTGGAAAGGTGAAACCTTGGGCGTTTTTGAAACCAGACGGCATTACACCAATTATTTTAAAGGCATTCCGCATTTTAAGGACTACCGCATAAAAATGGTAACCAGTGACCATGCCGCCGATGTGTTTGCGGCGTTTGATGAGGTGCTTGAAGCCTTTTATGATTACCAGTTTACAGAGTAGTTTTTTGGCAAGTGGCAAGCCATCGCGCTAGTAGTTTATCCTGAGCGTAGTCGAAGGATTATATCTTTTTAAAACGTCATTGCGAGGAGTTTACGACGAAGCAATCTGCTAATTATAGTCGGCATACCATATGGCCTTTCCATAATTTTTAAAAAGGATGCCACTGCTATCGCTCTTGCAGGCTTCGTTCATTGCGAGCGTAACTTTGTGAAGTGTGGCAATCTCATAATAAGGAACACACAATAAACAGATTGCTTCGTCGTAAACTCCTACCATTGACGGATGGATTTTTAAAATGTCAGGTTGAGCCTTTCGGCTGCGCTCAAGATAAACTAAAGTCGAAACCTATTTAAATAAGTTTAAATCACAAACCTTTCGACTGCGCTCAAGGAGACAATCTTATTACAAAGAACTCGCATTGTCATTGCGAGCGTAACTTTGTGAAGCGCGGCAATCTCATAATAAGGAACACGCAATAAACAGATTGCTTCGTCGTAAACTCCTCACAATGACGTTTTAAAAAGATATAGCAGAAAGCCCGACCTTAAGGTAACGCCCAAAATATGACATTAATCAAATAAAGCTTTAAGTTCTGTAGCTTCATTTGGTTTTATTTTTCCAGCTAACAATAAACTTAATTGTTTTCGGCGTAAAGCAGCAGCAAATCGTTCTTTTTCTAGGTCGGTTTCTGGCAGAACTTCTGGAACTGCAATTGGGCGTCCCATTTCATCAACAGCCACAAAGGTGTAAATAGCTTCATTAGCTTTAGTTTTAGCCCCGGATTCTCTATCCTCAACCCAAACATCAATAAATATTTCCATGGATGTTTTAAAAGCTCTGGACACCTTAGCTTCAACCGTAACCACACTACCTAAAGGAACCGCTTTGTTAAAAGCCACATGATTAACAGAGGCTGTTACTACAATACTCCTGGA
>Ga0207906_1000268_pt1 | contig 26074 bp, 24 predicted proteins | sample LinPmetageLP37_FD_184050 | JGI IMG/M metagenome (GOLD analysis project Ga0207906, IMG submission 184050) | Marine viral communities from the Pacific Ocean - LP-37 (SPAdes) | ecosystem: Environmental > Aquatic > Marine > Oceanic | place: Pacific Ocean | collected 2010-06-16 | reverse complement strand
CCACCGCCACAACCGGGATTTCCCTGACAGAAAGCTTTGCCATGTTGCCCGCGGCCTCAGTGAGTGGCTTTTATTTCTCCCACCCGCAGGCGAAATACTTCAATACAGGGAAAATGCAGCGGGATCAACTTGAGAGCCTGGCAGAGAGAAAGGGTGTTCCTGTCGCCCAAATGGAGCGCTGGTTGAGTCCGGTGCTGGACGATTAAGCATGAACGATGACAATGACCAAAAACCTGGCTTCTGGCAGATTGTATTAAGCACCCTCGCGGCCTTTTTGGGCGTGCAGAGCAACAAAAACCGGGAGCGGGACTTTAAACACGGCAATATTTACGCTTACATCGCTTCAGGCCTGATCTTTACCGCTCTGTTTATTTTCTGCGTGGTAGTGGTCGTAAAACTGGTACTCAAAAGTGCTAGCATGTAAAAAATGCTTTTAGAGTCCACACATGAACAGCGCAGGGATTAAAAAGGCGGCCCATGGGCCGCCTTTTTAATCTTCTTTGTGCTTCGAACCTACAAAGTGGTCAGCCAGAAAACAACGGCCAACACAACAATCGTCACAGCTGCTACAGTGGCAATGGCATCGACGCTACTGTCATCATTTCTGGACTCGTCAGGTTGGGTAACTTCCGCTTGGTCAGACATTTTTTAACCCTCTATGGCTTCATAAAAACGGCGCCCGGCATTGTAGCAACATCAATGGCCATTGTCCCAGCCATGACAGTCACCACAGCCCCGTTATTCCCCAACGGCCGGTACTTAGAAAGAAAAAGTTTTTCAAAAATTCTGACGTGGGCGCTATCATCCACATCCCACTGACAGTCTGCGGGAATACCTGTAGAATTCGCGCCTTTCTTTGTCCAGCTGCTGAAAACCTGACAATTTATGTACCAATATACTGAAAACGATCAAAAAATCATTGAAGAGCGAGTCGCCCAGTTTCGCGGTCAAACCAGCCGTTATCTGGCCGGTGAGCTGACCGATGAAGAGTTTCTGCCCCTGCGCCTGCAGAATGGCCTCTACATTCAGCGCCTGGCGCCCATGCTTAGAATTGCAGTGCCCTACGGTCTGTTGAATTCAACACGACTGCGCAAGCTCGCCGATATTGTCAGAACCTATGATAAAGGCTATTGCCATATCACTACCCGGCAGAATATCCAGCTGAACTGGCCACAACTGGAAGAAGTGCCTGAGATTCTGGCTCAACTGGCAGAAGTGCAGATGCATGCCGTCCAAACCAGCGGTAACTGCATTCGCAATATCACGTCGGACCAGTTTGCCGGTGTTGCTGCTGACGAAATTGAAGACCCGCGCCCCTGGTGTGAAATTCTGCGCCAGTGGTCGACCTTCCACCCCGAGTTCGCCTTTCTGCCGCGTAAATTCAAAATTGCCGTCAGCGGCACCGAAGGGGACCGTGCGGCCATTCTGGTTCACGATATCGGCCTGCAGATAGTCAGAAATGCTGCCGGGGAGATTGGTTTCCAGGTACTGGTCGGCGGTGGTCTCGGACGCACACCGGTAATAGGCAGTGTTATCCGTGAATTTCTGCCCTGGCAGCATCTGCTGACTTATCTGGAAGCCATTGTGCGTGTCTACAATCGCTACGGTAACCGCGCCAACAAGTACAAAGCCAGAATCAAGATTCTGGTACGCGCCTGGACGCCCGAAGTCTTTGCTGAAAAAGTCGAGGCGGAGTGGGCCCACATCAAGGACAGCCCAGAAACACTCACCGAGGAAGAAGTAAAACGGGTAAAAGCCTACTTTACCGAACCCGCTTATGAATCACTGGACGATGCCACTGCAGAAGCCTCACTCAGTAGCCAGGCGCAGGAACACAAAGCTTTCAGTCGCTGGCTGGAGCGCAACACCCACCATCATCGGATACCGGGTTATCGAATTGTTACCCTGTCACTGAAACCCACCGGTGTTGCTCCCGGCGATGTGACGGACAGTCAGCTGGAAGCAATCGCCGATCTGGCAGATCAGTATTCCTTCAGTGAAATCCGTGCCACCCACAATCAGAACCTGGTTTTGGCAGATGTAAAAAAATCGGATTTGTTTGCCCTCTGGCAAAAAGCCAAAGTGGCCGGTTTTGCCACACCCAATATCGGTACCCTGACCGACCTGATCTGCTGCCCTGGAGGGGATTTTTGCTCTCTGGCCAACGCCAAATCTATCCCTGTGGCTGAAGCTATCCAGCGCCGCTTCGATGATCTGGACTACCTCTATGATCTCGGCGATTTGACATTGAACATATCAGGCTGCATGAATGCCTGTGGTCACCACCATGTTGGTAATATCGGGGTACTCGGCGTCGATAAAAAAGGCGAAGAGTTCTACCAGATTCAACTGGGAGGCAGAGCTGGCACAGATGCCGAACTGGCCAACGTGCTGGGGCCTTCTTTCGGTCGTGAAGAAATGCCCGACGTCATTGAGAAAATTCTCAATGTGTATTTACAAAACCGCCGCGGGGATGAACTGTTTATAGACACCTGTCGCCGCATTGGTCTCGATCCCTTCAAGGAGAGCGTCTATGCCAAAAATCATCATTAAGGACAAAATTGTCGATGACAAATGGGAGGTTCTCCCCAAGGTATTTCTGGGAGAACCCCCGGTCAACAAACTCCTTTTACTGCCCATGAAGTACTGGCTGGAACACTCAGAGAATCTCCGTTTGCCCGTACTCGGTATCTGGATTGACAGTGATGAAGAAGTGGAAGACATCGGCGAGAAAGCGAATATGTTTCCGGTCATCGCCATTAACTTTCCCTCATTTACTGATGGACGTGGCTTTACTGCCGGCCGACTGCTGCGCGAGCGCTATGGCTACAATGGGCAACTTCGTGCTATCGGCCATGTCATCCGCGACCAATTGTTCTATCTGAAGCGCTGTGGCTTCGATGCTTTTCAGCTCAGAGAAGGCACTGACCTGGAAGAAGCACTGAAATCTCTGAATGATTTCAGCGTTACCTATCAGGGTGACGCGGACGACCCCAACCCACTATTCCGTCGCGACCAGTAAGCTTTATGCTTGGGGCCTCAACACGGCCGTAGACATCAATCCTGACGTGCTAAACAGCCTCTCTGACTTACGCAACAGTCAGTCAGGCTTGTCGCTCCAGAATCCATCAAGCACAATACGGAATCTGGAGTGGTCCTATGTCCGAAACGGTTTTTCAATCGTTCTTTCTGATCTTCACTGGCTCTGCCATTATCGCCTCCATGGCGATCTTTGGCCGGCAGCCACTACTGGTCGCCTATATCACACTGGGTGCACTGATTGGCCCCTACGGCCTTGGCTGGGTACAGGACGTGCATCTGCTGTCCGAAATCTCCGAAATCGGCATTATTTTCCTGCTGTTTCTACTGGGTCTGGACTTGCAACCCAAATCACTACTCCGAGCCTTCAGGAAAGTGACAGTGGTGACGCTGATCAGTTCGTTAATTTTCGCCAGTGTTGGCTACCTGATTGCCCGGCTGTTTGCCTTCACAACGACCGAATCTCTGATCATCGGTGCTGCGATGATGTTTTCCAGCACTATCATTGGTATCAAGCTGTTGCCCACGACAATCCTTCATCATCGCCATATCGGCGAGATGATGATCGGCCTGCTTCTAATGCAGGATTTTCTCGCCATTTTTGTATTACTGGTACTGCTCAGTGGCGATGGCGGGCAGATTAACATCACACAAATCGGTATTACCCTGCTCGCCCTGCCCCTGCTGATACTGCTTGCCTGGGGATTCGTGCGTTGGGTATTGCTCAAGCTGATCGCAAAGTTTGACCAGATGGGCGAGTATATTTTTCTGCTGGCCATCGGCTGGTGCATGGGATTGTCTGAACTGGCAGAGGTGCTTGGCCTGTCGCGTGAAATCGGTGCTTTTCTGGCAGGTATCACGATCGCTTCAAGCCCAATCTCTCAGCACATTGCGCTGACACTCAAACCTCTGCGGGACTTCTTTCTGATCATGTTTTTCTTTTCCCTGGGTGCCGGCTTTAATCTCGGTTTATTACCGGAAATAGCTCTCGCAGCGGCGACACTTGGGATAGCCATGCTGATCATCAAACCCGTGATATTCCGGGTCTTGCTCGAACGCCAGAGCGAGAAGAAGGTACTGGCCTGGGATCTCGGTTTCCGGCTTGGGCAAATCAGCGAGTTTTCCCTGTTGATCGCCTACGTTGCCTTTAACGCTTCGCTGATTGGCGTCATGGCGTCACACCTGATACAGGCTGCGGCCATATTGACCTTCCTGGTATCCAGTTACATTGTCACATTCAACTTCCCCAACCCGATCGCGGTGAGTGAAAAACTCCGACGCAATTGACCGAGCTCGAAACAACGACCATCGATCAGACGGAGTAGCGGCTGTTGCGCAGCCGGTTCCACCACCTGATTAACAGACTGTCCACCCTGTTTTCGGCAGCAAGCCCCAATTTTTCAGGCAAGGACTTGTGGTGCAGGTAACTGACCTGATAAATATCCGCCTGATTTGAACGATCAACCAGGTACTCATCGCTGGTCATGAGCTCGTCCACCAGCGATTCCTCAAGCGCACGGGTGCCCAGCCAGACCTGCCCCGTAGCAATTTTGTCGATATCCAGATCTTTTCTATGGCTACCAACAAAATTTTTGAACAGGTCATGAATTTCCTGGATATCCTCAATAAATTTTTCCCGTCCCTCATCAGTGTTCTCGCCAAACATCGTCAATGTTCTCTTGAATTCACCAGCGGTGTGCAATTCCACATCGACATCGTGTTTTTTAAGCAATCGGTTGAAGTTGGGTAGCTGGGCAACCACCCCAATAGAACCGATCATGGAAAAAGGAGCCGCGAGAATCTTGTCTGCCACACAGGCCATCATGTAACCGCCACTGGCAGCTATCTTGTCCACACAAACCGTGAGCGGAACACCCCGTTTTTTGATGCGATCAAGCTGACTGGCGGCCAGACCATAGCTATGCACCATACCTCCGGCACTTTCCAGCAGCACAACCACCTCGTCTTCCGGTTTGGCTTGACTCAAAACGGCGGTGATTTCTTCTCTCAGGCTTGCCACTGCAGAGGCACGCAGATCACCCTTGAAGTCAAGCAGAAACACCCGTGTCTTTTCTGATACCTGCTTGAGCCGATCTTTTGCTTCTTTCTTTTTCTGCTTTGCCAGTTTTTTCCTTTCAGCGCTACCGAGCATGGCTGTCTGCACAGCATTCCCCAACTGCTCAATGGTATCGTTGATTTTCTCAACTTCCAGGACACCCTCTTGCTTTCGGATGCGGCCACCAAGATTGATGAGCAACCCCAGCACTACCACCAAAGACAAAGCAACCGTAACGACTTTGGCCAGAAAAAGTCCGTATTCCAGTAAAAAATCCAATGTGTGACTCCCTTATCCGTCTACTCTCTAGAAATAACGCGCATTTGTTAGTGAAGATTATCGCCAACCGGATACTGCCCGCTTGGCTTCGCTATTGACCGGACGGGCAAACAACCCGCCATACGCCAGCGTCACCTCGTAAACAGCACCATCTGCCATCGGCTGGTAAGTTGCAGTGCCCTGCTTAGCGCTGACCCACTCCTGCAACCAGGGTACCTGTCTGAGTACCTGCCAGGCATCAAAACCATAGGGGCTGACTTGCAGCGGGTGTACCGTCTGCTCGCCGTGCCGTTGTTCAATTATATCCGCATAACGACCACTGATTCTGTCCAGCCGGTACTGGGATTTAAAACCGATACTGGCCAGAGAAGGATGCCAACGCAAAGTCCGGGCATCCAGTTGCCACTGATCTCCCAATAGTTGCAGGCGGTGTTCCTCTCCATCGATCTGAACAAGCAACACACGGTAGCTCTGTGGCGCCAGTTTGACAAACTGTAAGGTAGCCACGGGTTGCTCCACCAGCAATCGTTTATAGGTCAGCAGGTCGTAGCCACCGAGAAAAAATATGGCGCTGGCTACCAGAAGCGATAACCCCAGTAAGGCTCGCATAACTGCCTTGAGCATGCCCCCGCTCAACAGCAATCTGAGTGACAGCAGCAAAAAAATGGTGCCCAAGATGATCGGCACTAGCGTGGAAGCAGTCATGGTAGTGGCTCTATGCCCAGACAGCTATCAACAAAATGCTGGATCAGTTGACCCGAAAGGGTTCGCGAGCTCGGGTGGGGAGGCAAACGATCAAATCGCCACCAGTCCGCCTGGGTGATTTCGATACCGTCCACCTGAATATCCCCGGAGTGATAATCTGCATGGAAGCCAATCATCAACTGTCCTGGAAACGGCCAGGGCTGACTTCCGAAATAGCGCAGGTTATTTACCCGAATACCCACTTCCTCCATCACCTCACGGTGGAGTGTCTGCTCTGCCGACTCCCCCGGCTCAATAAAACCTGCTAACGCACTGTAAAACTTTCCCTGGTTACGAGCACTGCTGGCCAGTAAGCAATGGTCGTCCCGGGTTATCAGGACAATCACGCAAGGGGATATCCTCGGGTAAAAAAATACATGGCAATCATTGCAGCGCCGCGACCGGTCACTTGGAGAAACCACTGTCCGGCTGCCACAGAAACCACAGTAGCGATGCTGGAGGTCCCATAGAGCAACCTGACAGGCACGCCCGGCCAGACTGAAAAGTTCAGTGGAAAGAACCTGCAACAACGCACGGAGATCACGCCATTCAGTTCTCACCGGTAGCACCTGAGCATGTGTCATATCCACCACATAGCAGGGGCAGCACTGAAACAGTCCGAGTAAATGCACCGGAAAAGCCGATGTATCCACTTCATCGCCATCAAACAGGATGCCGGGATCTGAACTCGTCCGGCAGAGCAATTGCTGACCACGCACCAGCAGAAATAGCGGTTGACGGCTATTATGCTCGGGAATGCGGATACAGGGCTCAAAGTGGTAATCGGACATTGGCTGCTGTTTCTCTGGAGGGTATAGAGCTAGCTTTCCAGTTTCTCAAGACACTCTTCAGCCACACCGAGAACGGTATCTTCGAAATCGGGATTCCAGCGGCGATTATCCAGGTAGTACTCCAGACTTGCCACGGCATCGGCAAATACCTCGACAATAGATGACAGTGGCAACTGGCTGGCTGGACCCAGGCTGTGATTGATAATATCGAGACAGCGGACTGTGACGTTCTCAGCGCGCGTCAGACCCAGTATGCCGACCGCACCCAATATCATTTTGAAGTTATCGGCCAGCGGTTTGGCCAGCTCATCGCCGGCAATGCCATCACAATAATCCGAGGTCAGCTGCATGATACTGGCCAGATGACTCGATGCCTCCTGCAACACTCGCCGCTGCGCATGACTGATTATATTTTCTTCAACAACCTCTTTAATGCTCAATGCATTAATTTGCATGCGCTCAGTTTCAGAGTGTGGCCGCGACTGGAGCTCCAGAATAATGGAGTCCAGATATAGCAGCGTATCTGCCATCTCCTCCATAATCCCAGAGGGCAATGTACTGCCTGCCAGGCTCCCAATGGCAATAGCATGCTGAGAACAACGCTCTTCAGCCAAATCCAGCCCACAGTTTTTCGACTCTTCCGATAGTGCAGCAAAAAGTACAGCGGCTTCCTTGAGAGGTCCGTTCTCGACACTCTCCTGTGCCACCTGATCATCTAACAAGCTCCGCAACTGCTCAATCTGGGTAGCGATCATGGCAAGGCGTTCGAAAAAAGACTGATTGGCCTCTTCCACAAACATAGCCCGCACATTGCGGATATCGGCAGCGGTAAAATCCAGTGGTGAGATGCCAAGGCGAGCCGCCAGTTTGGCAGCACCCTCGGTATTCATGCCGGACAACAGAAAGTTAGCCAACATATTCTGTTGCAGGGATATGGGATAACTTTGTTCAGCAGGTGCGTTGTCAGACAGCATGCGCAGCTGACGTTCAACAGCCATAAGGCTTCGCAAACGGCTCTGCTCAAAACCAAGCGCACCGCGATAAAGTGCACCTAACACATCGAATACCAATGCCCAGTAGATGGCCTCTTTTTCATCGCTGAGCGAATTGCGCAAACGCTGTATACCATGGGCCATCACTTTAATCGCGGTGGGACGGGTACTTCCCTTGAGAACATGGGCCAAACCCTGTTGGTAGAGCTGTCGGGCGACCCGGATCGCCTCAATTGCGTGATGATCCTTCTGCGCCACTGAGGAAATCGTTGGTACATCCGGCATTAAACCATTCAGAAGTTGGTATTCATTGAGCTGAGGCTGCTTGCGGGCTGCCCGTAACTGATTGATCTCTGGCAACAACAACAGGGGACTGTCCTTGCCATGCATTTGCAGCTGGCACACATAACCGGGCATCAGTTCCAGTGAGTGTTTGACCGTATTCACCACCGCTGCGCCAGAAGAGCCATCCTCCGCTTCTCTGACGGTCTCCTGCATTTCGTCCAGAAGCATTTTCCCGCCGACCAATTCCAGTAGCGAAAACACCCCATGGAGCTGAGATAAACCCCGGTTACATTCAGACCAGTCAATGGATTCCACCGGCTGCTCAAGCAGATGAACCAGGAGGCCGACTTCCTTATCCAGCTCTTCCCTGACCAGCTTTAATGCCTGTGTATTTATTTGATACATACCATCAAATGCCTATATCACATCTCCGACCATTACAAAAACAGGGGCCAGCTATACTGTGTGGAACATACCTACATATGTTGATAATAACATTATTGGTCACCGTGGTTTGAGGCTGAATCGACAGACCAGCAATTTAATGACTATCACACATCTCAGCCAATTTATGGGGTGTTTATCACCGGGAAAGAGCCGTGTCTATTCCCTAGCAAGAGGCTTCATCAACGGCATCGACCGTGGCAAGCCAGACACACTGACCATCGCTGATTTGTTGAATACGGGTAAGCTGACCACAATGCAGGGCAACCTCTTCTGCCGTGGCCTTGATGACCGGCAGCATCGGACGGCCAGATGGTAAACGGCGTATCTCCTGAGTTCCGAGATCACCGGTGGTATGACTCTGTCCGCCCAGAACAAGATCCACTTGGCCACCCGTCATCATCAAGTAAACATCTGCGAGAATTTCAGCATCCAGCAACGCACCGTGTAAATCACGCTGGGCATTATCCACGGCATACCGCTTGCACAGGGCGTCGAGGTTATTTTTCTGGCCTGGGTGACGCTGTCTGGCCATCACTAGGGTATCCACGATTGTGCAGTAATCCATCACCTTGCCAAAACCGTCCAGTTTTCCGAACTCATGGTCAATGAATCCCACATCAAAGGGGGCGTTGTGAATGACCAGCTCAGCGCCTTCAATAAACGCGAGGAATTGCTCGGCAACGTCGGCAAATAGTGGTTTATCGGCAAGAAACTCATTACTGATCCCGTGCACCTCCATCGCCCCATCGTCCACTTCACGCAGGGGGTTAATATATTGGTGATAATGTCGACCGGTGAGACGGCGATTAACGAGCTCAACACAACCGATTTCTATAATCCTGTGATCCTGGCTCGTTTCCAGTCCCGTGGTTTCTGTATCGAGGACGATCTGTCGCATGGCAACACCTTGTTATGCTGTGTTATTTACTGTCTGTGGTTTGATAAAAGCTCATCGATACCAAGATTTGCCAACTGATCGGCAATCTCGTTTTCGCGGTGACCGCTGTGACCCTTTACCCAGTGCCATTGAACCTCATGTCTGGCCACCTGCTGATCCAACTGCTGCCAGAGATCAATATTTTTCACAGGCTTTTTTGCCGAGGTCTTCCAGCCTTTCTGCTTCCAATTGGACAACCAGGTGGTAATCCCCTGCCGCACATATTCGGAGTCAGTGGTCAAAGCGACCCGGCAGGGTTTCTTTAATGCAGAGAGCGCCTCAATAGCAGCCGTTAGTTCCATACGGTTATTGGTTGTATCAACAGCACCGCCGTATAGTTTTTTCTCAAGATTCCCGTATCGCAGTAGTGCGCCCCAGCCACCGGGGCCGGGATTTCCCCGGCAGGCACCATCAGTAAAAATTTCTACATCCTTCAATTACTGGTCTCCATCAAATGCTTTTTTTATAACGCCATTTTTCTTTGTGGCCGGCAACACCGGGATGCTGATTGAACGCCACAATCCGGGTTTAACCGGAGTAAGTCGGGTGGTGTATTTTCTGGCCACCACAATATAAAAGGAACCCCAGGGCAACTTGCTCTTTTGGCCGATAGATTCCAGGAAGCTTCTTCGGTCCAACGTAGTCGGATGTTGCAGTGGCCAGCCAAAGCAACCTGAAACGGCCTGTACGGGTTGCAGGTTCAGCAACCGCAACCAATCGAGCAGACGGCCGTAACGGAGGCTGTGATAGGACCATATCGCACGGGAAGAGAAATATCGTGCGACCCATTTGCTTAAACCAAACAGACTTAACGGATTTATCACCACAATCACCACATGACCACAGGGCGTCAAAACCCTTGCCACTTCATTGAGCACTTCGTGGGGATAAACAGAAAATTCCAGTGCATGGTGTAATAACACTGTATCAATGGTCTCCGAGGGCAACGGCAGTGCATCGAAATCTGCGATTGCCGATGCGCTGCCTGGTAGCGTTGCAGAGGCACCAATAGAAAAACTCTGCAAATGATTAAAATCATCGACCAACAAACGGTTTGAACTGGCACCCAGATACATGAGACGGTGGGCACCCGGTCCCGGCATCATATGCTCAAGCATGGATCTTTCACGATGCAACAACACCTGGCCATAGCGTGACTGAAACCAGCTGTCCAGCGAACTCTGCGAGTCGGCCAGAGGGCGGACAAGATGTCTCTGTTCGAGATATTCCCTTGCTGATAGCAACCAGGTTTGCGGTTTCATTTAAATTTCCGGTTTTCACCCACGGGACGAAGTTGGTTATTATGGGAAATATCTTTTTTTAAAACCACTGGACCTATCATGCCTCTTATTGTGCACAGGTTGCCTGCATTTTCAGACAACTATCTATGGCTATTTCATCAACCCGGCAGTCGATTGGCCTTTGTCGTCGATCCGGGGGCGGCAGAACCGGTTCTGCAGGCACTGACGGATCTTGACCTGGATCTATCGGGTATTCTGATCACACACCATCATCCCGACCACGTGGGTGGGGTCGACTCACTGCTTCACCATACGGCAGTTCCCGTCTATGGGCCACCGGACATACACCAGACAACGCATAGCCTGGTCGATGGCGACCAGCTGACTCTCGACGGCACCCACTTTAAGGTGCTTGGTGTACCGGGTCACACCCTGGATCATATTGCTTTTTTTGAGGCAGAAACCCCTTTGGTATTTTGTGGGGACACCCTGTTTGCAGGTGGCTGCGGCCGATTATTTGAAGGCTCACCCGAACAAATGTGGCGATCATTGTCGCGGCTTGCCGCCTTGCCGCCGGAAACGAAAATCTATTGCGCCCATGAATACACCAAGGCCAACCTTTTATTTGCCCAAGCCGTGGAGCCGGAAAATCGGGCAGTGCAGGAACGCTTACAACGGGTCATTGAACTGCGCAATCAGGCACAGGCCACGGTCCCTTCAAGTTTGGCAGAAGAACTGGCAACCAACCCCTTTCTGCGCGTAACCCAAGGTTCCGTGAGGAAGGCAGCCAGTGCCAGGGGGCTTCCCTCCGGGGGAACCGTTGACGATGTATTCGCTATTATTCGCCACTGGAAAGATCAATTTTAGTCCGGTTTTTTGCTACACCCCGGCTCAATACCCATTGCAGAGCCCAAGTATTCCAAACTGGGCGTTTGTTCACAACACCTCCCGAAGTGTCAGAGATAAATTGATCTTGATGGCGCAGGTAGTTAGAATCCTTAAGCTGGTACTGGCAAAAAGAACATAATACCATGCAGATTTTTTTTCGAGCGTATCTTATTGTTTTTATTGCCTTAATCTCCGGTTGCGCGCAACAGTCAAGCCAAAACTACCCACACAGCGCGGCCACCCACCCCAGTAAAGCGAAGAAGCCCAATACACAGGTTTCCACTTTGCCTCGGGAAAAACGGTGGATCATCTTCTCCGGAAAAAATACTGACAAAACTGAACCGGTCAACCTCAGGCCCGACCCTGCCGATGACTTGTGGCGGCGAGTGCGCGACGGAATGACCCTGCAAGGGCACTACGATGATCCTCGCATCGCTAAACAGGTCGAATGGTTCAGCAATAACCAGAGTTATATTGACCGTGTCATGAGCCGCGGCGAGCTGTATCTCTATCATATTGTTGAGGAGCTGGAACACAACAATCTACCTCTGGAGTTGACACTACTGCCGGTTGTTGAAAGCGCCTACGACCCTTTTGCCTACTCTGGCAGCCACGCATCAGGTCTCTGGCAGTTCATCCCGATGACTGGCGATCGATTCGGCCTTAAACAGGACTGGTGGTACGACGGCCGCCGTGATCCGCTGGCGGCAACCGAAGCGGCAATCAGTTACCTGACATACCTGAACAACTATTTTGAAGGAGACTGGCTGTTGGCTCTGGCGGCCTATAACAGCGGTGAAGGCACTGTCAGAAGAGCTATTGAACGCAACAAGCGCGACGGCAAACCAACAGACTTCTGGTCATTAAAATTGCCCCGTGAAACCAGGGCCTATGTACCGCAATTGCTGGCGATATCCCGGGTAATTGCAGACCCCGAATCTCACGGCATCGTATTGCCTTCCATTCCGGATTCGCCCTATTTTGATGTCGTCGATTTACCGGAACAACTCGATCTGGTTAAAGCGGCGGAGATGGCCAGTATTGACAGCGACACACTGCATCAGCTCAATGCCGGCTTCAGCCGCTGGGTCACACATCCCGAAGGTCCCCACCGTATCGTCCTGCCGGTAGACAGCGTAGAAGGGTTCAAACTGGTGTTAAACAATACACCTGTAGCACAATGGGCACCGATCAAGGAATACCAGGTCAGATCTGGGGACACACTGTCAGGCATCGCTGCTGAATATGGAATAAGTATTCCTCAGTTACGCATGCAGAATGACCTGCGGGGGGATTTACTCAAAATTGGCCAACGCCTGAAGATTCCCGGTACTGGCCTCGATCACCACCCACAGACGGTCTCTCTAGCCTCATACCGGGTGCAGACCGGGGATACGCTTTGGCAGATTGCCAGGGAGCATAAGGTCAGCGTTCAAGATATCGCAACATGGAGTCGACTGGACATCAATGCACCCTTAAGACCGGGGCAATTGCTTAATGTGAAAGCAAACTCAGGCTCATCAACATCGGTAAAAGGAGAAAAAAGGGTCAATTACCAGGTTCGCCGGGGCGATTCTCTATATCGCATCGCCAGCAAGTTTGACCTAAAAATCGACGACATTTTGAGCTGGAATAAACTGAACCCTGAGAATTACCTCAAACCGGGACAACAGCTGACTTTATTCATTAATCCGTTGCGTATTTGAGCCACTAGCCAAACCATAATCACCAATCTGTATTATCGACTGGCCGCATCGTAGGCTAAATCAGTGCGCCGAGCGTCACCACCTGGGGCCTGACTGATCTCATCACATTTATTCGGGTCATCACCGCAGATATCACAGCTGTAGTTTTTTTCACCCAAAGCAGCACCCACACCACCACAGGATCCCTTTAATGGTTTCCTTCCCATCATCACGCCAACAGCCATGGCTGCAATAATCAACATCAGCACCACAAATACAAGCACGAACAGCAACATCATCTAATCTCCTAACAAAAAAGGGGCAAAAGCGGATGAATAGTAGCTTTTAAAAGCCTCACCTTCTTTGACCAACAAATAAACCGCCAGTTTATTTTCTTCGGCTATCTTAAGACTGGCATCAGCCCCCAGCACCATAAATCCAGTGGCCAATGCATCAGCAAACGCTGCCGTTTCGGCAATAATGGTAACAGAAGCCAGTTGATGATCGAGTGGATAACCGGTGCGCGGGTCGATGGTATGCGAATAACGCTTACCGTCTTTTTCAAAATAATTGCGATAATCTCCGGAAGTTGCCACTGTGGCATCTCCGGGAATCAGGACTTTCTGAACCAGACCTCTTTCGAGGGAAGGTGCTTCAATGGCAATACGCCAGGGATCCTTGTTTACTTTTACACCTTTCAGGCGAAGTTCACCACCCACTTCAACCAGATAGTTGTTGAACCCCTCTTGCTCCAGTAATTCTGCAACAGCATCGACTGCGTAGCCCTTGGCAACCGCAGACATGTCCAGCGCGATATCGCTGGATCTGATAATGCTGGCACCATCCGGGGTGATCTGCAGCTTATTGAAATCAACCAATGTCAGTTCAGCGGCTATATCTGCCTCAGCAGGAATCTGGTTGCCTGTGTTTTGCGGACCAAATCCCCATAGATTTACCAGTGCGCCCACGGTGGGATCAAATGCCCCAGACGTCAGTTGGTGTACTTCCTTGGCAATATTCAACACATGCAACATGTCCTGTGAAACCGCATAGGTCTGGCCCACTGGTGCACGATTCAGCAACATCAGTTCCGAATCCTGCTGGTAAGTCGTGAAGGTATTGTTCAGGTTATCCAGTCTGGATTGAATTTTTTGCCCAAGGTCGTCACTGACTGATTGCTCACCTGGCACCAACTTGACCTGATAGGTAGTTCCCATCGTCCGACCGTCGAAGACCAATTGGGACTGTCGATCGCAGGCAGACAACAGAGAAACCATTACAGCGACAAATAAAAACGAGGCCATAGGCCCCGCTTTTATTTTTAATCGATTGATCAAACGATTCATTAGCCACCGAAGTCGTCAAGAAGGATGTTTTCTTGCTCTACACCCAGGTCAACCAACATTTTAATCATTGCGGCATTCATCATGGGCGGGCCACACATGTAATACTCGCAATCTTCCGGAGCCGGATGATCTTTCAGATAATTTTCATAAAGTACCTGGTGAATAAAGCCAGTGAGCCCTTCCCAGTTATCTTCGGGCTGAGGATCCGAAAGAGCCAGATGCCACTCAAAATTGGGATTTTGTTCGGCCAGCTCGTCATACTCCTCGCTGTAGAAACACTCCTTGAGGCTGCGAGCGCCATACCAGAAGGTCATCTTGCGATCAGTTTTTATCCGGCGAAGCTGGTCAAAGATATGCGAGCGCATGGGCGCCATCCCAGCACCACCACCGACAAACACCATTTCCGCATTGGTGTCCTTGGCGAAGAATTCGCCAAATGGACCATACACTTTAATTGTATCACCGGGTTTCAGGCTAAAGGTATAAGAGGACATCTGACCCGGGGGAATGCCTTTGGATCCAGGTGGAGGGGTCGCGCAGCGAATATTGAATTTCACCACCCCTCGCTCTTCAGGATAATTGGCCATGGAATAGGCGCGAATAACGGTTTCATCCACTTTCGACTCAAGATCCAGAAATCCAAACCGCTCCCAGTCTGCCCGGTATTCGGGCTCAATATCAAAATCTTTGTATTTGACATGATGGGGAGGGCATTCGAGCTGGACATAACCGCCCGCACGGAAGTTGACATTTTCACCCTCAGGTAAACGCAACGTCAGCTCCTTGATAAAAGTCGCCACATTCGGATTGCTGTCAACCGTGCACTCCCACTGTTTGACCCCGAAAACGTCCTCTGGCACCTCTACACGCATATCCTGTTTAACGGGTGTTTGACAGGAAAGGCGCCAGCCCTCTTTGGCTTCACGGCGGGTAAAGTGAGACTCCTCAGTAGGCAACATGGCACCGCCACCATCGAGGACAATGCACTTACATTGAGCGCATGTGCCACCACCACCGCAGGCGGAGGGCAGGAAAAGCCCCGCGTTGGACAGGGTTTGCAAGAGCTTGTTACCAGCAGCTACGGTAATTGTCTTCTCTCCATTGATATCAATGGTCACATCCCCTGAACTGACCAGCTGTGACCTCGCTGCCAGAATAAAAGCCACCAATGCCAGCACGACAACGGTAAACATGACGACGCCGAGTATGATTTCCAGATTCATTATCTATCCTCTCTTCGTCGATTACAGGGATATGCCGCCGAAGGACATAAAACCCAACGACATCAAGCCAACCGTGATAAATGTAATGCCCAGACCACGCAGACCCTCTGGCACATCACTGTATTTAAGCTTTTCTCGAATACCTGCCAGGGCCACAATGGCAAGCGCCCAGCCAGTGCCAGCTCCGAACCCATATACAGTACTTTCAGCCAGATTGTAGTCGCGCTCCACCATAAACAATGCAGCACCGAGAATGGCACAGTTCACGGTAATCAATGGCAGGAAAACGCCCAGTGCGTTGTAGAGGGCCGGAACATACTTATCCAGGAACATCTCCATAATCTGAACGATGGCAGCAATCACGCCAATATAGCTCAACAAACCCAGGAAGCTCAGGTCAACATTGGCCAATGCCTCAATACCTGTCCAGGCAAGCGCTCCTTCAGCCAGAAAGGCTGTGTAGATGATATTGTTAACCGGCACGGTGATCGTCAACACCACAATGACAGCTATCCCAAGCCCGATAGCGGCTTCGACTTTCTTCGAGATGGCGATAAACGTACACATGCCCAAGAAAAAAGCCAGGGCCATATTTTCAATAAATATTGCCCGTATCAGAAGACCTAGATAATGTTCCATTACATCGCCTCCTTGGTGCCACTATTGGCCGAAATTGTAAAGTCCGCCGGCTCTACCTGATCTTTCTTCCTGGCGCGTATCGCCCAGATAATGAACCCAATGATAAAGAAGGCGCTTGGGGGTAAAAGCATCAGGCCATTCGGAACATACCAGCCTCCGACATTGGTAGCGGCCATGATTTCGACACCCATCAATTTCCCCGTGCCCAACAATTCACGGAAGAAGGCCACCACAATCAGAATCATGCTGTAACCAAGACCATTGCCGATACCATCCAGAAAGCTGGGGATCGGTGGGTTTTTCATGGCAAAAGCCTCTGCACGACCCATCACAATACAGTTGGTAATAATCAGCCCCACAAAAACGGACAATTGTTTACTGATATCGTAAGCCACTGCCTTGATAACCTGATCAACAACTATCACCAGAGAAGCAATGATCGTCATCTGTACGATAATACGAATGCTACCGGGAATGTGATTACGAAGCATTGAAACAAACAGGTTGGAAAATGCCACCACAACTGTCAATGCAATACACATAACCAGTGATACTTTCATACTGGAAGTCACTGCGAGCGCAGAACATATTCCCAATATCTGTAAGGCAATCGGGTTGTTATCGAAAATAGGTCTGACAATAATGTCTTTGATTTTCATAGTGATTACGCCTCCCCGGCTTTCAGGTTGGAGAGAAATTTACCGAAGCCATTTTCACCCATCCAGAACTCAATGAGGTTATCAACGCCCCGTGTTGTCAGGGTAGCACCAGACAAGCCATCCACCTGATGAATAGCCTCCTGACGGGATTTATCAACAGAACCCTTGATCACCGTCAGTTGAACGTCCCCGTCATCCCCGTAAATTTTCTTGCCCGGCCAGTTATCCTTCCAAAGTGGATTATCAACTTCGCCACCCAGGCCAGGGGTTTCGCCGTGCTCGTAGAAACCCAAGCCTGCAACTGTATTGAGATCACCCTCAATGGCAATAAAACCATAAAGCGTGGACCAGAGCCCGGGGCCCCTGACAGGTAGCACCACCTTTTCAAGGTCATCACCATCACGCACCAAATATACGACCGCATATTTTGCACGACGGGAGATGCTAGCCACATCCTCCTCTTTCGAAAGACTCACCGAGAGCTCCGGGTTCTTTGCTGCTTTGCGCTGATCGTAAGTGTCTGGAGAAACGTCATCGGTAAACTTACCGGTGTCGATATTCACCATTTTGACCTCGATTTTTTTAAATTGTTCTTCAACACTCATACCGGGTTCAAGCAATCCGGCGGCAGAAAGAATATTGGATTTCTTATCCAGCGCCTTGTTGGCCTGCTGGGCATCACGCAACAGCACAGCTGCTGACGATACCACCACGGAACAGACCAGACACAACGCGACAGCAACCGTCAGAACTTTACCTATCCCTTCATTACTAGCCACGTGCAAGTCTCCTTTTGATATTGGATTGCACCACGAAGTGGTCGATCAGAGGCGCGAACAGATTGGCAAAGAGTATCGCCAGCATGATTCCCTCCGGAAAGGCCGGATTTACAACGCGTATCAACACCGCCATAACACCAATCAATACGCCGTACCACAGTTTGCCCGTATTGGTCATTGAGGCAGAAACGGGCTCAGTGGCCATAAATATCATGCCGAAAGCAAATCCGCCTACCACCATGTGCCAGTACCAGGGCATGGCAAACATGGGATTGGTTTCAGAACCGATAAAATTAAACAGGGTGGACAATGCAATCATACCGATCATTACGCCGGCAACAATGCGCCAAGAGGCAATCTTGGTAATCAACAACAGGGCACCGCCGATAAAGATGGCCAGCGTGGAAACCTCACCGACCGACCCATGCAGGTTGCCAAAGAACGCATCCAGCCAGGTCACCTGATTCTGCAGTGCTGCCATTCCCTCACTGGCGGCAACAGACAGGGCTGTCGCGCCAGTATAACCATCGACAGCGGTCCATACCGCATCGCCAGACATTTCGGCAGGATAGGCAAAATACAGGAAGGCTCGACCGGCGAGTGCCGGATTGAGGAAATTTTTGCCGGTACCACCAAAGACTTCCTTGCCAATCACCACACCAAAACTGATACCCAGAGCCACCATCCACAGCGGCATGTCCGGGGGGCAAACAAGGGCGAAAAGGATTGAAGTGACAAAGAAACCTTCGTTGATTTCGTGCCCCCGAACGGTGGCAAACATAACCTCCCAGAAGCCACCCACAACAAAGGTCACCACATAGATGGGAATGAAGTAAACGGCGCCATACCAGAGGCAATCCCAGATACTGTTCGGATCATGTCCGGCAAACAGTGTGATTAAAGGTCCCCTCCAGCCTTCTATGGATGTGGCATCCATACCGGCCAGAATCGTGTTGGCCTGGAAACCGAGGTTGTACATACCATAAAACATGGCCGGAAAGGCTGCCAGCCAGACGGTGATCATGACACGCTTCAGATCAATGCCATCGCGGATGTGTGAACCGTTTTTGGTCACTGTCCCCGGAGAGTAGAAAATCGTATCTACCGCTTCATAGAGCGCATACCACTTGTGCAATTTGCCGCCATGCTCGAAGTGAGGCTCAATTTTATCGAGATAATTACGCAATGCTTTCATGATCAGCCCTCCTTCTCAATGCGGGCCAGATTATCCCGAAGAATCGGACCGTATTCATACTTTCCTACGCAGACATAGGTACACAGTGCCAGATCTTCCTCATCCAGTTCCAGACAGCCCAGCTTCTGAGCTGTCTCCGTATCACCGACAATCAGTGCCCGCAATAACTGGGTGGGCAATATATCCAGTGGCATTACTTTCTCATAGTTACCCAGCGGCACCATTGCCCGCTCACTGCCATTGGTGTTGGTCGTGAAATCAATTTTTTTGCTCTTATTCAGCGATGACAGATAAATGGGCATCGCTGAGTGCCGGCTACTGCCTGGGGAAAGATAACGGAAAAACTCCCGTTGTCGACCTTCCAGCAAAACAGAGACCTGGACATGGTAACGACCCAGGAAATCAAAAGGTCCACTCGCTGCTCTACCAGAGAGCACTGACCCGGACACCAATCGATTCTGGCCATCCTTTAGCTCACCTGCACTCAATTCGGAGAGATTTGCACCCAACCTTGTGCGAACCAAACGTGGTCTCGCAACTTGGGGGCCCGCCAGCGATATGACTCTGCGGGTATCAATATGGCCTGTTGTGAATAATGCCCCTATGGCCAGTACATCTTGGTAACCCACTGTCCAGACCGTTTTGTGTTCGCTCACCGGATCAATGAAGTGAATATGAGTACCGGCGAGTCCAGCGGGGTGTGGGCCTGAAAAACTGTGAAGTTGAACACTGGTCGCTCCTCCGCTTTTAATAACGGAGTCACTGGAAGTGCAAAGGTGCACTGCCCCGTCCGTCAGACGGCTTATTACGGTCAGCCCGTTCTCAAAGTCAGCTGCGCGCTCGGCAATAACCAGTGCCGGATCTGCCGAGAGCGGGTTGGTGTCCATCGCAGTGACAAAAATGGAATTGGGCGACGTCGCAGATGGCGACGGCACTTTTGAATAGGGACGCGTGCGCAGTGACGTCCACAGGCCTGAATTAACCAGATTCTCTACCACTGCCGCGCGGTCGAGGTGACTCAGCTCATCGTTGCTGTATGCAGCAAAGGTTTCCTCTTCATCACCCTCCACATCGATCACCACTGACTGGAGCACTCTCCGCTCACCGCGGTTGATGGCAGCGACCACCCCGGCAGCCGGGGCGGTATAACGGACGCCCTCGGTTTTTTTGTCAGTAAAAAGTAATTGGCCCAGTTTGACCCTGTCGCCTTCTTTGACTTCCATGGTTGGCTTCATACCAACGTAATCAGGGCCAACAACAGCAACAGATTTCACTGTGGGACCATCGTGAATGACTTGCTCGGGCGAGCCCGAAACAGGTAAGTCCAATCCCCGACGGATCTTAATCATAGGTAATGCCTATTACGAAATATCATTAATTATTGCTCTTCTCGAGCCCCAAAAATGCAGCCGAAATCATCATGGTCATCCTACGGCAGCACCAGTGCTTTTCGTGCAAGGTGGCTTGCTGGAAGCACACCGACACCGGCAAATAAATCGGCGCGATTATAAAGGCGGAGGCTTCCCATTACCAGTACAGACATTGTGGTAATTGATTCTCGACAAAGCACCCACCACCAACCACTTTACCCGAACCGCAACTTAACAGTGTGGAGAGACAGGCTACCCATCAGGCTGTCGGGTACATCGGCCAGGATACGCCAGCCAGATTTTCCAGACATCGCACCACTTGACAGCTATAGCCAAACTCATTGTCGTACCAACAATACAGCACGACACTGTCACCACTCACAATGGTCGCCTCTGAATCATAAACACAGGCATGCCGTGAACCGACAAAGTCGGTCGAAACCGCCTCGGAAGAAATTGTATAGTCAATCTGTTGCTGCAAAGGCGAATAGAGTGCGGTTTTTCTCATGTATTCATTGAGCTCTTCTCTGGTTGTCTCACGACCCAGCTGCAAATTGAGAATCGCCATGGATACGTTGGGAGTCGGCACCCGTATCGCATTACCGGTCAGTTTGCCAGCCAGTTCCGGCAATGCCTTGGCCACAGCCTTGGCAGCACCTGTCTCGGTAATCACCATATTTAGTGCGGCACTACGACCTCGACGTGACCCTTTGTGATAGTTATCAATCAGGTTCTGATCGTTCGTGTAGGAATGCACAGTTTCCACGTGCCCACGGTCTATGCCGAATTCGTCCATCAGGGCTTTCAGAACGGGCACAATGGCATTGGTGGTACAGGACGCGGCAGAAATTATCTTGGTATCTGCAGTAATTTCATTTTGGTTGATACCATAAACAATATTCGGAATATTGCCTTTGCCAGGCGCAGTGAGGATCACCTTGCTGGCACCAGGGCACTGCAGGTGTCTGGATAGGCCCTCTTCATCACGCCATACACCCGTATTGTCAATCACAATTGCATTGCTGATACCATAGCGGGTGTAATCTACCTCCGCAGGAGAGTTGGCGTAAATCACCTGAATGGGGTTGCCGTTACACACCAGAATATTTTTATCCTCAATGACTCTGATGGTGCCATCAAACGCACCGTGAACAGAATCGCGTCGCAGTAGGCTGGCTCGTTTGGCCAAATCATCCGCACTGCCCCCCTTGCGAACCACAATGGCACGCAATCGCAACAGATCACCGCTACCTGTCTTTTCAATCAGCAACCTGGCCAGCAACCGGCCGATACGGCCAAAACCGTATAGCACCACATCCTGGGGTTGTGGCAGCGGCTTGCGCACGCGACCGATGTCATCACCCACCTCGCGCTGCAGGAACGCAGTCAGATCCTCACCATTACCGGACTCCTGGTATTTGACAGTCAGCTTGCCCACGTCGATATGGGCAGGCCCCAAATCCATTTCCGACAACGCCAGAATCAGAGGGAAGGTTTCAAATTCCGAAAGCTCATTTTGTTCAATCTGGCGAACAAAACGATGAACCTTCATCAGGTCAATCACTGAACGATTGACCATATTCTTGCCATACATATAGAGAGAAACGTTATTTTGCCTGTAAAGCTTTCCAATCAGAGGGATCATGGCTTCGGCCAGCGACTCACGCTCTTTCCAGTCAGCAAAAAAATCGGCAGGAATGGGGCGGTGTTGTTCGGTCACAGGTAAACCTCTCATTTTGTTGGTCTGACAGGATGGGCGGCACTCCCATCACGGGTTGGGGCGCTATTATCGGTATTCAGCCTTTTAAGGGCAACAAAGTGCGGTGAATAACCGGTACTGCGGTTCGACGATGGTTGATCTGGATCAGTGTACTATGTGGTCAAAAAACCGGACACCGCAACGATGACCACTGGCCAGGGGAATGTTCAAAGGGGAATAAATGCCATGCTGGCCACATTCAGGGCAACTGTTTTAATGACCCGCTGGTTTTTCTGGGCGATGATCAAGGCAAGCATATCCTGATGGGCAATCAATTTACCAAACAGGCGCTCGTAACTGAGGTTATACCCCTCCCCCTTGCGACTATTGGTAAGGATCAGGGACTTACCCTGCTCGTCCAGGTGCGTTCTGATTCGCCACATGGCAATTTCAATGTTGCGGGCACTGTGATAAAGCTTCTGATGATCCAGTTTACTCAACATGAAAAACTCGGTTTTCAGGCCGTAGGACTCCCTGATCATTCCCGTCATCCCCACTATCAGTGCAAACACACGATCGCCCCTGAAGGCCGGGTCTACAGACAGTTCAATGGCGTCGATACTGCCACCCCCCAGTTCAGCAAACATGGGTTTCCCCGGATGAGTGAAAATTTGCGTAACACGGGAATCTATCGTCTTGCCGGGGACCTTCTGTAACTCTCTCGGGTTTCGCTTATAGAGTTTTACCGTCAGTTCTTTGAGCAACAGTTCGACCTGCTGATAGTGCAAGTCCGCCACCATGTCGATATCCGTTTTGGCCAGATCCTGGACCCGGAAGGAGGAGCCGCTGCAGCCGGTCATCACCAGTAGATACAGCAAACAAAACCCTATCAGCAACCTGCTTCTGAATGGAAAACACGGGTACAGCATATCAATCTCTCTATTGCCCCGCTAAAATAGCATACCTTCAAGGTTAACCCACAGAAGTGCCATTCCAGTATGTCGATTTTGTCACTACCGCCTACCAACACAGCTGGCGACAAGCGCGTTTGGCAGGATGTAAACGGCGGTAGCGCCCTGGTCATTGCCGAGGCAAGCCAACAAGTACCAGGGCTGACCGTCGTCATTGCAGACTCGGCAAAAACTGCAGCTGAGCTGGAATCCGAGCTGCGATTCTTCCTCGGCGAAGGGGCCGCTGTACTCCATTTCCCTGACTGGGAAACACTTCCCTACGATATTTTCTCGCCACACCAGGATATTGTTTCCGAACGATTGCGAACCCTGTCCCGCTTACCGCAAATCCGTACCGGTATCGTGATAGTGCCCGTTGGCACCCTGATGCACCGCTTGCCACCAGCCGAGTTCGTCAACCAGCGCGCCTTCGATTACCGACGTGGTGACAAACTGAATCTCGATACGCTGCGCACCCAACTAGAATCCGCCGGCTATCGCTGTGTTGATACCGTGGTCGAACACGGTGAGTACGCTGTTCGGGGCGCTCTGATTGATATTTTCCCAATGGGCGCCACGCTACCTTTTCGGATCGATCTGTTCGACGATGAAATTGAAACGCTTCGCACCTTCGACCCGGACACCCAGCGCACGCTGGAACAAACCGATCACATACACCTCCTGCCCGCACGGGAAGTCCCATTGGACAAACCGGCTATCCGGCGCTTTCAGAACAACTGGCTGTCCCGCTTTGATGTCGATGAGCGACGCTGCCCGGTCTTCAGGGATGTCAGTGAGGGTATTCCACCGCAGGGAATCGAGTATTTTCTGCCCCTGTTTTTTGAAGAAACCGCCACCCTGTTTGATTACCTGCCCGATCACAGCATTATCTTTACCGAAGGAGCTGTGGAGCAGGCCGCCGAAAAATTCTGGCAGGATGCCAGCCAGCGCTACCAGGAATACGGTGTTGATCCAACCAGGCCCCTGCTCCCCCCGGCAGCCTTATTTGTCCCGGTCGAAGAACTGTTCAGCCGTCTGAAAAAATACCCCTGCACACGAATCAACAGTGAATCCGATCCGCAGAAAAATCATTTTTCCCTGCACATATCCGCTCCGCCACCGGTGGCGATTGATGCCAAGGCAGACAACCCCCTGAAAAAACTCCAGGGGCATCTGGCCAACGCCAGACAACGGGTACTGATCTGCGCGGAATCAGCGGGCCGCAGGGAAACCCTGCTGGAACTACTCGGCCGCCAGTCTATTCACCCAGAGGATGTAACCGACTGGGAGTCTTTTGCCGGAGGAACACAACGCCTCGCCATAATCGCCTACCCGCTGACCCGCGGCTTTGTTGTAACGCCGGCAAACATTAGCTTGATTACCGAGACAGAACTGTTTGGCCAGCAGGTCATGCAACGTCGCCGACGCAACAAAGAACGTACCGATGCCGACCAGGTCATCAAAAACCTGACTGAACTGAGCGTTGGGGCACCCGTGGTCCATATCGATCACGGTGTCGGTCGTTACCTGGGATTGCAGACCATCACCGCCAGTGGCGAACCACAGGAATTTCTGACGTTATCCTATGCCGACCAGGCAAAACTCTACGTCCCTGTATCATCGCTGCACTTAATCAGCCGTTACAGTGGTGCAGAAGACAGCCTCGCGCCCTTACACCGACTGGGTACAGATCAGTGGCAAAAGGCCAGAGACAAGGCCCTGCGACAGATCCGCGATACCGCCACCGAGTTGCTGGACATCTATGCCACTCGCGCAGCACGCAAGGGGTTTGCCTGCCGCGACCCGGCAGCGGACTACCGCGCTTTCTGTGCGGACTTCCCCTTCGAGGAAACGCCCGATCAGCTGGACACCATCGAAGCCGTCAGACGCGACATGCTGGCTGAGCAGCCCATGGATCGGCTTGTCTGTGGGGATGTTGGCTTCGGAAAAACGGAAGTCGCCATGCGCGCTGCCTTTATTGCAGTGGCCAGTGGAAAACAGGTGGTGATGCTGGTGCCGACCACCCTTCTGGCCCATCAACATCTTGAAAATTTTCGCGACCGCTTTGCCAACTGGCCAGTCACCATCGAAGAGCTGTCGCGGTTCCGCTCTGACAAGGAACAACAGGAGGTCCTTCACCGTGCCGGTCTGGGGAAAGTCGATATTCTGATCGGCACCCACAAGCTGCTCCATGCGAAAGTGAATTATAAAAATCTGGGGCTGCTTATTATTGATGAAGAGCACCGCTTCGGTGTCCGTCAGAAAGAACAGATCAAGGCGCTGCGAGCCGAAGTGGATATTTTGACACTGACGGCCACCCCCATTCCTCGCACTCTGAACATGTCAATGTCAGGCATTCGGGATCTGTCAATTATTGCTACCCCCCCGGCGCGAAGACTCTCGGTAAAATCGTTTGTCCGGCAGAACGACCCCAGAGTGACCCAGGAAGCGATCCTGCGGGAAATTCTGCGTGGCGGACAGGTCTATTATTTGCACAATGAGGTCAAGAGCATTGGCAAAACGGCACGAATGATTGAAGAACTGGTGCCGGAAGCCCGGGTCAATATCGCCCACGGCCAGATGCGCGAGCGAGAACTGGAAAAAGTCATGTCCGACTTTTACCACCAGCGTTTCAATGTACTGGTCTGCTCAACGATTATCGAGACCGGCATCGACATTCCCAGCGCCAACACCATCATCATTGACCGCGCCGACAAACTGGGGCTGGCTCAACTGCACCAATTGCGGGGCCGAGTGGGACGCTCACACCATCAGGCCTATGCCTATCTACTCACTCCCGAGCCAAAAACCATGACGGCTGAGGCCATCA
>Ga0207906_1000266_pt1 | contig 26167 bp, 29 predicted proteins | sample LinPmetageLP37_FD_184050 | JGI IMG/M metagenome (GOLD analysis project Ga0207906, IMG submission 184050) | Marine viral communities from the Pacific Ocean - LP-37 (SPAdes) | ecosystem: Environmental > Aquatic > Marine > Oceanic | place: Pacific Ocean | collected 2010-06-16 | reverse complement strand
AGAGTTTAACACAGGGTGAACTATATAAAAGTGAGCATAAAGACTTTAAAAAGCATATAAAGAAATAAATTGAGCACATTTAAACAAGGGAGATATTCAAGGTATTTAAAACCATTTTCATACCTGGTAGATTTAAGCATCATTAATGGGGCTATTTTCTTTTTTGAAATAAACATCACAAACACCTATTTATTTAGTCTTTATATTTCTGCTTTATGGATCATCATTTCCTTTAAAAATGATTTTTATGAAGTTCAGCGGTATACAAAAATAGTTCAGGTTATGACCCTTATTTTAAGGCAGATAGGGTTTTTTGCGTTAATTCTATATACATTTATTGGAGTTTTTAAACAGCCTAACATAAGTAGGCTTGCCTTAGGTGAATATTTATTATTGGTCTTTTTATTGGTGGCATTCTTCAAGTTTTTCATATTTTATTTGTTAAACAGATATAGAGCGGCATTTGGAGGTAATTTAAGAAACGTTGTGGTTATTGGAGATACCGAAAAATCGAGGCAATTAATTAACCTTTTTAAGAAAAGACTTGATTTTGGATATAAATTCAGAAAACAATTCATCATAGAAAATGACGACTTTTCACTTCAAAAATGTTTTTCATACATCGCAGAAAACAAAATTGATGAAATTTATGCATCCATAGCAGAATTATCCAATAAACAGATAAATAAATTAATTGATTTTGCAGACAACAACCTAAAGGAACTAAAATTTATACCAGACAATAAGGATATTTATGCTAAAAAATTGAAGTACGAGTATTATGAGTATATCCCAATCATTTCTTTACGGGACATACCGTTACAAGTTCCAATCAACAAATTTTTAAAGCGGTTATTTGATATTTTACTGTCCTTGGCAGTGATTGTTTTTTTGTTATCATGGTTAACCCCACTCTTGGCCATATTAATTAGACTGGAAAGCAAAGGCCCAATATTTTTTAAACAAACCAGAAATGGCTTTAATTATTCTGAGTTTGACTGTTATAAATTCAGGTCTATGACACCAAATAAAGATGCCCATTTAAATCAAGCAACTAAAGGGGACCAACGTATTACTATATTGGGAAAGTTTATTCGGAAAACCAGCATTGATGAACTCCCACAATTTTTTAATGTGTTGTTTGGTGATATGTCGGTCGTAGGCCCAAGACCACATATGGTTAGACACACAAATTTATATGCTGAAAGGGTTGATAAGTTTATGGTACGGCATTTTGTAAAACCGGGGATTACTGGCTTAGCTCAAGTAAGTGGTTTTAGGGGTGAAGTGGAAACGGATAAAGACATTATTAACAGGGTAAAATACGATATTTTTTATATCGAAAACTGGTCTTTATTATTAGATATAAAAATTACAGTTCAAACATTTTTAAATGCTATAAAAGGAGACGATAAAGCCTATTAAATGAATACCTTTCCAAAAGTGTCTGTAATAACACCCATGTTTAATTCTGAAGCATTTATTTCAGATACCATTAACAGCGTATTAAATCAAACATATCTTAATTGGGAGTTATTACTTATAGATGATGATTCTAACGATAAAACCATTTCCATTGTAAATGAGTTTACCGCAATAAACCCAAATATTAAACTTCTTAAGAATGAAATAAATCTGGGCGCTGCCATTTCCAGAAATAAGGGAATTATGGAGGCAACAGGGGATTACATAGCTTTTTTGGATGCGGATGATTTATGGAAACCTGATAAGTTAGAAAAACAGCTTGCTTTTATGAAAGCACAAAAATGTGACGTATGTTTTAGTAGTTATGAGTTAATAAATGAAAAGGGTGAACTTTTAAATAAAAAAGTAAAAGCATTAAACATGTTATCATACAACAAACTTTTAAAAAGCAATTATGTTGGCAATTTAACAGGTTTGTATAATGTACAGGCATTAGGTAAAATAACGTCGCCCAATCTACGTAAACGCCAAGACTGGGTCTTATGGTTAGAAACTATTAAAAAGTCCGGGAAACCAGCAAAAGGCATGCAGGAATCCTTAGCATGTTATCGGGTTCGTGATAAATCTATGTCTTCAAATAAATTTAATTTATTAAAACACAATTATTTGGTTTATAGAAAGGGCTTGGGGTTTTCAACACTAAAATCGGGTTACTATATGCTTATATTTTTAAGAGAACATTTTTTTGTCAAATCAAAGCAAATCATATCAATAAATAAGATTTAAACTGTTTTAACTTCCCACTTTTTGAACGCTCCAACTTCGTTTTTCTTTCAAATATAACTTTTAAATTAGGTTCTAAATATTTCGCAATGACCTTTTTAATATCAGTCAATTTTTCATCTGAAAGTTCAGAACCACTTACATAACGTATTTTAAAAGTATCCAGTTTTAATTGTTCAATAATAAACTCTTTTACATTCCCATCATCTTCAATCACTGTTTTGGTTATGTAATAAAAGGTTAAACCAGCAGCCTTTTTCCCACTAGGTAAAATAACAATATCGTTGGTTCTGCCAATTAAAGTTTCAAGAATGGGTTTGCTAAAAGTGCTTTCTTTGGAAAGCTTTCCAAGATCACCTAAATCATATCGAATAAACGGATGCGCCTTATTATAAAGGGAAGTTATTACAACCCGACCTTCTTCACCATAAGGTAAAATACGATCGTTTTCATCCAGAATTTCAACGTACAAATCTTCAGTATTCACAATCCATTGATTTTCTGTGTTTTGAAATGCAATCAAACCTAATTCAGCAGCTCCGTACTCATTGATGACAGGAATTCCTAGTTGGGTTTCTAAAAGGGTTATATCGTCTTCAAAAAGTATTTCAGAAGTTACAATACATGCTTTTAAGGTTGGGCAAATTGTGTTTAGAACAATATTTTTCCGCTGTAAATATTTTGCAAACTGAACTATGGAACTGGTATAACCATTTATATAATCAAACTTGGTATTCTTAAATTTAATTAGGTTTTTTTCAAATTGCGAATCGCTTAAATCAAACACCGAAAACCGATAACGTTTACTAAGAAAATCTTTAAAACGTTCTTTATAATAATCTTTTCTATCTAAAGGAATGCCATAAAACCGCGCTTGTCTGGAGGTGTTAAAATCTAAATGAAACCAACGATATCTGTTGATAAAACCTGCCCAGGTTAAGGCATGACAAAATTTATCTTTAGCAAAAATAAAAGGATCACCTGAAGACCCCGATGTTTTATTTACATATACGTTTTTTATTGTAAAACCTTCAGAAAGACGCTTATTTAAAGGTTGTTGTAAATCGCGTTTTGTCATGACAGGTATGGTATTCCAATCTTTTGGATTGGCAGCCTTTGCAAAGGTTTTGTAAAACGGGTTGTTCTTTAAGTGATAGGCAACCATGTCTTGCTTTTTTGTTTCAATATATAAATTCAATTCAGCTTCATTTTTTTTCTGGACAGAAATCAATAAGTTTTCAGCTTTCTTTAGAGGAAAGCCATTAAATTTTAAAGAAAGATTGAATAAATTCAAGATAAAGAATACTTTTTGTAAAGTAAATAAAAAATATTCGTGAATTGCTGGCATTAATTTTATTTTTGCTCTTCATAAGAAAACAACACACAATGAATATCTTAATTCTTGGTTCTGGCGGAAGGGAACACACCTTTGCATGGAAAATGGCGCAAAGCCCATTATGTAAAAACCTGTTTGTAGCTCCCGGCAATTCAGGAACTTTTAAAATTGCGACCAATGTAAACATAAGTGTCACAGATTTTAATGCCATTAAAAAATTGGCTTTAGAAAAACAGATCGATATGGTGGTGGTTGGTCCTGAAGATCCACTGGTGTTAGGGATCCATGATTTCTTTTTGAATGATGAAGCTTTAAAACACATTGCCGTCATGGGACCACAAATGAAGGCAGCCCAATTGGAAGGCAGTAAAGAGTTTGCCAAGGAATTTTTAATCAGACATCATATTCCAACGGCAGCTTATAAAAGTTTTACAAAGGAAACCGTTGAAGAAGGCTACGTGTTTTTAGAAACTTTAAATCCACCGTATGTTTTAAAAGCAGATGGATTAGCAGCAGGCAAAGGAGTTGTTATTCTGAAGGATTTAAACGATGCGAAAGCCGAATTAAAAAGCATGTTGGTTGATGCTAAGTTTGGAAAAGCCAGCACGAAAGTAGTGATAGAGGAATTTTTAGATGGTATTGAATTAAGTTGTTTTGTGCTTACTGATGGTAAAAACTACAAAATATTACCAACGGCAAAAGATTATAAACGTATTGGCGAAGGCGATACTGGATTAAATACAGGAGGCATGGGGGCGGTGTCTCCGGTTCCATTTGCCACCGATGAGTTTCTTGATAAAATAGAAGAACAGATTGTAAAACCAACTATTAATGGTTTTAAAAAGGATAATTTACCTTATGTCGGTTTTGTTTTTATCGGACTAATAAAAGTGGGTGATGATCCCAAAGTGATTGAATATAATGTGCGTATGGGTGACCCGGAAACGGAAGTTGTTTTACCAAGACTTAAAAACGATTTTGTTGAAATTCTACTTGCCATGGCTAACGGAACTTTAGACAAAATTAATATTGACATTGATGAACGCGCAGCAACTACCATCATGTTAGTGTCTGGAGGATATCCGGAAGCTTATGAAAAAGGGAAAGAAATTACGGGTATGGATACGGTTAAGGATTCTATTGTTTTTCATGCCGGGGCAAACTTAAAAGACGGAAAAGTGGTAACTTCTGGTGGACGTGTCATGGCAATCACTTCTTATGGTAAAACGTACGGGGAAGCCATAAAAAAAACGTATCAAAACATAGAAAAACTACATTTTGATAAGATGTATTATCGAAAAGATATAGGATTTGATTTATAAGTATGAATGCCCACTTACATCTGATTCTTCATCCTTGGATGATTTTAATTGAAGCATCCAGTATGTAAAAGCAACAACACCCGTAAGCAGTAATATCCAGGACACAATATTTGCGGCCCACCAATTATTTAGCTCTATTGCTCTTAAGGCATCAAAAGGAGCAAAAAGCACATTTACAAATAAATCTTGTATAGCGTAAAAGAAATCTTTCATAGTTAGTATATTTACAAAGCAAAAATACAAAAACAGTTCATGTTAACAAGAATTTTTAGCAAATCAAAGCCAATAAATTTTGTCATCGTCTTTTTTATAATACTTTTAGCATTTTCTGTTGCTAATGTAAAGCTATTTATACAAACGATTTCATTTGGTCTTTTTTTAGAAAAAACCACCTGGTTTTTAACTTGTTGGTTGTTAATATTCCTTTTTAATTTTATTGTTGTTAAAAACAGTTTAACCAAAAGAAACCATTATCAAATCCTTTTGTTTGGTTTGTTTTTTTTGGCATTTCCGCAAACCACTGTAAATGAAAATATTCTTTTAGCGAACTTGTTTTTTTTGTTTGGCTTTAGAAGAATTTTAAGTTTAAGGTCACAAATAAGAGTCAAAAAAAAATTGTTTGATGCTGCTTTTTGGTTTGGCATTGCAACATTATTTTACTTTTGGGCCATTCTGTTTGTTGTGGTCATTTTTGGCGCACTTCTTTTATACACAGATAATAGATTGAAAAACTGGATTGTTCCTTTTGTGGGTTTGGTCACTGTTTTTGTTATCTCCATAAGTCTGTCTGTGATTTTTTATGATGATTTTTTTGAAATTTTAAACATACCTCCAACTTTGGTTAGTTATAATTATACCGGCTATAACTCAGCTAAAGATTTGATTGCCATTACCTTGCTGTTTTCATTTGGGGGTTGGTCTGCTATTCATTACGTGAAAATTTTTCAAAAGAAAAAAAGAGCTTCAAGGCCCTCGTATAAAGTGGTTTTTATAACAGTTATCATCGCCTTTATCATCGCCATATTAGCGCCTCAAAAAAACGGAGGTGAATTTTTGTTTTTATTTACACCGCTGGCTATTATAATTACAAATTATATAGAGAGTATTAAGGAAAAATGGTTTAAAGAATTGTTTCTGGATATATTAATTTTAGTCCCTTTTTTGTTATTAATGTTGTAGTTTTTCACCAAAAGATAAATCACCTGCATCACCAAGTCCTGGAACAATATAGCCTTTTTCATTTAGGTTTTCATCAATGGCAGCAATCCATAAATGGACATCTTTACCAAAGTGTTTATCCACAAATTCAACGCCTTCTTGTGCAACAATAGCGCTTACTAAATGCACTTCTTTTGGTGTTCCATAAGGTTTTAAAGCTTCAAAAGCTGTAACCATGGACCGTCCTGTTGCCAACATAGGGTCAGCCAAAATAAGTGTTTTGTTTTTCAAATCTGGGCAGGCTAAATATTCAACAATAATCTCAAAATCATCAGAATTTTCGGGGTGATGTCTATAGGCTGAAATAAATGCATTTTCAGCAGAATCAAAATAATTAAGAAGACCATTGTGAAGTGGTATCCCCGCTCTTAAAATGGAACAGAGTACCACATCATTTGCAATTAAATCAATAGAACTTGAGCCCAATGGGGTTTTTATTTGAGAGGAACCAAAAGATAATGCTTTGCTTAATTCATAGCCTAAAATTTCACCTATGCGCTCTATATTTCTTCTGAATCGCATCCGGTCTTTCTGAATGTCAACATCCCTAATTTCAGAAATAAATGTGTTTAATATTGAATTTTGCTCTGATATATTGTGAATTTTCATGCCTTACAAGTTGTGTTTTGAGTAGTAAAGTTAATTAATTAGAAGTATATTTACATTTTAAAATAATGACATCATGTTTTCAGTAAAAGCAAATAAAATTTTTCAAGAAGTTATTTCAAAATATCACGTAATCAACACCGTTGATCAACCGTTTAAAAATGCGTATGATGACAGCAATTTATTAGAACATTTATTATACCGTAAATGTTGGATTGACACGGTTCAATGGCATTATGAAGACATTATTAGGGATCCGTTAATTGATCCTGTTGGAGCCCTAAAATTAAAACGTCAAATAGATGCATCTAATCAGGATAGAACGGATATGGTTGAATATATTGATAGTTATTTTTTAGAAAAATTCAAAAATGTCACGCCAAAAAAAGGCGCAACAATCAATACCGAAAGTCCGGCGTGGGGTATTGACAGATTATCTATTTTGGCTTTAAAAGTATATCATATGGAGGAAGAAGCCACTCGTAAAGATGCTTCAAATTCACATCGGGAAGCTTGCCAAAAAAAACTGGATATTCTATTGGAACAACGCGTAGATTTATCAACGGCCATTGATACCCTGCTTAGCGATATTGAAAAAGGAGAAAAATACATGAAAGTGTATAAGCAAATGAAAATGTATAATGATGATGAGCTAAATCCGGTTTTAAGAGGGCAAAAATAATCACTGTCAATCTTAAATTCAGGAACTGTTTCTAACGAGCAAAATGCCAAAAGGACCTCAAAAAATACTGGTTATTCGTTTGTCGGCAATGGGAGATGTTGCCATGACGGTTCCGGTGTTACGTGCCTTAACGCTGCAATATCCTGAAATAAAAATCACCGTTCTTACCAGGGAATTTTTCAGACCTTTTTTTAGGGATTTACCAAATGTTTCTGTGTTTCCTATAGAGGTTTCAGGCAAGCATAAAGCAATTTCAGGATTGTTTACACTTTCTAAAGAATTAAAAACCCATAAATTTGATGCTGTTGCAGATTTGCATAATGTATTAAGAACAAAAATTTTAAAATTCTTTCTTTCAGATGATAAGTTTGTCCAAATTAATAAAGGACGAAAGGAAAAGAAGGCCTTAATTTCCGGTAAAATTTTTGAGCAACTAAAAACAACCCACCAACGGTACGCCGATGTGTTTGAACAATTAGGGTTTCCACTTGAATTATCAAATCCCACGTTTCCTGAAAAAGTGAAACTAAATTCAAAACTTCAAAGCCTTAAAGGGAATACTCAATTAAAGTGCATTGGAGTTGCACCTTTTGCTGTTCATGAAGGTAAAATGTATCCGTTGGCTGTCATGAAAACAGTTATTGAAAAACTTTCAAAAGACTATAATATATTGCTATTTGGAGGTGGCCAAAAGGAAATCAATATTTTAAATACGTTAGAAAAAGACCATAAAAATGTGACTTGTATTGCAGGCAAATTAACGCTGGGTGAAGAATTAGATCTAATTTCGAACCTTGACGTGATGCTTTCTATGGATTCTGGGAATGCACATATAGCAGCTTTGTTAGGGATAAAAGTAATTACTATTTGGGGCGTTACGCATCCGTTTGCTGGTTTTGCACCTTTTAATCAGCCTAAAGATTATGCCTTAGTTTCAGATAGAATCCAATTTCCAAATATACCAACATCCGTATTTGGTAATAAATACCCAGAAGGTTATAAAGAGGCTTCAAGAAGTATTTCTCCTCAAACGGTTATTGAAAAGGTTAAATCTGTAATATAAAAAAGCCGTCATTCCTGCGAATGCAGGAATCCATTTTATAAAAAATTAGATTCAATTTATAAGATTCCTGCCTCCTCAGGAATTAAACATCATCATAATCTACAACAATAGTTTCAGAAGTTGGATGTGCTTGACAGGTTAAAATTAAGCCTTCAGCAACTTCACTATCTGTTAAAATATTATTTTGCCTCATCGTGGCCTTTCCTTCTTTCAAGCGGGCTAAACAACTACTGCATATTCCACCTTGACAAGAATATGGTGCATCAATGTCTTCATCTAAGGCTGCTTCCAGGATGGATTGTTTTTGGGACATTTCAAAAGTTGTTTCTTCCTCATCAACAATAATTGTAATTTTTGTTTTTCCGGTTGCAACGGTTTCTTCTTTTATTTCAGCTGGTTTTGCTGCTTTAAAAAGTTCAAAATGAATGATATTTTCATCAATCCTATGATCTGTTAAAACATCTTTAACGGTATGTATCATGGCTTCTGGACCGCAAAGGTAAAAAGCATCTATTTCTACATGCTTGTATTTATTTTTTACAATCAGGTTAACGGTACTTTTCTCAATTCTACCAAAAATAGCATCATCTTCCTGTGTTTGACTAAATACAAATTGTATTGAAAACCTATCTTTATATTGATGTTGAAGCTCTAAAAGTTCGTTCAAAAACATAGCATCATCTGTAGTTTTGTTCCCATAAACCAAAATAACTTTGCTGAGAATTTCTTCTTCCAACGCACATTTTATAATGCTTAAAATTGGCGTGATGCCACTTCCTGCGGCAAAAGCCGCTATGTTTTTTGTTTTAGAATCGTTGGGTTCAAAAATAAAACGCCCTTTAGGAGGTGCTACTTCTAAAACATCACCAACTTTTAATTTAGTATTGGCATAAGCTGAAAATGTACCGTCATTCACTTCTTTAACGGCAACTTTAAGTTCGCCACTTTTGGGTGATGAACACAATGAATAATCACGTCTTACTTCATGACCATCAATGGCGGTTCTTAATGTAATATATTGTCCGGCTTTAAAATCGTATAATTCTTTTAAGTCTTCAGGAACTTTAAAATGGATACTTATGGCTTTGTCAGTTTCCTTTTTTATTTCTTGAACAGATAGTTTGTGAAAATGTGGCATCTAAAAATTTTTTACAAAAATAGTAAAGTTGAATTGTAAATTTTAACTTTGCCTGTAACAATTACATTAAAAACCTTACTTATATTTTCAGTTAATTGTTATTAACTAATACTTTATATTAAATCTCATGAAAAAAGTCTTACTAGTATGTTTGCTTATGGTTGCCTTTTCAACCCAAGCCCAAGAAAACACCGAATTTAAAACAGAGACCATTGAGTTTATTAAATTAACCGGTGCCGGTGCGGCTTTTGATAATGCCATTGCACAAATTGGCGCCATGGTTTCACCGGAGAATTTGGAAGCTTATACTAAAGAAGCCAACGGGACTTTAGATGGTTTATATGATAAAATGGCCGATTTATATATGGGGGAATTCACTCAAGATGATATAAAACAATTAGTCGCTTTTTATAGTACTGATTTAGGAAAAAAACTGGCCGAAAAACAACTTGGACTGACCCAAAAGGCCATGATGTTTGGTCAAAATTGGGGTATGGAAGTACAAGCGATTGCTCAAAAATATAATTAAAAATAAAACGGGGTTTTCCAATACTGTATTGTGCAGATTAGATATATGGAAATCATTCAAATTACTTAACTAAAAATCATGATACAACGCTTTCTTAGTTTAGAATGGAAACAGTTTACCAGGGCTTCCTATTTTCAAAAGGGAATTGCCATTAAAATACTGTTGTTTTTTGCGGCCATATATTTTGGTAGTGCCGCGGTTTTTCTTGGTATCGGTGTGTTTTTTATAGCGGAAAAGCTAGTGCCAAGTGTTGACCCTGTTATAACAGTTAACAACTTTTTAATTTACTGGTTTTTATTTGATTTAGCCATTAGGTTTTTCATGCAACAGTTACCGGTCATGAATATCAAACCATTAATGACAATTCCTATAAAAAGGGAAACCATTATTCATTATTTATTGGGAAAAACAACGTTGTCCTTTTTTAATTTTATCCCCCTGTTTATCTTTTTGCCTTTCAGTACGGTGTTATTGTTTAAAGGCTATGCGGTTATGAATGTGGTTTGCTGGTTTGTTTCTATAATTTCATTAAGCTTAAGTGTTAATTTCATCAATTTTTTAATTAACAAAAACAATAAGGTTTTCTATATAATAATTAGTTTATTAGCCATTTTTGTTGGTTTAGAATTTTTTAAAATTTTTAAAATATCTGAACCTATAGGGATTGCTTTTAATGCCTTATATAACCAACCTTATTTAGTTATCATACCTGTTTTATTAATGATGATCCTATATAGAATTAATTTTAATTTCATTAAGAATGAATTCTATTTGGATGGGGCAATTTCTAAAAAAGCAGATAAAGTGGATACTACAGATTTATCATGGATGGATAGATTTGGAAGTATTGCTGTATTTCTTAAGAATGATGTGCGGTTAATTTGGCGTAATGCAAGGCCAAAACAAGTATTAATGATGTCATTTTTGTTTTTGTTTTACGGCTTAATATTTTATACCCAAGAAACCTATCAAAAAATGCCGGTGTTTTTGGCATTTGCATCTATGTTTGTAACTGGCGGGTTTTTAATGACTTTTGGGCAATTAGTACCATCATGGGATAGCGAATATTATAAATTATTAATGAGTCAGAATATACCGTATAAAAAATATTTAGAATCCAAGTGGTATTTAATGGTTGTTGGCGTTACTGTTTCGTTCGTTTTAAGCACACCATATTTATATTTTGGATGGAAAATATTTGGGATGATCGCTGCCGGAGCCTTATTTAACATTGGTTTGAACTCATTCATTACTTTGTTTGGCGGTGCTTTAAATAGGGTGCCCATAGAACTGAATGTAAAAGCTAAAGCGTTTAGTAATACCAACGGATTTAATCCAACACAAATGCTTATAGCATTGCCCAAATTAGGCCTTCCTATGCTTTTGTTTTATATACCTTATAAACTTATAAATTTTGAGGCAGGACTCATTGTATTAGCTTTAAGTGGTGTTTTAGGAATTGTCTTTAAAAATTTCTTTATTAGTACTATTGAAGGCATTTACCAAAAGGGAAAATATAAAACCATTGCTGCTTTTGCAGAAAAAAATTAAAGAAAGTTAAAATTCATTTAAGTCATGATAACTACTGAAAATCTTACAAAAAAATATAATAATAATTTAGTACTTCATATTGATGCGCTTGAGATTCCAAAAGGCCAAAGTTTTGGTTTGGTAGGAAACAATGGAGCAGGAAAAACCACGTATTTCAGCTTGCTTTTAGACTTAATTCAACCCACAACAGGCGTTATAAAAAACAATGACGTACTTGTCAATGAAAGTGAAGCCTGGAAACCATTCACCTCCTCTTTTATTGACGAAAGTTTTTTAATAGGTTATCTAACTCCTGAAGAATATTTTTATTTTATTGGAGAGTTACGCAATCAAAATAAAGCGGATGTGGACGCCCTTCTTGCACAGTTTGAAGACTTTTTTCATGACGAAATACTAAAACAAAAAAAGTACTTGCGTGATTTGAGTAAAGGAAATCAGAAAAAAGTGGGTATTGTGGCTGCTTTGATTGGTAATCCTGAAGTTATTATTTTAGATGAGCCATTTGCAAATTTAGACCCTACTACCCAAATCCGTTTAAAACAAATCATTAAAGATCTGGCACAAAAACAAGGAGTTACCGTACTTATTTCCAGTCATGATTTAATGCACGTTACAGATGTTTGTGAGCGCATTGTGGTTCTTGAAAAAGGTGAGATTGTTAAAGACCTGGCAACCAATGCTGCAACACTAAAAGAGTTGGAAGCACACTTTGCTAGCTAACAGGTCATCCAAAAGTTGATTCATTTTATAGGTTAATCAAAAAAGATGCTTATTTTTACCTTCTTGCATACTAAAAGCAAGAGTTTATTGTTATTTATTAGACCAAATAAACATGTATTGAAAACATCTTTTAAAGGCATCTTAATTATTGCATTTTCTTTATTTTTTGTGATGAGTTGTTCACGAAAAAAGAATAGTTTCATTAATCGTAATTATCATGCCGTTAATGCAGAATTTAATGCGTTATATAATGGTTATTTGGCTTTAGAAAAAGGTAAAAACACGCTAAATGATGCTTATTTTGATAATTATTGGGATATTCTTCCTATTGAGCGCATGCAAATAATTGAAGAGATAACACTTCCCGGGCAATCAAAAAATGAAAATTTTAATAGGGCTGAAGAAATAGCTGTCAAGGCTATTCAAATGCACAGCATGAATCTTGAAGGGAAAGAAAAAAACCCTCAAATTGATGAAGCCTATTTGTTATTGGGGAAAGCCAGATATTTTGACCAGCGATTTGTGCCGGCTTTAGAAGCGTTCAACTACATACTTTATAAATATCCAGCTAGTGATAAAATAAATCAGGCTAAAATATGGAGAGAGAAAACCAATATCCGTTTGGATAATGATGACCTTGCCATAAAAAACCTGAAACGCCTTTTAGAAAAAGAAAAACTAAATAATCAAGATTTGGCTGATGCTTCATCTATGTTAGCTCAAGCCTATTTAAACACAAAATCTGTTGACAGTGCTATCACGCAATTGGAAATAGCTTCCCAAGCTACCAAAAATAATGATGAACGCGGCAGATACAGGTTTATTCAAGGGCAATTATATAATATTTTAGGTTATAAAGACAGTGCAAACATTGCTTTTGATAAGGTTATCGAGTTAAATAGAAAAACGCCACGTATCTATTTGATTAGTTCATATCTTGAAAAAATCAAAAATTTTGATTACAAAAACGGCGATAAATTAGCAACTTTAGAGCTATTGACCAAACTTGAAGAAGATAGAGAGAACAGACCGTTTCTTGATAAAATTTATCATCAAATTGGCGAATATCATTTAAAAAATAAATCAGGGAAACTTGCAATCTCCTATTTCAATAAATCATTAAGCACAAAATCTCAGGATAAAGAATTAAGAGCCAGAAGCTATCAAATATTAGGGGATATAAACTTTAACAATTCCATTTATAAAGATGCCGGTGCCTATTATGACAGCACCATGGCTAATTTGGTGCTTAACTCAAAACCTTACCGAATTATAAAACGAAAAAGAGATAATCTGGAAGGAGTTATTTATTACGAAGGGATTGCTCAAGTAAATGACAGTATTTTAAATTTGGTAAATTTACCGGAGGCCGATAGGGTGGCCTTTTTTGAATTGATAATTGAGAAATTAAAAATTCAAGCAGAGGAGAACAAGCTCAAACAAGAAGCGGCAGAACGAAACAAGGGCTTAATAACGGTTAATAACACGATAAGTGGGTTAAATTCTAATGCATCTGGTGGAGGAGGCGTTCCTGTCCAAGCTAGCATGTTTTATTTTTATAATCCAACAATAGTGGCTTACGGGAAGAATGAGTTTATAAAAACCTGGGGGAACAGAACTTTAGAAGATAACTGGAGATGGTCTAGTAAAGCGAAATTAAACACAAAAAGCACAATTTTGGATAACGAAGTATTTGCTGATGCCACTGAAACCGAATTGTATGATCCGCAGTTTTATATATCCAAAATCCCTTCAGAACCTAAAACAATTGATAGTATTGCTAAAGAAAGAAATTTTGCCTACTATCAGTTAGGATTGATTTATAAAGAAAAGTTTAATGAAAATGAGTTGGCAAAAAGTAAGTTTGATAATGTCTTAAAAAACAATCCTGAAAAACGATTAATATTGCCTTCAAAATACAATCTGTATAAAATTTATGGTCTTTTAGGGCAAGCAGATGAAGCGGCTATAGCAAAGCATGATATTATTTCAAATTATCCAGATTCCAGATATGCAACTATTCTTAGCAATCCGGATTTAGCAGCTTTTAAGGATGATAATAGTCCGGAAAAACTATACGAAGATATCTATCAGCTTCAAGAAAATCAGGAATATGCTGAGGTAATTTCAAAATGTGAAACTTACATCAATGCTTTTGATGGCGAACCCATTGTTCCAAAATTTGAATTATTAAAAGCCACGGCAACAGGTAGGTTATTTGGATTTGAACCTTACAGTAAAGCCATTAATTATATCAGTATCACCTATGCCAATACACCAGAAGGAAAGCAAGCACAAGATATTGAAACAAAAGTTTTACCAAACCTTCAAAGTGACCAATTTGTTTTAGACAGTGTTGCCAATAATTTCAAAGTGATTTTTCAATTTGATAATGTTGAGGTTTCTGAAATTAAGACGTTTCAAGATACTTTAAATGGGGTATTAAAAAACATTAAATATTATGATTTAACATCTTCAGTAGATGTTTATGGCCCAAACACAACATTTGTGGTGGTGCATGGAATAAAAAACAGTGTTGTTGCAAAAACTTTAAATCAATTATTCAGCAAAGAAGATCAAAAGAAAATAAGAAACCCATATTTTGTAGTATCATCTCCAAATTATGAAATTATACAAATTCATAAGAATTTGGAATCCTATTTAAATCTTAATAACAAATAAATCAATAACAATATGTTCTCAGAAAACAAAAAAAATAAACGTATGGAAGAACTTACATCAAGTCAAAACATTATTGCTCAAGGGACTAAAATTCTAGGTGATTTGAATAGCGAAGGAGATTTTAGAATTGATGGATCAGTTGAAGGAAATATTAAAACATCAGGTAAAGTGGTTGTTGGTAAATCAGGTTCTATAAAAGGAACTTTACAAGGAACGGACGCCTATTTTGAAGGAAAATTTTCAGGAAAACTGACCTTATCAGGAATTTTAACACTAAAGGATAGCGCTCATATTGAAGGTGAAGTAGTTGCTGGTAAATTGGCCGTTGAGCCTGGAGCAACATTTAACGTAACCTGTATTATGAAAGGGACCGTAAAAGAAATGAATAAAGGTGGACAAAGAGAACAAACCCAAGAAACCGGAAAAACCGCTTAATAATTATGCGCGTTTTTCTGGAATAGCCATACAAATGTTTGTCATTATTGGCATTGGAACATTTGTGGGAGTGAAACTTGATGAAAAATTTCCGAACAAACACAATCTCTATACCTTGGTTTTATCATTATCCTCAGTAATTTTAGCTATTGTATCTGCAATAAGGCGTATTATTGCAGCTTCAAAAGACGATACATAAATGAACAATCTTTTCAAAAAAAGACAAGCCACTTTTTTAATACAACTTGTTATTATAAGCTTGTTGTTGTTTGCAGTGCATGGTTATTTGCTGCATTATTTTGCAGGTCATGTAAGATTCTTTTTTCCGCTATGGCAAGTATATGCATTTCATTTTATAGTAACATTACTGGTTTACAGCTTTGTTAATTATAAATTTTCAAAGGGGAAAACAGAAATTTTCAATACGTTTATGATCTTAACGCTGTTAAAAATGGTGTTGGCCATTGTGTTTTTGCTTCCCTTGATTGTGTCTGATGTTGAAGAAAAGCAACCAGATGTGTTTAATTTTTTCATTCCTTATTTTTTGTACTTATTTTTTGAAGTTTATTCATTAACGGCATTTCTTCAGAAGAAACAGTAAAACACATGGGATATTACCTAGGGGCAATTGCTAAATAATCATAAAAATATTGTTTGACATTTAATATAATGTGTGTACATTTGCACGGAATTTAAAGCAGGGTATTTTTAAGCTATACGGAATGACATTAAACACCTTTAAGAACATATTCTTTTTTGCGCTATGTTCAGCAATTTCATTTGTTGGATATGCATCAGAAGATCCAGGGAACAAAGACGAAAAAGAGTTCAATGCCAAGGAGATGATTTTACATCACGTTAAGGATGCGTACGGTTTTGAATTAATTGAATGGAATAATGAGCCCATTTCGATTCCGTTACCTGTAATTTTATGGACAGACAATGGGTTGACAGCCTTTATGTCCAATGCATTCCATCATGATGATTCAGGCCATACGATCGTTCAAAAAAATGGTGGCAAGTTTGTGAAACTTCATGAAAAAATATACCAGCTAAATGAAGGTGAAACCGCTATTGTTTTAGACCAAGAGCACCACCCAACAAATGCAACAAAACCCTTAAATTTTTCAATTACAAGAAACGTGTTCATGATGTGGGTTTCCGTGGCGTTGATATTGTTCATATTTTTAACCGCGGCAAAAAGCTATAAAAAATCCAACGACGGCGTTCCTAAAGGAATTGCAGGTTTTGTGGAGCCTTTGGTTTTATTTGTGAGGGATGAAATAGCACGGCCCATGATAGGGGAACACAAATACAAAAAATACATGCCTTATTTGCTAACGGTATTTTTCTTTATTTGGACTAATAATATTTTTGGGTTAATTCCCATTATAGATGGTGCTAACGTAAGCGGTAATATAGCATTTACTATGACGCTTGCATTGGTTACCTTTATAATAACAACAATTAAAGGGAACAAAAACTATTGGAAACATATTTTCTGGATGCCGGGAGTTCCAGTGCCCATGAAAGTATTTTTGGCGCCAATTGAAGTTATAGGTATGTTTGTAAAACCGTTGTCTTTAATGATTCGTTTGTTCGCCAATATTACTGCCGGACACATTATAATATTAGCATTAATGTCCTTGATTTTTATATTTGAAACCGTTTGGGTATCACCTATTTCAATACTATTTTCATTATTTATCCTAATTATTGAAATAATAGTAACCGCAATACAAGCATATATATTTACAGTATTGTCAGCCCTTTATTTTGGGATGGCAACAGAAGAAGAAAAACATCATTAATTAATTTAATTTTTTATAACTATGACTATTACTGGAATTGCAGCTCTTGGAGCAGGTTTGGCAGCTATTGGAGCTGGTATTGGTATTGGTAAAATTGGGGGATCTGCTATGGAAGCTATGGCGCGTCAACCGGAAATGCACGGAAAAATTCAATCTTCAGCATTAATTTTAGCAGCCTTAGTAGAAGCAGTATCACTTTTTGGTGTTGTTGTTGCTTTATTACAAGGGTAAAAACCAATAGTATAAAACTAAATACAGAAGTAACGGTTGGTTGCTTCTGTATTTAAAATTAATTGATAAACAATAAAGAAATGGATTTAGTAACGCCTGGTTTTGGACTTGTTTTTTGGACCATAATAACCTTTGTCTTTTTAGTGCTCATCTTAAAAAAGTTTGCATGGAAACCTATTCTTGGTGCCGTTAGTGACAGAGAAGAAGGGATTAAAAACGCATTGGAAGCTGCTGAAAAAGCAAAATTAGAAATGGAAAACCTGCAAGCGGATAACCATAAACTTCTAAAAGAAGCTAGGGCTGAACGTGAGGCTATGATGAAGGAAGCAAGAGATATCAAAAACAAAATGATTGAAGATGCTAAAGATGAGGCAAAAGAAGCTTCCGGAAAATTGATTGCTCAGGCACAAGCCAGTATTCAATCAGAAAAAAATGCAGCCATAGCAGAATTAAAAGCACAAGTAGCTAATTTATCTATTGAAATTGCTGAAAAAGTAGTTCGTGCAGAATTATCTAATAAAGACAAACAGGTAAAACTGGTTGAGTCTATGTTAGGTGATGCAAAATTAAATTAAAAAAATGGCAGGAACAAGAGCAGCAATTCGTTATGCAAAAGCAATTTTGAGTTTAGCAACTGAACAAAAAAAAGCAGAGGCTATTAATAATGATATGAAGTTAATGGCCAGTACCATTGCTGAAAACATGGAGTTAAGCAACATGCTTAATAATGCCGTTATTAAATCGGAATCTAAAAAAGCAATTTTATTAGCTGTTTTTCCTAAACTAAATAAGATGAGTTCCAACTTGTTTGATGTATTGATTTCAAACAAAAGAATGAATCTATTAAATGAAATTACCTTACAATATACCATACTGTTTGATGCCGCTAACGGCAAAGAAGTTGCAAAAGTTACCACAGCAATTCCAATGACAACCGCTTTAGAAGCTAAAGTACTTGCTAAAGTAAAACAGCTTACAAATAAAGAGGTTATTCTTGAAAACATTGTGGATGAAAATATATTGGGCGGATTCATTTTAAGAGTTGGGGATAAGCAATATAATGCAAGCGTTTCCAATAGCCTTAACAAAATAAAAAGAGAATTTACATTAAATTAAATATAAGATGGCAGAAGTAAAACCAGCTGAAGTATCAGCAATCTTAAAACAACAACTTGCGGGTTTTGAAGCATCAGCTTCATTGGACGAAGTAGGAACCGTATTAACGGTTGGTGATGGTATTGTTCGTGCTTACGGACTTTCAAATGTTCAATATGGAGAATTGGTTGAGTTTGTAGGAGGTTTAGAAGGCATTGTACTAAACCTTGAAGAAGATAACGTAGGTATTGTATTGTTAGGCGCTTCAGTAGGCGTTAAAGAAGGATCTACCGTGAAACGTACTGGTCGTATTGCTTCTATTAATGTTGGAGAAGGCATTGTTGGACGAGTAGTTGATACATTGGGAATGCCTATTGATGGGAAAGGACCAATTTCAGGTAAAACGTATGAAATGCCTTTGGAACGTAAAGCACCTGGAGTTATTTTCCGTGAACCAGTAACTGAGCCATTACAAACTGGAATTAAATCCATTGATGCCATGATTCCTATTGGTCGTGGACAGCGTGAGTTGGTAATTGGTGACCGTCAAACTGGTAAAACAGCCGTTTGTATTGACACCATTTTAAATCAAAAAGAATTTTATGATGCAGGTGTACCTGTATATTGTATTTATGTTGCCATTGGTCAAAAGGCCTCAACAGTAGCATTAATTGCAAAAACATTAGAAGAAAAAGGAGCCTTGGCCTACACAACAATTGTAGCTGCAAATGCATCTGATCCTGCTCCTATGCAAGTATATGCGCCATTTGCCGGTGCTGCTATTGGGGAGTATTTTAGAGACACCGGTCGTCCAGCATTGATTATCTATGATGATTTATCAAAGCAAGCCGTTGCGTATCGTGAAGTGTCTTTATTATTACGCCGTCCACCAGGGCGTGAAGCATATCCTGGAGACGTTTTCTATTTGCATTCAAGATTATTAGAACGTTCGGCAAAAGTTATTAATGATGATGCCATTGCTAAAAATATGAATGACCTTCCGGATGTTTTAAAACCTTTGGTAAAAGGAGGAGGCTCATTAACGGCATTACCTATTATTGAAACACAAGCAGGTGACGTTTCAGCATATATCCCAACAAACGTTATTTCTATTACAGATGGACAGATTTTCTTAGATGGGGATTTATTCAACTCTGGTGTACGTCCAGCCATTAACGTTGGTATTTCTGTATCTCGTGTTGGTGGAAATGCTCAGATTAAATCGATGAAAAAAGTAGCCGGTACTTTAAAATTAGATCAAGCACAATATCGTGAATTAGAAGCGTTTGCTAAGTTTGGATCTGATTTAGATGCTGTTACTTTAAATGTCATTGAAAAAGGTAAACGTAACGTAGAGATTTTAAAACAAGCTCAAAATGACCCTTTTAAAGTTGAAGATCAAATCGCAATTATTTATGCAGGATCAAAAAACTTATTAAGAGATGTGCCTGTTGAAAAAATCAAGGAATTTGAAAGAGATTATTTAGAATTCTTAAAAGCGAAACATGCTGATGTACTAAGTACATTAAAAGCAGGGAAATTAACAGATGAAGTAACAGATACTTTAACTGCGGTTGCTAGGGATTTATCGGGAAAATATAAATAAAAAGGTCAGAGTGTAGAGTTATGAGTTCAGAGTTACTCACTCATACTTTTTTAATCATACTTTAAAAAAATAAAAATTATGTTATTAGCTTGGAGTTTTGAATAGTAATTAACTCATAACTCTGCACTCATAACTTATAACTAGAATAATGGGTTTAAGCGAAAGTCCTATAAGAATTAAGAGTTTCGAATTTGCCTGTGAAACAGTTAAATATTGTGATAAATTAAAATCACAAAAAGATTTTGAGTTAGCCTCTCAATTATTAAGGAGCGGAACTAGTATTGGAGCCAATACAAGAGAAGCACAAAGAGGAGTTAGCACAAAGGATTTTAAAAATAAATTTGGTATTGCACTAAAAGAAGCTGATGAAACCATTTATTGGTTAGAAATTCTTGAAGCAACTGGAAGGGAAGTACCAAAAGAAATGAAGAATAAGTGTGAGGAGTTAATAAGAATTTTGGTAGCAATAATCAAAAATTCATAACTCAGCACTAAAAAAAATGTGAATTAAGATGAATGTTGATTTATTAATTCTATTGTCAAATTATTAGAAACTCATAACTCAATACTCATAACTTATAACTTGTTTTATGGCTAATCTAAAAGAAATACGTAACAGAATATCATCCGTATCTTCAACGATGCAAATTACCAGTGCCATGAAAATGGTGTCGGCTGCAAAGTTGAAGAAAGCCCAAGATGCTATTACAGCTATGCGTCCTTATGCTAATAAGTTAACCGAACTGTTACAAGATTTAAGTGCAACCCTGGACTCAGATTCAGGAAGTAAATATTCTACCCAACGTGAAGTGAAAAATGTTTTAATAGTTCCTATCACTTCCAACAGAGGTTTGTGTGGTGCTTTTAATTCTAACGTTATTAAGCAAACTCAGTCATTAATTAATAATGACTATGCTGGAAAGAATGTATCAATAGTTGCTATTGGAAAAAAAGGGAATGATGCTTTTTCAAAGAAAAACATAGTTATTGCCAATAAGAGTACTGTGTTTGATGACTTAACCTTTGATAATGTCTCAGAAATAGCTGAAATGTTAATGGTTAAATTTGTAACGGAAGAGTTTGATAAAATCCATATTGTATATAACAAGTTTAAAAATGCCGCCACTCAAGAAGTTATGACGGAACAGTTTTTACCTATTGTTCCAATTCAAAAAGAGGCCAATGTGAATTTAGACTATATTTTTGAACCTTCAAAAAGCGAAATTATAGAGCAATTAATTCCTAAGTCATTAAAAACACAATTATATAAAGGTATTAGAGATTCTTTTGCAAGTGAGCATGGTGCACGTATGACCGCGATGCACAAAGCAACAGATAACGCAACTGAGCTAAGAGATCAATTGAAATTAACTTATAACAAAGCACGTCAAGCAGCTATTACCAATGAAATTTTAGAAATTGTTGGCGGTGCAGAAGCATTGAATAACTAAAACGATGTTTAATTGTCACCTTGGGCGCAGTCGAAAGGTCTTTTCAATAAATTATACCAAGCCTCATCTTTTGTGAGGTTTTTTTATGGCATTAATTTTGAAACCGTATATTTATAATTGATAATTTAAAAGAAATGAAACCTTTAAAAACTATTGTATTTTTGCTCATATTAACTTTTGTTATGGTTAGTTTTTCTCAATGTGCCAGCACAAAAAAACTTCAAGAAAAAGCCCCTTTAGAAATTGGTGAGGTGTATTATCAAAACTGGGTAGCTGGTGTTAAAGGCGGTGGTTCAGGAGTAAATTTGTACATCCCTGTAATTTCTAATTTAAATCATATAGAATTAGACAGCGTCTATTTTCAAGGGAAACGAGCTAAGTTAGAAGCAATCCATCCATCCATGGTTGTTGGCCGTTTTAAATCAAATATAAATCAAAGGGAGGATATTATTATGAGTAATGAACCTTATGCTGAATTTGGTAATAAACCCCCAAAACTGGAAAAAGAAATTCCTTTTGAATTAAAGGATAATCAATGCGTGATACGTTATATAGATGGTGAAAACATCAAATATTTTAAAATTGATGATATTATTAAAAAGAAAATACCGGCGTTTCTGAAGACACCACATCATAAGCAATATTAATCTTTGGATTGCAATGGGTAAAAACGTATTTTTAGCCTTATAAAAACCTATCATTGGGCGTACTAAAAACATTATTTAAGCAAACATTTATTTACGGTTTGGCTACTGTTCTGCCAAGAATGTTAAGCTTTATTTTGGTGCCGCTTTACACCACGAAAGGCGTATTATCTTCTGTCGCAGAGTACGGTGAAGTATCTGTAATTTTTTCATATTTTGTATTATTTAATGTGTTATTGGCCTACGGAATGGAAACGGCATTTTTCAGGTTTTTTAATAAAGAAGAAGATAAAAATCTGGTCATTGGCACTTCCGCAATCTCCTTAATTGTGTCATCATTTGGTTTTTTTGTTTTAGCATTACTTTTTCAAAACCAAATAGCAGAATTTATAGATATTGATGTAAAATACATCAATTTAGTCATTTGGATTTTATTATTAGACGCCCTTGCCATCATCCCCTTTGCGTGGTTACGGGCAACGCAACGACCTATGCGATATGCTATTGTTAAAATTTTTAATGTAGTTATTTATATTGGATTGAATCTTTTCTTCCTATTGGTTTTAAAAAACCTTGATTTAAAAGGTTCAATTCTTGAAAGTATTTATAGACCAAATTTTGAAATCAGTTATATTTTTATTGCCAATTTAATTGCCAGTGCATTAACGTTATTATTTGTGTTTCCATTCTATGTGCAAGCCAAATATATTTTCAATAAGACTCTTTGGAAATCCATGATGCGTTATGCAATTCCTGTTTTAATTGCAGGCGTTGCTTTTTCTATAAATGAAACTTTTGATAGAATTTTACTTAAAGAATTATTGCCTGTAAATATAGCAGAGACTGCTATTGGGATGTATTCTGCTTGTTATAAAATTGCGTTGTTTATGACCTTATTTGCAACTGCATATAGGTTAGGGATAGAGCCTTTTTTTTTCAGTCATGCAACAAGTAAAAACCCACAAAAAAATTATGCCATTATTTTAGAATTTTTTGTAGCATTTGGATCGGTTATATTATTAACTGTTGTGGTTTTTGCAGATGTAATTAAGCTATATATTGTAAGGAGTGAAGCATACTGGGAGGCTATGTGGGTGGTGCCAATAATTTTAATTGCTAATTTCTGTCTAGGTATTTATCACAATCTATCCGTGTGGTACAAAATTACCGATAAAACTAAGTTTGGTGCATATATATCTATCGTTGGAGCCGTCATTACATTAACAATAAATATTTTATTTATTAAGGAGTTTAGCTATAAAGCCTCTGCCATTGCCACTTTAGCGGCCTATTCAATCATGATGTTGTTGTCTTTTTATTTTGGTAGAAAGTATTATCCTATTCCGTATAATATTAAAAAGATAGGAATGTATATGTTGCTTTCAATTGGGTTTTCAATGATATCTTTTTATAAATTTAGAGCCTATTATCCTGTTGGAGTATCGTTGTTAATCGTATTTTTGACCATTGTTTTTATATCACAAAAAAATCAAATAAAAAAACTATTAATAAAACAACATGCAGATTAAAATCATCAATAAATCCAACCACCCATTACCAAATTATGAAACTATGGCGTCTGCAGGCATGGATTTAAGAGCATTTATCACACAACCAATTACTTTAAAACCTTTAGAAAGAACCATTGTAAAAACAGGATTATTCATTGAATTACCAATTGGTTTTGAAGCGCAAGTACGCCCCAGAAGTGGATTGGCTGCAAAAAAAGGGATTACTGTTTTAAATGCACCAGGAACGGTTGATGCGGATTATAGAGGAGAAATAGGCGTTATTTTAGTAAACCTTTCAAATCAAGATTTCATAATAGAAAATGGTGAACGCATTGCTCAATTGGTCATTGCAAAGCACGAACGAGCGGAATGGATTGATGTAAATGAGTTGACTGAAACTTCTCGGGGTGATGGTGGTTTTGGAAGTACAGGAGTGAAATAAATTCCTGCGAAGGCAGGAATCTCATAATAAACTGTATGAAACATTGGTATGTTTATATTATGGTAAATAAACCGAATGGCATATTATACATAGGAGTTACTAACAATATCGATGAAAGAGTAAAAGAGCATAAATTAAAAGCACATCCAAAATCGTTTACCGCTAAATATAATTGTGATATTCTTGTTTATTTTGAAGAGTTTGAAAACGGAGATGAAGCAACACAAGAGAAAAACGATTTAAAAAGTGGAAAAGAGATTGGGAAATTCGACTTATTGAAGAAATGAATCCAAGTTGGACAGATTTAAGTTTGAATTGGAATATTAATTATAATAAATTAAGAATTTAAATATTGAGATTCCTGCGAAAGCAGGAATTGAGTTTAACCTTTAAAAGATACCTGCTTTCGCAGGCATAAATATGAAAATAATAGTACCTATGGCAGGACGAGGTTCTCGTTTAAGACCACATAGTTTAACAGTGCCAAAACCGTTAATACCGGTTGCTGGCCAACCCATAGTTCACAGATTGGTTAAAGATATAGCCAAAGTTTTAAAAGAACCCATTGATGAGATTGCGTTTATTCTAGGCGAACCTGCATTTTTTGGAGATGATGTTGTAATGAGTTTACAAAATTTGGCAAAAAGCCTTGGAGCTAAAGCCTCTATTTATCGTCAAGACCAACCATTAGGAACGGGGCATGCCATTATGTGTGCTAAAGAATCATTGTCCGGTCCGGCCGTTATTGCGTATGCTGATACACTTATTAGGGCAAATTTTAATTTGGATCCTGATGCTGATGCCGTAATTTGGGTTAAACAAGTTGACCAACCGGAAGCTTTTGGGGTGGTTAAATTAAATTCAAATGAAGATATTGTTGAGTTGGTTGAAAAGCCAAAAAGCTTTGTGAGTGATTTGGCGGTAATAGGCATATACTACTTTAAAGATGTCAGCGTTTTAAAACAAGAGTTACAATATGTTTTAGATAACAATATTGTAAACGGAGGTGAGTATCAAATAAATGATGGTATTAAAGGCATGATGGCAAAGGGGAATGTGTTTAAAGCAGGTCAGGTTGATGAGTGGATGGATTGTGGAAACAAAACCGTAACGGTTGAAACCAATGCCAGAATGCTTGGGTTTTTACAAGCAGATGGAGACGAGCAATTGGTAGCGTCAACGGTTAAATTGACTAATTCTAAAATAATAGAGCCCTGTTTTATAGGTGAACATGTTGTTTTAAATAACGCAACTATTGGTCCCAATGTGTCTATTGGTAAAAATTGTATTATTGAGAACAGCTCCATTAAAAACAGTCTGATTCAAACACATAACACTATTAAAAATGCGTCATTAAATGAAGCCATGATTGGTAATTATGTATCTTATGATGGTAATTTTAAAAAAGTAAGTATTGGAGATTATTCTGTTTTGGAATAATGAGGTTGCCTAAAAAAGTTGTCATTGCGAGTCCCGATAGCTATCGGGAGAAGGAATCTGAAAATTATAAGTTGTTGACTTACAGATTACTTCGAAATAAAAATTTCTCGTAATGACAGTTAATATATACTTTTTAGACCTCCTTATAGTTCTTGTTTTTGGAATAACTTTTGAATCATCATCTTAACCTTTGAGAAGCATTTATAAAATTGAAACATAATTTTTACATACTCTTTTTGTACTTCGGGATTTTATTTTTCCCGCAGAATAACTATGCCCAGGTAGATCTTAACAATAAACCTGATGACGATTTAGGAGATAATGATGATAAATTTCAGGAGTTATTTTTTGAAGCTTTAAAACAAAAAGGTGTTGAAAATTATGACCGGTCTGTTGAATATCTAATAAAGGCCATAGCCGTTGATAATACACAATCTGTTTTATAT